>Ga0208391_1000033_pt1 | contig 57966 bp, 56 predicted proteins | sample Knorr_S23_td_Bot_FD_185612 | JGI IMG/M metagenome (GOLD analysis project Ga0208391, IMG submission 185612) | Marine microbial communities from Southern Atlantic Ocean transect - Knorr_S23_td_Bottom_ad_3770_LV_A (SPAdes) (version 2) | ecosystem: Environmental > Aquatic > Marine > Oceanic | place... | reverse complement strand
GTCACGTCGACAGCCGTCACCGGTGAAGTAGAGTCCTTTGTAAGTGCTGAAATATGTTTGAATAAATCGCTCATGATCACCATACACGGTGCGCATTTGTCCGGGCCATGGATGTTTGATACACAAATTCCCTTCAGCAACACCTTCCAGTTCTTTGCCGTCAGCATCCACCAAGAGGGGTTGGATTCCAAAAAACGGACGTGTTGCGGAGCCTGGTTTGGTACGGGTTGCTCCAGGAAGCGGAGTAATCATAATCCCGCCTGTTTCGGTTTGCCACCAAGTATCAACAATTGGACAATTTTCATGGCCAACTACTCGGTGATACCAAAGCCATGCTTCCGGATTTATCGGTTCCCCGACTGTACCCAACAAACGCAGGGAACTTAAATCCCGTTTGTTGACCAATTCCTCTCCTTCTTTGGCAATTGCCCGAATGGCTGTTGGAGCTGTGTAGAAAATGTTGACTTTGTGTTTGTCGCAAATGTCCCAAAAGCGGCCGAAATCCGGATAATTGGGAACGCCCTCAAACATCAAGGTCGTCGCTCCGTTTGCAAGAGGTCCGTAAAGAATGTAGCTGTGTCCGGTAACCCAACCGATGTCGGCAGTGCACCAGTAAATATCGCCATCATGATAATCAAACACATATTGATGAGTCAGTGAAGTGTAAACCAAATATCCAGCAGTGGTGTGTAAAACCCCTTTCGGTTTTCCTGTGGATCCGGAAGTGTAAAGGATGAAAAGCGGATCTTCCGCATCCATTTCTTCTGCGGGACAATCAGCGGAGGCGTTTGTCATTTCTTCATGATAGAAAAAATCCCGTCCGGATTGCATTTTACAGTCATCACCAGTGTGTTTCACCACGATGCAGCTTTCGGTGTTGGTACCATCCATGGCCTCATCAGCATTTTGCTTGAGTGGGATACTTTTGCCTCCGCGGATTCCAGCGTTGGCCGTAATCAGCATTTTTCCGCCGCAATCAATAATCCGATTCTTAAGGGCTTCCGCGCTGAATCCACCAAACACCACAGAATGTACCGCGCCAATTCTGGTGCAGGCTAGACACGCAATCGCCAGTTCCGGAATCATTGGCATGTAAATCATCACCCGATCACCTTTTTCGATGCCCCGTGCCTTAATTACATTCGCGAATTTACTCACCTCTGCGTGCAGTTCTTTGTAGGTAAAAGTTCGATCAACGTTTGGGTCATCAGACTCCCAAATCAGTGCCGTTTGATCTCCACGTTTTTCCAAGTGGCGATCCAGACAATTATAAGAAACATTAAGTTTTCCACCTTCATACCAGCGGATATGACCCTTGTTGTAGTCCCAGTCGAAGGTGTTGTCCCACTTCTTGAACCAATCCAGCCGTTCTGCCTGTTTGTCCCAAAAGCCTTTTGGGTCGTTTACAGACTCCTCATACATTTTTAAATAAGTTTCGTTGTCGATCCACGCTTTTGCTTTAGTTGCTGCCGGAATTTCGAATATCTGCTGTTCACTCATTTTATCTCTCAAAATTAGAAATTATTGTTTGCATTTCTTTGAAACCTAACCATAGCAAAATTTTATCATTCTGTCCTTAAAAAAATGTTTTTCAACAAATGGGAATTTGCTTGCCAATCAATTCACCTTGCATCTTATTGTTGTTTCTGTGAGCATTCGACCTGAAAAGGGTTGTAAAGAAGTTGTAAATTGCAGGAAAAATATTTATGTCTTGGACTTTCTATAAACTGCTGTTGGCATTGTTTATAACACTCCTGATTTCAGGGGCTTGCAGCAAGGATTCGGACGAAGAGTTTAGTGGTGGAAGTACGACTTCTTCCGCAAGTTTTATTATCAATTCCACTATCCCGGAAGATAACGCGACAAATGTGTCGGTAAGTTCATCTATTGTAATAGGCTTTAACAATGAAGTAAATTCGACCAGTGTTGACTCAAACAATTTTTCGCTTAGCACAAATGGAACTGTTGTTTCTGCAACGCTTTCTCACACCAAAACGATAGTGGTTATACTTCCAGCTTCTTCTTTAAGTAATGGTACGCCCTATGCTGTATCCGTCTCCAGTACAGTAAAGGACACTTCCGGTAACAATTTGAGTCAAGACAACACTTGGAAATTCACTACAGTTTCTGCTTCAAGCGACAATTCATCGGATAATTCAACAAGTACTGACAATGATACTGCCACAGACACTACGCCACCAAGTGTTCTCTCAATCAGTCCGGCAGATAACTCCAGCAGCAATGCAGTGAACACAGTGGTCATTGCAGTTTTCAGTGAGCCGGTTTCTTCTGCAACTCTAAGTTCCAGTACCTTCAAGTTGATGGATAACGCCAGCAACTCTGTTAGCGGCAGTTTTAGTTCAAGCGGTTCAATTGTCACTTTCACTCCTACTGACAACTTGACTCATTTTCGTGATTACAGCATTTCATTGACAACCGGAATTCAGGACTCTTCCGGTAACGCACTTTCTTTGGCAAAGTCATCAAGCTTTGAAACTTTAGGTGGTGTGGTGATAACTTCGGCAGACAGCAACGGGATGGTTTTTCTAAGCGGCGGCAGGTTTCAGATGGGTGCAGATAATCAATCAATTGCAGATGGAGATAATGAATCCGATGAAACACCAACTCACACTACAAAATTAACGGGGCCATATTATATTTCTGATCATGAAGTTACCTCGAATGAATTCAAAGCTTGTGTAGATGCTGGAAGCTGCAACTACACTTACAGTACCAGCAATGCAAAAAAAACATACAGTGTTTCCGGAAAAGAAGATCATCCGATGAATTTTGTCAATTGGAATGAAGCTGTAGAATACGCAAATTGGCTGACGGGTACACGTTCCGGAACCTATCGGCTTTGTACGGAAGCCGAGTGGGAATATGCGGTCCGCGCCGGAACTACTACTAAGTGGTCATGTGGAAACGATTCTTGTACAACAAGCATTGCCTGGTACGATAACACAGGTTCACCGCAGGAAGTGCGGACCAAAAGCGCTAATCAATGGGGGTTGTATGATCTCCATGGAAATGTTCGGGAGTGGGTTTCAGATAATTACAGTAACGTATATTACAACGAAGTTATGGATGGAGTGGTTAATCCGCAAGGTCCGACAAGCCCCAGTAGCGGCACAAAACGTAGTCAACGCGGTGGATATTACGGAAGCAAAAAAGCAGACATTCGTTCCTCTGAAAGAAATTCAAGCAGTCAGACAACACATTCTTCAACTACCGGTTTCAGGGTCTGTGCCGATCCTTGATTTCTTAACTACTCAAACCACCATGCGAGGTTTTTTACTGATTACAGTGATGGTTCTCACTCTGCTGATTGGAGGTGTGATGTTGGGTTTTTTCCAGCAAAGCATACAGCAGCGTTTCCAGAGTCAGGCTTTTCTGGAATCACAGATACTTTTTCAGGAACTGAACGGCGCGGTAGTTCAGGTACAGAATTATTTGCTACAATTTACTCCAAACCAATTGCAGGAAAATCCTCCTGTGCTTGAAAGCAGCGTCTTTGCAGAGGGTTTCAAAGACTGGTCAGGAAGTGTTAAAACATCCGGAAGCGATTTACTGGTTACTCTGCGTTCACCCGCTGATTCTGGTGGTGTGAATTTTCTGCTGCTTTTGAGAAATGCGGACAACACTTCCGGAATTGAATATTTGAAGCCGGACGGTGTTTTGATCTTGGAAAACTGAAAACGTGAAGCATTATGATTTGTAATTTATGCTCAGCTTTTCCGCTTTCAAGTTAGGTAGGAGATAAATTAAAGGGAGGGATGCGGCCCGTTAAGAGCCGCAGAATAATGAGAGTTTCAGATTCTACCCTGTAACATAAACGCGATCACAAGTGCATAAATTACAAGTGATTCGATCAGTGCCAGACCAATAATCATTGGTGTAAAAATTTTGTCGTATGCATTCGGATTTCGGGCAATTCCTTCCAAAGCACCGCTCATCGCAATACCTTGTCCGATTCCTCCACCAAGAGCTGCAAGCCCGATTGCCAAACCGGCACCAAGAGCAATTCCAAATGTGGCCATTTCTCCCATTTCTGCTGCATACAGAGGGAAACTCGCTGACATAAGCAACGTCAACAATAATAATTTTTTCATGACATCCTTTTTGATGTTAAATAAATCAGCGCAATTAGTGAGCTTCACTCATTGCGAGTTCAAAATAAATGGCAGACAGCAAGACAAAGACAAATGCTTGTAACACTGACACCAATATTCCCAGACCCATAAATGGAATGGGTAGTCCGATAGCCAGGATTGACGTGAAAATCATGACAACTTTATGATCTCCAATCATGTTCCCAAATAGTCGGATCGAGAGGGAAAGCGGGCGCACACAATGACTGACGACCTCAACAGGAAACATCAGTGGCGTTAGTAACGGCATGGGACCCAGAAACTGTTTTATGTAACTGGCTCCATGCTGACGAATGCCTAAAACATGAGTCATTAGAAAAATGACTATTGCAAAGGCAATTGTGACGTTAAACTGATCCGTCGGTGGATTAAATCCCGGAACAAGACCGAAAAGATTGAGCAGCAAAATGAATAAGCCGTAAGTTCCCAGTAAAGGAAGAATTGGGCGAGCTCCAATACCATGGCGGATGATTCCGCTTAAAAAATTCAGAATTACACCGACAATAACTTCTGCAAAATTTGAAAAATTAGCACGTCCGGAAGGCTCCAGCATATCAGTCTGTCTGAACGGCTTTCCCGCAAAATAAGCAAAAACAATCAGGAAAAACGCCACTATCAGCAAATCCAGCATTGGAACCGGATCAATACCGAGATTCACAAGAGGCTGTTCTAATCCGCTAAATAAAAAATGAGCCCAAGTGAATCCCTCGGCCGCAAAAACCGGAGCAGCTGCCAGTAAAAAAACACTAATTAAAGCAAGTCTTTTGTTCATTCTGTAGTTTTTTTGAATGACCTACGCAGATTTCTGAGGGCGCAACACCCTGATGAAAGAATAAATGATCGCAGCCAGCGCAATATTGGAAAGGCCGATCAGCAGACCTCCTGGTGAAAAATCCCAGTATTGCATTGCTACAAATATTATTATTACTGAAATCCCGAATTTTGTCAGAGAAAACAGTAAATCCAATGCTTGTAATTTGCCTTCCAGTAACATCTTCCGGACAAACTGCATCGTCCAGAAATAATTAAAACCTATAACCCCGCATCCTAACAGAACTGGGGGCAAAAGGTCAAGATTAAATATTGTCGTTCCTACGGCTAAAATAATGCTGACACATAAAAGCAGATTCCGGAAAAAATAAGCTTGTTTGAATTTTCCGGACTCCTGTGTTGAATTCAACTTTTCGGCTATGTCAGGTAAGGCCGAATTTGATTGAGTACTTTTTGTCAGCTTTTCCGAATCATCTTTGATATCCTGTTGTTGCACGGTTTCCGAGTCAATGTCAGAATTATTTTGAGCGGCCTGTTGCATACTTAAGTTTCCCAAATAAATTTGCTTTAGTTTCCCTTTTCAGCTTCAGCATCTGCGTTAACACGTTTTACCAAACGAAAAATGCTCCTGTAGCCTGCAGTGATTCCCGCGATTCCAAATACCAGCAAAAACCAGGGCTCTGTGTCCAACCACTCGTCCAGCCAGCTTCCAATCAAAAAACCCACAATGACTGACAAACCAAGTTCCAAACCCATGGAACTGTACATCACCCATTTTGGACCGGATTTGTGAAGTTGTGACATTTTGCTGGAACTGTTTTGTGAAGTATTTTTTTGCGAAAAATTGCTATAAAAATTAGCTATAAAAATATTGTAGCACAAGTTTAGTGTTCCCAGCCTTAAATTGCAAGATTTGGCCACCAAGTTTCTTGCACCTTTATAGTTAATTGGTTATGCTATCAGGACTTTAAAACGAATAAAAATAAGTATGCAAATTCAAATAAGTTAAAAAATGGGTGACAGTTTTGGACAATTATTTAGAATCACTACCTGGGGTGAGTCACATGGAGGTGGAGTTGGAGTAGTCATTGATGGCTGTCCTTCCGGACTTCCGCTGAGTGAAGATGACCTCCAATATGAACTGGACAGGAGACGTCCTGGACAAAGCAAAATCACTACGCAGCGTAAGGAAAGCGATACTGCCAAAATTCTTTCCGGTGTCTTTGAAGGCCGGACTACAGGCACAGCAATTTCTATAATGGTAGCAAATGAAGATGCCAAGTCACACGCGTATGATCACCTCAAGGATTTGTATCGTCCCAGCCACGCGGATTTCACCTACGATCAGAAATTTGGTTTCAGGGACTGGATGGGCGGCGGTCGATCGAGTGCGCGTGAAACCGTAGGACGAGTTGCTGCCGGTGTAATCGCAAAAAAACTGTTGTACAACTGGAGTCAAATTCAAACACTTGCATGGGTGGAACAAATCCACGAAATAAAAGCATCGGTGGATAAAAAATCTGTCGACAAAAAACAAATAGAAGCCAGTATTGTCCGCTGTCCGGATCCGGAAACTTCAACTGAGATGATCGAATTTATCCACAAAGTCAGGAAGTCCGGAGACAGCGTAGGCGGAATTATTCGGGCTGTTGTCCGTAATGTCCCTGCCGGATTAGGCGAGCCTGTATTTGATAAATTGACTGCCGATTTGGCAAAAGCCTTGATGTCGCTTCCAGCCACACGGGGTGTTGAATTCGGTTTGGGATTCGATTCTGTGAAACTCAAAGGTTCGGAACACAACGATGCGTTTGTAATGCGTGAAGGAACTATCCGGACCAACACAAATCGTTCCGGAGGAATTCAGGGCGGGATATCAAATGGTGAAGATATCGATTTGCGAGTTTCTTTCAAGCCAACTGCCACCATCAACTTTGAGCAGGATACAGTCACTCGTGATGGCCGGGCGGTGAAATTAAAAGCAAAAGGTCGTCACGATCCATGTGTTTTGCCACGGGCTGTGCCAATGGTAGAAGCCATGATTAATTTGGTTTTAGTCGATCATTATTTACGCAATCAGAAAAGCCGGATTTAAGGTTTTTCTGGAGAAAATATTTTATGTACAGTTTATTGAAAGTTGGTACTTTTTTTGCAAACTTTTTTTATAGTTACCCAGTAGGAAAAATTTACAATTTAATACTTTAAGATCAATGCCACCCAAAATTAAAGCCAAGAAAGTTTTAGCAAAAACCATACGTCCGGCAAGTTCAAACCGTCTCAACTCCCTGGGCGCAAATGCGGATGACCGATTTCTTGCTCCAGGATCTGTTGCTGTAATAGGAGTTCTCCTTTTTTTTGCCTTCGTCATTGTGCAAATCATTTTCCTCAATTGATCAGCAAGACAGGCCGCCATGCCTTACATTGACATCTTCAATGGGGATGCCGATGGAATCTGCGCCCTGCATCAATTGCGCCTTCACAATCCTCTAAAAAGCCGCCTTGTTACCGGAGTGAAACGAGACACTCTCTTATTAAAACAGGTGGTTTCGGTTCGTGATAATGTAATCACGGTGCTTGATATTTCATCTCGTGCCAACCGCGACTCGCTCCTGCAGTTACTTAAACAAGGCAACACCGTTCATTATTTTGATCACCACTTTGCGGGTGAAATTCCGGAATCGACTCTTTTTCATCCACACATAGACACCGGTTCCGGTGTCTGCACCAGCATTTTGGTGGATCGTTTTTTGGAAGGTAAATTTCGTCTTTGGGCCATTGCGGCGTCTTTTGGTGACAACCTTCACTCTTCCGCCCATCAACTCGCAGAAAGTTTGAAGCTGGACCCAAACAAGATTAAAGAATTGCGCGAATTAGGTGAGTTGATCAATTACAACTCTTATGGAGAAACGATAAACGATTTACATTTTTCACCGGAAACTTTGTTTTTGGCTCTGCAACCATTTTCAGACCCGTTCGAATTTTATCATACATCCGTAGAGTTAAAGCAGTTGCGGGAAGGTTTCCGGAGCGATATGTTCTTGGCAGAGGAAATACTTCCTCTGAGACAAAGTCCTGCGGGCAGGATTTATCAGTTTCCTAACGTAGCATGGTGCAGACGCGTTTCTGGAGTTTTCAGTAATCAAGTTGCGCGGGAAGCTCCGCATCTGGCACACGCGATACTGGTCGAACGTCCAGGTGGCGCCTTTCTGGTTGGAGTACGCGCGCCAATTGCAAATCCCCAAGGCGCCGAAAAATTATGCCTTAAATTTTCAGGTGGAGGTCGATCCGCCGCCGCCGGAATCAATCATTTAGCTCCGGAAGATGTTGAACGGTTTTTTGCAGACTTCGAAAAACAATTTGCGAATTAATTTATAAATCCGCTTCTTGCTTAGTGTTTCTTGCTTGAGAGTTCCTCAGCAGTTTTAAGTGTAAGTTCTTTCAAAATTGTTTCCAGTTTTTCACAAAAAACAGGGACGTCTTCAGGCAACAGCTTTTTTGGAACGTGAAATGGTTCACCAAAAGATTCTACAATTGCAGAAAATGGTTTGGGGATTTTGTGTTTGTCCCAACTTTTAAGCCTCCATTGATGACGTGCTTCATAGCACCAGGGAATGATGGGAACACCGGCGTATTTGGCAAGCAAGATGACACCAGATTGGATTTTTTCCGCTGGACCAAGTGGACCATCCGGAGTGATGGCAACTGATGTTTTGTCCTTGAGTAATTTAATCAGTTGTTTCAGTGCAGGTATTCCACCTCGAGTGGTTGATCCCCTCACAGCTTTGTAACAAAAATGGTCAAACACAGCGGAAATAACTTCACCATCCTCACTGCTGCTTATTAAAGCAGTTAGCTCTTGTTTTTGTAAAAGCCAGATGCTGAAATATATGTTTTGGTGCCAAGTGGCCACAATAACACTGCCGTATTCCTTTAGAGTTGTTTTCAGCGCCTCCTGATTTACTCGTCTCACACGTGTGGTAATTCCAGTTAGTCGGATCATCACCACGAGAATTTTTGTGATCAACCAGTGCTGGATAAGTTTTTTCCAGGAGAAATTTGCTGCTTCCATTTTGGAAATATTTTTGTGTTGAATGAATGCTAAAGTAATTTTACAATATCACTTTATCACGAACGGTGTCAGCTAAACAAATCAGATGCAAGTGTTTTTGATTTCCGTAGATGATTATCAGCTGCCACTATTTTTCAAACCCTCTTAATCTAAAGGTCTTATGGGATTGTTTTTTAAACACAAAGAAAAAGGTCATCATCCACATGATGTATTACGTAAAGACTGGGAAAATGTGCTGGAAGCTCTTTTCAAGTACACCATTGCAAATTATGCAAAAGGTATTGCGGTTATTTGCAACACAAGCCGTCAAAATCCAGAAGATGGTGCAGGCTCAGTTCAGGAGGAAATGATCTATCATATCAGGAAAAAACGTGATGATGAGGTCAGGGCTCATTTAAAGAAAATTGATGTCACTCACTTTGAAAACATTTTTAAAAATTATTATGAAAGTAAACAAAAAGGATTGGATTTTTATCGTATAAAAAGCATTCTTGCCAAAGAAATTATGGTTTACCCTTTAACGCAGGGAGAAGATAAAAAGGCACTGCTTGTGTATGATTATCCAATTGCAGAGAGTAATACGCAACATATCATCCAGGTAATTGGCGATGTTTTGCATAATCCGGAAGTTAAATCAGAACCGCTGTCAGATGCTGCCACAGATGACGAATAAATGGATTAAGCATACGAAGAGAGAAAATTCTCAGGTGTTATAGATAAAAAATGCATTTTCGTTCCATAGCTTATGTCGTAGGTATGCTGCTGTTAGTAACCAGCATCGCCATGCTTTTCCCAATTGCCACTTCTTTGATTTATCAGGAGGAAGATTTAAGCGCGTTACTTATTTCCGCAGCAGTTGCTTTTGGGATGGGTTTACCATTATGGTGGTTTAGGCCGAGTCAATACGAACTAAGCTTTCGCGATGCGGTTCTTATCGCAGTATTTGGCTGGGCAATCATTTCCTCGGTTTCCGCACTTCCATTTGTAATTCACGGCTCAATTCCGCTATTCACTGACGCATTTTTCGAAATGATGTCAGGTTACACAACGACTGGCGCAACCATTCTGAATGATATTGAAGCTGTTCCACATGGTTTGTTATTTTGGCGCAGCGAAACTCATCTTTTAGGAGGTATGGGATTCCTGACTCTGACTTTGATTTTTTTGCCTCATGGTATGGCGGGAGTCAGAATTTTTCGTGCAGAGTCAAGTCCCGGACAAGTAATCACACAAGAAAAATTTCTCCCACGTAACCGTGACGCCATGATTTGGCTCTGGGGAATTTATCTGGGATTGAACCTGCTGCAAACACTATTACTTTGGGGCGGTGGTATGCCTCTGTTTGATTCACTGTGTCACGCCTTCGGTACTGTTGCAACTGCCGGATTTTCTACAAAAAATGCCAGCATTGGTCATTACAACAGTGTTTATTTTGATTGGGTAATAATGATTTTTATGTTTCTTGGCGGAATGACATTCATGCTTTTTTACCACATGTTGAAAGGTGAGTGGAATTTGGTTCGGCTCAATACCGAATTACGCTGGTATGTATGTATCGTTGGATTCTTCTGCGGGATTTCAACTTTAATTTTGTGGATAAATGGAAGCTATGACGGCTTTTTTGAAGCACTGCGTTATGCTTCTTTTCAAATAATTTCATTGTTGACCACGACAGGTTTCACCACTGCAGATTACGAACTTTGGCCTCAGGCAGCACAGATGCTGCTTTACGTTGTCTGCTTCATCGGTGCATGTGCGGGTTCCACCACAAGCGGTATAAAAATCGTCCATTTTGTCATCATCTGGAAATACATGGTGACATCAATCAAAAAAATGTTTTTCCAACCCAGAACCATTCTGCCAATTTATCTAAATCAACGAGCTATTGATCCGTTTGCGATAAACCTCTCAATCTGTTATTTCATTGCCAACATCTTTCTTGTCTTTGGCGGAGCCTGTGTAATGGTGCTGATTGATTCAATGGATTTCCAAACCGGCATGAGTTCAGTCATTTCGGCTGTGATGAATGTTGGTCCGGGATTTGGTGAGGTTGGGCCTGCAGAAAACTATGCTCATTTATCAGCAGCAGGGAAATGGTTTCTTGCCTGGCTGATGCTTGTCGGAAGACTGGAAATGTTCTCTGTGCTTGTACTGCTCTTTCCTTCTTTCTGGAAAAGATAAAGCCAAATTCTTCCAGTTATTATTTGTCCTTTCTGATTATCGAAACTTCCCAATGTACTTTTACCATCCTTTCCAGACATAGTTTCTGCAAAAAAGAACATTTTTCTTTATGAATGGTAATCACTCTTTCTTGAGTAAGATAGCCACGAATGGCTTGGTTTTTAACAGGAGAACAGCATCTGGCAATGCGTGTCATAACATTGTCCATTCCATCTACTATTATGGTACTCCCTGTGGAAGTAAGGCTTGTTTTCTTTTTCCTGGATTGTAGTTTTGCTTCAGCTATTTTTGAAGATTCCGGAGTTGAACTTACAGAATCGCTTTCATGATCATTGACAAACCATCGGCGGACTTCGTCACAGCGAACTGTTCCATCACCAATACAAAATAAGATGTGATCAAATTCCTGGTTTTTGTGCTGACGTGATTCATGTTCCATCTTTCCTTCCCGTATCAAGCGATTCAGGTGGAGATTATAATTTCGGAATTCACGTTCCAACTTTTCCAACCCTTCTTTTCGCCGTCCTTCGCGACTCCGCTCGTGTAAAGCATGTTTAATTTTACTGCGTGCGTGACGTGTTTTAACAAATTCGAGCCATTCTTTCCGTGGTTCCTGACGTGGTGAAGTCAGGATTTCTACAGTGTCACCGCTGTGCAGATTACTATCCAGTCTAGTTATGATACCATTGGCCTTTGCGCCTGTGGTACGGTTACCGACTTCGGAATGGATTGCATAGGCAAAATCAACCGGCGTGGCGGCTTGAGGCAATTCACGGATTTCCCTAGCGGGCGTCATCACATAGATGTTGTCACTAAACAAATCAATCATCGGCATCGTTTCATCATCTGTTTCCTTTTTAGTATTTTCTATCAGTGATTCTTCAATTTGTTCAGTTGTCTTTTCTATAAGCTGTAATCGTTTTTCTTTATAAATCCAGTGTGCCGCAACCCCATATTCAGCTATCCGATGCATTTTATGGGTCCTGATTTGAATTTCAATCGGCCTGGAATATCCGGGATCATCATCACGCAAATCTGTGACAGTTGTGTGCAGAGACTGATATCCATTGGATTTGGGTTTGACAATGTAGTCTTTGAAACGATTTTTTACCGGAACCCAGTTTTCATGAATGAAACTTAGCGCAGCATAGCATTTATCTACATTTTTGACTATGATTCGAAATGCGATCAGGTCCTGTATTCGTTCAAAATTGTTATCAACTTTCTCCAGTTTTTGAAAAATTGAATAAAAACGTTTGTAACGCCCATGTACCTCATGGAGAATTCCGGCCTTTTTCAAAATCTGCTGAATCTTTGCCAAAATTCTTTCTACATTGTCCGAACGCTCACTTCGTTTTCGGGCGATTTTTTTCTTTAGAAGCTGATATTTCTCATATTCCAACTGCCGAAAAGCACGGTCTTCCAATTCTGCTTTGATCCAGAAAATTCCTAACCGTCCTGCTAACGGAGCATGAACGTGCAATGCGGTCCAAGCCGTGGCATCCCTCTTTTTTGGAGGAAGCGATTCCATCTGCTCCAATTTCTGAAGTTGTAGCACCAGGAATACTGCCAGCAACTGCACGTCTGCTAACACAGTCAGCAACATGCGCAGGGTGAGTTCGGCTTGTTCAGAATTTTTAGGTCGTTCCGGAAATTGATGTACCTTAAGCATCCGCTGATATAGTGGAAGTGCTTCCGCAAAAAGTTTTTTCGTTTCTTCCGGAACATTTTTTTCATACTGGTTTGGCAAATCAACTTCGTTTTGATATTGTAAAAAGAGCAATGCAGCCAGTTGTGTGTGGGGGTTCAAAGCAAGTTGAGTAAGTTTTTTGAGGAGAGACTCCGCGGCATCAGGATCACTTTGTTTGCTATGCCAGTCTTCAAAAATCTTGTTTGCTTCCGGATTATTCAAGATTGTTTCCGGAACAAAATTCATTTTTTCATCGGCAGCTTCCTCAATGCCTATTGCGGGTGGCAAATTGCTTTGTGAAAGGTCAGTTCCGTAAAGATTGTTCATTTGAAACCTTAATGAAAAAATTACAAGAGTCCTTGTGCCATGAAATAAGTGTACAGCTTGACGTCAAATAGAACGTCTTGCTTCAACTCTTCGTTGAAAAATTCCGCAATTTCATCCGGATATTTCAGAAAAACCGTAATAAATTCTCCAGGCTCATTATTTGCGATCGGATGTTGATTCGCCGGCAGCATTTCGTCAACTGAAAGATGCGCAAATGAAACCGTTTCTGAAAGAATGCCTGGCGATGAGAACAATTTTGGGCTAATTTTTTCGACAATACCAACATAACCTGTTTCTTCCAAAAGTTCACGTGTCGCGGTTGTTTCCAAAGTTTCCCCTGGATCAACCAGTCCGGCAGGAAATTCTAAAATATAAGAATCTGTGGGTGGACGAAACTGGCGTATCAAAATATATCGTCCGGAAGGCCTCAATTGTGCCACAATAATTACCGCTGCGGCCCTGTGTTTACGGTGTAAACATTCCCATTTCCGGATTTGTTTTGCGTCATCTTCATAGCTGATTTCTACCAACTCTGACCAATTTCCGCAGTAGAGCAGCTGCTCTTTTAGAACACGGCTGGCACCGATTCTGTTGGTATCTTTTGCGGAGTTTTCAGGCATTTCCTTTGAATTGAAAAAATAATTTACGAGCTTTCATTCAATCATTTTGATGCAGTGGGTCTTATAAAAAGATAGCGGATTTACTGACAATTACAATCCAATTGTGAAAATGTTTTTGCGTTGTCTTTTGCCGGTGTCTGCAATACTATTCGGCTGACGAGAATTATTTTTTGAAAACCTGCTTTATGAATACTGACAACTTATATGAGAAGTGTCCGTTTGATTTGGATCGGAAAAACGCAGCTTCCTTTTGTGCAGGACGGGATCAGTATTTATCAGAAAAAGCTGTCCCATTACATTAAGGTTGAGACGGAAGAAATACGTCCTGCAAAATATGCTTCAGGTACGGTTGATCAGTGGCGCAGGCATGAAACTGAAAAATTATTGAAGCAACTCAATTCTAATGAATTGAACGTATTTTTAGATGAAAATGGAAAAAGGAAAACTTCAACAGGTTTAGCGAGTTGGTTCGAAAAACAAATGCCGCTCGGCTGGCCACGAATCAACTTTTTCATTGGAGGAGCGTATGGTTTTGAGAAGTCTTTGTTGCCTGCAAATGTCACTTATTTGCGTCTTTCTGACATGACTTTTACACATCAAATGGTGAGATTGATTTTACTGGAGCAGCTTTATCGTGCTTTTACTATAATTCGAGGAGAACCTTATCATCATGAATGATGCACATCTATGTTTTCCAAAAACTGAAACAACACAATGAAACGTTTATTATTAATTGCAATCACATTATTACTTTTGGGCGGCATGGGATATTTTGCCATGAGAAACAGCCACAATGTTTCACTGAATTTATTTGGAAATTTCTCCATCCAATTATCAGTCTGGATGGTAATCGTCGGTTCGTTTGTAGCAGGCTGGGCGGTGACGGAACTCTGGCAGTTCATTTCACATCCACATCGATTTGTTCAAGGTTTTGTTGGAAAATTTTCACAATACAGAGAAAACAAGAAACTGCAGATTACACAAAAATTTGAGACTGCGTCTTTGTTACGTGATCCAAAACAAGTCCGGAAAAATTTTAATAAGTTAGATAATCAAAAAACACCATTGTCTATACGAATGCAGTACATTGAACAGTTACGATACGAAAATAGCACGGAAGAATTGCTTGTCAAATACGCAGAACTTCGTACTAAATATCAGGGTAATTTGCAAGTACTTCTGCCCTATTTGAAGTTGGCTGGTGAGGTTAAAGAATGGGACATTGTAGAAAGGCTGAGTCATGAAATTCTTCGCATAACTCCTGGACATCCGGATGCCTTGGAAGGTCTGCGGCAATTTCACATAAACAGACAAGATTGGGTTGCCTGTATAGAACAGGAGCGGGACTTGCTGAAAAATTATAGCGGCTGTTTAATCACAAACGATATTGCTTTGACCCACGAAGATCATTTGCAAAAAGCACTTCGGCAAGACCCTAAGTGTTTGAAAAATTGGTCTTTCCGCTATCTTCCTCAAAAAAGGGATAGCAAAAATGATAAACCTCTTGAAGCCATCGGAGAGGCGGTACAACTCAAAAAATCGGGCATGTTTTTGGAGGCAGGACGAGTCCTGAAAGAAGCTTATGAGAGCACTGCTTCTCCGGAATTATTGGATACTCTGGAGAATGTTTTTCAAGAAAGCGGAGCGGATGAACAAATTTTGGAAATGCTCGGTGGACTTCACAAATCGCGTCAACGTTCAATTCCCGCGTCACTTCTTTTTGCCAAACTTCTTTACCAAATTGAACGGATTGATGACGCATCGAAAGTATTAAGTGAAATAAAATTGCCGCTGAGTACGACCAAGTTTCAATTAACAAAGCTTGGCGCAAAAGATAAAGGTCAGCAGATGACAGAAAAATGGAGTGATCTTTATCATGCGCTTCGTTTTTTGATTGCTGTTCGTCAGGATCGTTCTGAAGATGCTTTGCGCGAAGCAAAGCCGTTGTTGCGTGAAGCAAAATTAATAGGCATAAATTCCTGATGAAAATAATTGAGACAGAAGGAATTGTTCTCAAAACAATGGATTTTAAGGAAATGGACAGCATTCTGACTTTTTTGACTCGTGATGTGGGAAAGAAAGCCGGAGTCCTTTATGGCGGAAAAAGTGTGCGTTCAGGCAATGCCGCAAAAGCCGAAATGTTTGTCTTAAATCATCTTGAGTTTTCTGAAAAGCCCGGCTCGGATTTGGTGCGTATCCGCAAGTGTGAATTGTTGGAAAGTTTTCCGCCTCTGCGTAAAAATTATTCAAAATTTCTTCATGCCAACTATTTTTCGGAATTGTTGCTGCAGTGTGAAATCCCCGCAGTTGAATCACAGGATTATTTTGAATTGCTGAAAAAATCAATGACTCAACTCTCGAATTCTAAAACCGCAGAAGAAATAAAATTTAATTATGAACTGCATCTACTGAAACTACTTGGTATCCAACCAAATTTGGAAACCTGTGTACATTGCGGAACTGATCTTTGGCAGAAGGAATCCGGACGAATTCCGGCTCCAAAATTTTCTGTTCCGTGCCAGTTGGACGCCAGTCTTGGAGGCATCCGATGTCCAAAATGCTGCATCAGTAATTCGTATTCTGTGGGTTTACATGCAGGAAGTCTGGCCTTTCTTCGAGAAAGGCAAACAAGATTGGGAATGGATTCAGCAATTCGGCCGACACAAAATAATTTGAAGGAACTGGACCAGGCTTTTTCATTATATTTCAACTATTTTTTTGGCAGAAATATAAAATCTCATACGCTTTTGATGGAGAACTCATGGAAAAATTAGCATCCGCAACACTGGGCGGTGGTTGTTTTTGGTGTTTGGAAGCAGTCTATTCCAGACTTGATGGTGTCAAATCAATTTCACCAGGTTATGCGGGCGGGAAGATTAAAGATCCGACTTACGAGCAAGTTTGCAGCGGAGAAACAGATCATGCTGAAGTTGTTCAAATTAGCTTTTATCCAAACAAAATAAGTTACGAAACTTTGCTCGAATGGTTTTGGCGTTGCCATGATCCGACTACTCTTAACCGGCAAGGCGGTGACGTTGGTACACAATACCGTTCCGTAATTTTCTTTGAAAACGAAATGCAAAAATCCGCGGCATACGAGTCAAAAAATATTGCTGGCAAATCCGGAATGTATGATGATCCAATTGTTACAGAAATCAGCGCGCTTCCTGAATTCTTTTCTGCGGAAGATTACCATCATGATTATTACAGTAACAACTCAAATGCCGGATACTGCACTTACATAATCCAACCAAAACTCGCGAAGTTAAATTTGGAGTAAACTTTCTCAAAAATAAAACTGAGTCGTTCGACTTTGACTGCCGTAAGAATACTCGTCACGGGTATGAATTTCTTTGTAGACTGCCTCTTCCGGGAGTTCATATATGAAACGCGAACGCTTACTCATACTGGCTGAATAGCCCGAAGAGATCACTGGCGACGTGATGAGTAAATGACGTTTTGCGCGGGTCATGGCAACATAAAACAAACGGCGCTCTTCTTCAATTTGTTCGCTTGTTCCCAGGCTGCGTTGGTGTGGAAATAAGCCTTCTGTCAGACCAATTACAAAAACTAAACTCCACTCTAAACCCTTGGCTTGGTGAATGGTTGTTAAGGTCAGAGTGTCCTGATCACCTTGTTGCTCAGCTTCATGCTCAGTGATTATGCTTGAACCAACCAAAGACAATTCATTTAAAAACGCATTCAATTTTTTATAATTTCCCGCAAATTCCTCAAGATAACGGATATCTGTTTCACGCTGAGCTGCGTTTTCAAAACTGCTGAACATCACCTCACGGTAAAAATTTCTGTATAAAATACTGATCATCTGAGACGGAGTTATGCTTTCTGTGAGCAATTGCTGAAAAATTTCCAGCAGTACATTCCAGCTTTCAAGTGCCTTTCCGGGAATTAGTTTTTGCAGATCAACATTATCTTTGGTTAATCTAACTGCCTGTTGACTTTGAAAAACACTGAAGATTCTATGTGCGGTAGTGTTGCCAATTCCAGGCAACAGACGCAGCAAACGCATCCAGGATATTTCATCAAGAGGATTAAAAAGGACTTTGAGAAATGCTGTAACATCTTTAATGTGAGCTTGTTCAAAAAACTTTACTCCTGAATGAACGACGAAAGGAATTCCGGCATGAGTCAGCACTACTTGAAGCGCAGCAGACTGTACATGATTCCGGTAAAGGACACTCATTTCATTCAAAGAAATATCCTGATCCCGAAAGTTGAGGATATTCTCCAGCACCAATTCGGCTTCATCTTGAGCCGCCCAAACATGATGTACTTGAGGTTTTTCACCTTCAGCTAAAGAACTAAACAGGTTCTTTTTAAACTGACGTGTGTTATAATTAATGCTCTGGTTTGCGGCTTCCAGGATTTCCGGAGTACTGCGATAATTTTCCTCCATGTAGTAGGTCACAGCCTCGTAGCGTTCCGGAAACTCAAGCATGTTTCCAAAATCTGCACCGCGCCAGCTGTATATTGATTGAGCATCATCACCAACAACCATTATGTTTTTATGTGGCATCGACAGCCGATATAATATGTTGGCTTGAACCTGATTGGTATCCTGATATTCATCTACCAGGATATATTGAATTTGTCGGCAAAGCGGAATTCCTTCACCATATCGCAAAAGCAGTTCCAGCCAGTTTTCCAGCAGATCATCAAAATCCATAACTTGTCCGCGTATTTTCTTACGACGGTAGTTAGTTAGCACTTTGAGCATTGGTTCAATGTTTTCATAAAAGTGCGGATAATCTGCGGAAACTAGCTGCTCGAGGTGGAAATTGCGTTCAGGGTAGGTTGAGTCCAAAATCATTTGTTGAGTGGAAAAACGGTTGAAGGCCAGCGAAAATATATTTTGTAGAACAGCGGCTTTTGGAAAATATTTTCCGGGTTTGCCGATTGTTTCTGCCATAGAGGCTTTTATCAAATCTCTGGAATCAGAGGAATCCAAGATGCTGAAATTATTTTTATAGTTCAGCAATTTGGCATTTCGTCGCAAAAATCGACTACCAACACTGTGGAAGGTTCCATGAATAATCTTTTGTTGTTCAGTTTGATTCTTGAGTGCTCTGCCGACTCTTTGCGCCATTTCGTTGGCGGCTTTATTGGTGAAGGTCAGCAAAAGTATTGAAGACGCGGGAATTCCCGTTTGAATCAGCTCTGCGACACGGTGCGTGATTACCCGTGTTTTTCCGCTACCTGCGCCGGCAATGACTAAAGCCGGTCCGGATTTGTGTTCGACGATTTTACGCTGAACAGGATTTAACGATTCTATTGACCAGTTGGTCATTTTGATGACTGTGTTAAAAGAACAAAATTAAGTTGATGTGAAAACGGCATCATCAAATTTTAGACTAAAACAAAAACAACAAGCAAAATAATTTCCATGTTTATTGAAGAATTAAGACAAATATATTCCACATTCCTTGCTGCGACGAATCAATTTTTAAGCAAAAACTTCAACGATGGAGTGCCGATTCCGGAAGAGGAAATGACTTTGATTTTGGCCGCGTTTACGTTTTTAGTTTTACTGATTGGTTTCTCCGGATGGTTCTGGCTGCGTAAGCGCTCGTTGAAAATTAAAGCCCCGCATGAACTTAGCGGACGCGGAAAAGAGAAACGTCTTGAGCAGTTGGAAAAAGAGCGGGCCAAAGAAATTGAGCTGCAAATCAAGCAAGAAGAAAAATTGCGGGAAGAAAAAGAGTCCGGACAAATTGCCAAAGCTGAAGAACGGGAAAAGGAGCTTCAGGAGCAAATTGCTACTATGGAGGAGGGACACCGCAGCCGGCAAGTTCTTCAAAGGGATTTAGATAAAGAAGCTGAAATAGACGCTCCTCTTGAGAAAGTGGATTCCTTTATTGAACGTCTCCGAAAAGGTGTCGGTAAAACAAGGACACACATCCTTAACAATTTGTCTGAAGCGGTTTTAGGCAAAAAAGAAATTGATGAGGATTTGCTGGACGATTTGGAAGAGGTTCTTATCGGCTCTGACATTGGTCCGGAAACTACTCAACGTATTCTCGAATCAATTACGGAAAAGGTGGAACGTAAGGAATTGACCAATCCGCAAGTTTTGCAGTCAGAAATTCAGCAGGAAATTGAAAAGATAATGAGTAAAACATATCCTGTTCCCGGAACTTCTGAACGGAAACCGCTGATTTTGCTTTTTGTTGGAGTAAATGGTGTTGGTAAAACTACCACCATTGGTAAAATAGCCGCACAATATCGCCAGCAGGGAAAGAAAGTTTTGATGGGCGCAGGTGATACTTTCCGCGCAGCCGCAATTGATCAATTAGTGGAATGGAGCAAACGGGCTGATTGCGAAATTGTCCAAAAAGATCCCGGAAGCGATCCGTCCGCGGTGATGTACGAAACGGTGCAAAAAGGAATCGATGAAGATTATGATGTGGTGATCTGTGATACTGCAGGCCGCTTGCACACCAAAAAGAATTTGATGGAAGAATTAAAGAAAATGGTGCGTGTGATTCGCAAATTGATTCCTGACGCGCCGCACGAAGTCTTGCTCGTACTGGACGCAACCACAGGACAGAATGCTATTTTTCAAACACGTGAATTCATGCAAGCCGCGGATTTAACTGGACTGATTATTACAAAATTGGATGGCACATCCAAAGGCGGAGTCGTTATCGGTATCGTCAATGAGTTTGATATTCCAGTACGTTATATCGGCATAGGTGAACAAGTTGATGATCTGCGGCCTTTTGACGCAAAGCAATTTACTGAATCCATTTTTGCTTAGTTTTACTGCACTTTAAAAAAGGCACCCTTCTCATCAAGTCTCAGCTTTCACCTAATAGAGTCTGATTAGAATGATTTGTTGACAATTATTTTAGAAATAATACAATTACGAAATAAGTTGATCATACTGTTCATAATGCCTGATAATCAGGTTATTATCCACTTATCAGGGTAAGTTGCCATAATAAAATTAAATATGGTTTTGCCTTTTAACCCGGAATTTCACGGGTTATTCAGCTAAAATACCTGATTATAATAAGTTGGGAGCTTTCCGGGTTTCGATCGGAAATCCAATTTTCGCTTGCCAAATTCAGTTAAGTTGTACATCATACTGTACATTCATCTTATTATTAATCTTTTGCATAATAAAAAACGATGGAAGCTTTAACTATTTCAGAAGGACGGAAACGCTTATTTGAACTTAGAACTCAGGTTGTTTCCGATCATGAACAAGTTATTCTTACTCATAAAAATGGCAACATAGTTTTGATTTCAATGGAAGAATGGGAAAGCTACCAGGAAACCCAACGTCTTCTGAAAGATAAAGAAACTATGAAAGCCCTGATCCAATCTTTTGAAGATCATGATGGAAGAAAACAGTATGGAAAGTCTGTGAATGAGGTTTTTTCGGATTTGATTTGATGGTCTGGAAAATATCAATTCTTCAAAAAGCTGAAAAAGATTTAGAATGGTTTCGCAAACATGAGCGATCACGCTATGTGAAATGCTTTGATTTTGTTCGAGAACTTGCGAAAGCCCCTCGAAGTGGTACTGGAAAACCGGAACGATTAAAATATTTCGACAGAGAAGTTTGGTCACGTCGTGTTTCACACGAACATCGTCTTGTTTACGTCATCTACGCAAAAGAAGGGCTAATTGAAGTTATTTCATGTAAATCGCATTATCAAAACAAGGTTTAATCCAGAAAACAGCTTCCAACAAATCATTGCGCCGGACGTGTGCGGGACCGCTTTTTATTAGAAGTTTCGCATTTGTTCAAAATTGAAAAGCAACTTACACACGATAATAAGACAACAGCCAGAGGGCCAGCGCAAGAAAAATTAAATTGCCGCTCCATGCCGCAAAGAATGGCGAAAGCAATCCAGCACTGCCAACTGCCATTGTAATCTGATTGAACATCCAGAACAAAATACCTAATAAACAACTGATGGCCAGCGATTCCGCTCCCATACCACGTCTGTTGTATGATGTAGAAAGTCCCAACCCGATCAGTACCATGATAAATATTTGGAATGGATACGCGGTTTTTTGGAAAAACTCAACCCAATGCTGTGTCACATCAAGTCCCTCACTTTGGAGTTTAACAGTTTCTTCATATAAGTCTAAGAGTGGTTGATGATGCGGAGAAATGGGCACCTTAAAGGGCACAGTCGGCAACTTTTTAGTTTCAACCCGCCACTGTTCAACGTATTCCAGTTTTAAGCTTTCCTGCTGGAAAAGATGTCTGATCACATTATGAAAAATCCATGACTCTTTTTGTTGTACGCCTCGTTCAATAGCAGTCCTTCCCACAAGCTGGTAAGGATTTTTCTGCCAGTGAAATGACGTAATTGAACTCAAACGACCATCTGCCTGGCGATTGCCAAAATAGTAAATGCTTTGATCTTCACCGACTTTCCAAAGCGGTTCCAAGCTGGTGGCATTTTCCTGTTTGACCCATGTTTGATGCATCCAGTTATACAAGTAATGCTGGCTAAAATAAGCAAAAACCGCAATTAGTATAGAAACAGCTAACACGGGAAATGCCAGTCTCCAGCCGCCGAATCCGGAACTCCGCATTGCCAGCAATTCCGCATTCTTGTTCAGCGAATTGAAGGTGGCAATTGTGGACAGTAAAACTGTGATTGGTATAATCAATTCGAGTAATAAAGGCAGCAACAAAGCCGTTTCCTGAAGGAACTCTAATAAACTTAACCAACTGCTGAAAACTTCACCTAGATTGCCAAAAAAATTTCCTACCAGTGTCATCAAGACAAAAGAACTGAGAAACAATAAAAAATAATGGATGAATTCTGAAGCAATGTATTTTGGAATTATTTTGAGAAGCACGGTTCCGATCTTTGTTAGTGAATAAAAAAATATGATCCTTATAAGATAAAGATTCTATAAAAAAGGTTCAAAGTAAATAAACAAATAATCTTTATATTTGTGCAGAAATTAGGACATTAACTTGCATAAAAGCACTGGATTAGTATCGTAGAGGAGCATAAAATTTATGACTTTGAGATGGCGTTTTCAAAGTCAGAATAATAAAATCAATGACCCAATTAGTTCTTGTTCTAGAGGAAAATCCGGAAGTTCAACGGGTAATTGCCGCATCTTTGAAGGATAGCAATATTTCAATTACTCAAGAGTCAAACCACGATTTTTTTGTTCAGCAGGCATCTAACCTGAAACCGGACTTAATTTTTCTCAGCAATTCGGACAGCGAACAAGACTACAAGACATGTCGAGAGATACGCGCTGAAGCGGACTTAAAAAACACACCGATCATTTTGCTTGCAAACGCAAAAGACGAGCTCGACGAGGTTTTACTTGCAGAACTTGGCATAAACGGATTTCTTCGAAAACCATTTGAAGCATCAAAACTTAAGCAACAGCTAAGCCCTTTTATAACTTTGGATGAAAACTTTGGCACTGGGCCGGACAAAGATGATGAAGACTTCATGCTTGATATGAGTACAATTGACAACCAATTAAAAGAAATAAAACAGGCTAAAGTGTCGTCCAATTCAACAGTTGAGGGAGAGTTTCAGAAAATGGATGCATTTGAGCAAAGCACGAATGTATCGGGAATTGCCTCTGTACCAGCCAGTGAAATGGATTCAATGGTGCTGGAAAATATTATGGTTGCTCAAGCTCAACCGGAAAATGTAATAGGAAAGGAAAAATTGGCGTTGGCTGAAAACGAAATGGCCGATGATTCCCTGGAAGAAATTTCGGATGACGAAATTGCAGTTGATGTGCTGGAAGAAATTCCGGAGGCTGAACTCGATATGGAAGACGGTTTCGAATTTGAGCTAAGTCTTGATGAAGATGAGCTGGAAATCGATTCAGAAGTTGCTGAAAAACAAACCGTTCCGGAAGATATTGCTTCCTCTACAAATGGATTGGAACAACTAAAAAATTCAGGTTTGGAAGATCAATTTGCTGAAATCCGACTTTCTGAAAACCAGCTCTCTGAAAGCCCACCGAAGGATCAGCAGGAAGAAGCAGAACAACAATTGCGTGCGGGGTTGACAGAGATTGACCTTGAGCAGAATGATTTTGAGGAGCCTGGTGATATCTGGTCGAATCCTCCGGACTTGGATCAGACACTCAGAGAAGGATTGACTGATATCAGTTTGGATCAAGCAGATTTTCAACCTGAATATCCTAAAAATCTTGCTTCATTTGAGGTGAAAACAGAGCTTCCTGTTGGGGAATTTGATGTTGGTGAAGACACAGTAGATATGTTGCAGGACATGGATAATTACGAACTGGAACAGGATATTTCGGAAATGAGTCTTGAAGAAGAAAGTTCAGCTGACAATTTCCTTTTGACCGATTCAGTGGAGCAGGAAGTTGGAGATGATACGGATGTTGAGGATGTGGAGGAATTCATTTTTGAAACTTCGAGCGAAGAATTTGAGGAAACATTTGTTGTGACTAAGGAAGATGCTGAAATAAATACAATGGTTCAGGATAGTTTGCAGGGGCAACAAAACTCCGCTGAAAGCGCCTTAGGAGAACTTGAGGACTTGAGTGAGCAAATGGAAGCTCTTGAGTCCGAAGAAACAGAATTTGAAGTTGAAGAAGCAGAGTTTGAAGATGAACTGGCAATAGAAGAATTTGAAACTGAAAGTATTTCGGCAGAAGGAAGTCCTGAGGCAGAAGAAGATTCTGAGGAACATCTGGCTGATTTTATGGTAGAAGAACTTGGCGACCTGCTTGAAGATGATGATGGTTCAGATGCAGAAGACTTTTCTAAAGATGAGATAGTAGTAGAACTTGAAGAAGCAGTGATTGCTGGAATTGACGATTTGGTTGAGGAAGGTGCTGAATTTGAAACAGAAGAATTTTCCGACATTTCAGTTCACCTTGGTGAAGAAGTGTTTGACAGTTGGGGTGAAGCTGAAGATGCTTTTATGGGTTTTGACCGGGAAACAGGGTTTTCCGAAAATGCCGCGGGGCAGTCGGAAATAGACGGAATTGTTTTCGACAATTTGGATGAGGACGATGAAGACTTTGAAAAAAGCGAAAGTTACAGGTTTACAGAAAAAGAGTTGAAGGAAATTGTCTCAAGTTCAGTCCAGAAAGCATTAGAAAAATCAATTGCCGCTTCACTGGTTGAACTGGCCGTTTCCGAATTAAAAACCCAGGTTTCGCAGATGGATCAAAGTTGAGCTTGAAAAGCAACAGCAATTTTTGCTCCTAGCCGCGCGTTATTACAGACCAGGGCAATGTTGCTCTCAAGGCTTTTCCCTTCAGTCAGTTGATTGATGCGCTCCAGTAAAAACGGAGTCACGTCTTTGCCTTCAATTTTATTTTCGTTTGCTTCTTTCAGCGCTGCTGTAATTGCTTCTTCAATTAGTGTGTCATCCATGGCATCTTCCTGTTTTACAGGATTGCCAATCACGATTCCTCCAGACAATCCAAGCTCCCATTTAATTTTCATGCAGCGTGCAATTTCTTCAGGCGTGTCCAAACGCGAATGCACTTTAGATCCGCTTGAAGGTGTATAAAAAGCAGGAAATTCATCCGTTTTAAAACCAATTACGGGCACCCCCTGGGTTTCCAAAAATTCAAGGGTACGTGGAATATCGAGAATAGATTTTATTCCTGCGCAAACGACAGCAACATTGGTTTGTGCTAACTCCATCAGGTCGGCTGAAATGTCCATAGTTTTTTCGTTTTCACGGTGTACCCCGCCAATTCCGCCTGTCACAAAAACAGAAATTCCGGCTAATCCAGCACAAATCATGGTTGCCGCTACTGTTGTTCCGCCACTTTGTTTTTGCGAAAGTACCAGCGGTAAATCACGGCGGCTGACTTTAATTTGAGAATCCTGCTGAGCAAATTGCTTGAGTTCATGCTGACTCAGCCCAATCTTAATCCGCCCTTCCAAGATGGCGATTGTGGCAGGAACAGCGCCTGCTGCGCGAATGATATTTTCCACCGCATTTGCTGTTTCCAGATTTTGCGGAAAGGGCATTCCGTGCGAAATGATTGTTGATTCCAGCGCAACAACCGGCTGTGCTGTTTTTAGTGCTTGCTGGACTTCCACCGAAATGTCCATGTTTGTGTTTGTTTTCATTTTCTGATAATAAAAATAAGAGATGAATTGATGCTGTTGTGAAAATTCAAAAACTATGTCTTTGCTTACGCTGCGAGAAATCTTGCAAAAACTACTACAAAAATTTTAAGATTGCTCCATTCAGTCTAATGATAAACCAAAAATTTAGACTTATGTGAAAGCTTTATTCCTGAAAGGTTGATTAGAATTAATCCTGTTACTTCTAAAATAAACGAAAAAGGGGAATACTGTCAATCAACATCAGCAATGAAAAGCGGTTTCTATTGATAAAATCAATTGAAAGGATTGTTTTTTTGCATTTTACAGATAGCATAAAAAATTGTAAAATGAGCAGTTTTTAAAATTGAACCCACATTTTGTCTTAACACTTAAAACGGTTTTCCCATGAAACGCAATATTCTCCTCAATCCCGGACCAGCCACCACGACGGACAGTGTCAAACAAGCCTTGATGGTTCCGGACATTTGTCCACGCGAACAGGAATTTGGTGATTTGACCCAAGCTGTTCTCAACAAAGTCGTGCGGGTAGTCAATGGTGAATCAACACACACCTCCGTCATTTTCACCGGTTCCGGAACCGCCGGAGTCGAAGCGTGTTTAAGTTCGGTAGTTTCACCGCAGGGAAAAATTTTAATTCTCGATAATGGTGCTTATGGCAAACGAGCCGAAACAATAATTCAGGCTTATGGAATTCCGTACCGTACACATCGGTTGGTCTGGGGCGATTATCCGGATGTGGATGCCGTGGAAGCAATTTTTAAGGAAGACCGTGAACTGACTCATTTTGCTTTTGTGCATCATGAAACAACCACCGGAATGCTCAATCCACTTCCGGAACTGCTGGAACTTTGCCGGAAATATGAAATCGATTCAATTGTGGATGCAATGTCCTCTTATGCGGGATTACCGATTGACATGCGCGAACTGCCGATTGATTACTTAATATCCTCCTCAAACAAGTGTATCCAGGGAATGGCGGGTACAAGTTTTGTGATTGCAAACAAAGAAAAACTTGCCAAAACTGCGGAAATTCCACCACGTAATTTGTACCTTAATCTGTGGGGTAATCATAGTTATATTGAAAAAACAGGACAATTTCAATTTACACCGCCTGTGCAAACTGTTTATGCGCTCAATCAGGCACTGGATGAGTTTTTTGTGGAAACACAAGCCGGACGCACCGCGCGCTATTTCAAGTCTTATGAGACTTTACTTGATGGTCTTGAAAAAGTTGGCTTGGAACTCCTTTTGCCTAAATCACAACATTCAAAGTTGTTGACCGCAATTGTAGAACCAAATGCAGCGGGTTATGATTTTATGGAGATGCATGATTATTTTTACGAAAACGACATCACGATTTATCCCGGAAAAGGAGCCAAACAGGATACTTTCAGGATTGCAGTTATCGGTGAAATTGATTATCGTGACATGGAATTATTCAACAAACTGCTGCTTCAATATTTTGAAAAGAAGGAGATTATTTAAGTTTTACCACAACTCCAAACCGTTTTATGAAAATTGGGATTCTGCAATGCGATTCAACAAATGAAAATTTTCGGGCGGAACACGGAAACTATCCGGGAATGTTTATCTCACTCTTTCAAAGCATTGATCCGGAATTGGAATTTGCGGTTTATGATGTGCAGATTGAGCAATATCCTCAAACTCCAGAGGAGTGTGACGCCTATTTGATAACCGGAAGCCGTTTAAGTGTCTATGACAATGAACCGTGGATTCGAAAATTGGAAAAGTATGTGGTTGAATTGCACAAGAAGAAGCACCCCTTGCTGGGAATTTGCTTTGGACACCAGATGGTCGCCAGAGCGCTTGGCGGAAAATCGGAAGCTGTAGAACAAGGCTGGGGGGTCGGAGTGCAGAACTACCAAACGGTTTCCGCCCAAGCCTGGACTGAACCTCCAATGGAACAATTCTCACTTTTGGCCAGTCACCAGGATCAAGTTACAGAACTTCCGGAAAATGCCGAATTGATTGCAAAAAGTGATTTTTGCCCCATGGCCGCTTTCCGGATAGAGAATCATATCCTGACATTTCAGGGACATCCGGAATTTCAGAAAGCCTACTCCAAAGTATTGCTGCATCTCAGGAAACAAATTCTGGGGCCAAAAATTTTTGCGGCAGGAATCAAGTCACTGGAACAATCCATCCAGCCTCAGCAAATAACAAACTGGATGCTGAATTTCCTCCAGAACGGCGCCTCGCCAAAATGATGTCATTTTATTTCAATTTTTAAATTATAATCCTACGGAATTTATTTTCCATCAATTCATTGTTTTGTCAAATCATTGTATTGACTCTGTAGGAGTCCCATATTTATAGAGCCTATTGATAATTAAAAGCCAAGGCCGTAGGTGTTGAATATAGATTCCTTTGCTTAATCAAATACATAGTGTTCATTATAATCAATTTCAAATTTTTTAAGAAAGTTTAAATATTCTTCCTTGAATGTTTGTGTTTTATGGCGGATTTCTTGATTTTGTATATATTGACACACATTGTCAATTTGAGAATGTCCATACGAAAATGCTCCAAAACCTTCTTGCCAATTAAATTTTCCACGAATCCAATTTTTTGAATTTATGAATTTTGATGAATCCTTTTTTATATCCCGCACCAAATCGGAAATGGATTCTTTTGGCTTTAGTCCAGTAAAAATGTGAATATGATCAGGCATTCCATTTATTGTAATGAGTTTATGGTTTTTGTTTTGGACAATTCCCGTGATATATTTATAAATCTCATTTTTTATTTCTTTGTTGATTAGGTTTTGTCTGTTTTGCGTAGAAAAAACAATTTGAATATAAATTTGAGAAAATGTGTTTGCCATTTATGACCCCCTTTGTTGAACTCCGACGGAGTTAGATTTAGGCGGAATATTCGATGCTATCAATATGCAATCCCTACGGGATTCTCCTTTAATGAATTCATTGGAGGTTTTGTTCGATGCTATAAATATGTAATCCCTATGGGATTTATCTTCCATCAATTCATTGTTTTGACGCATCATTGTATTGACTCTGTAGGAGTCCCATATTTATAAAAACAAAAACGAACCGGAATCCAACTCCGTAGGTGTTGAATAATATCATTTACAATTCCATGTTTTAAATTTTAATCCAAAGGTGATTCTCCTTTAATGAATTCATTGTTGGTTTGAGCCATCCGGAGTATTCCGTGTCATTTCCCAGAGTTTGAAGTAGCGCACAACAAAATTCAGTGCGTCAAAAATCGCACAGAACAAGCCGGGCAAACCGTCGCGAAATCCGCCTTTTAGCAGATAACGCCGCAAGAAACGTGGAAACGGTTTGAGCACTAAAAAGCGCAGAGTATTTCCGGCAGTAATCTGCACCCCGGAATCCCGCAGATAACCCGCCTCAACTCCGGTATAGAAATCAAACTTGCTTAAAAACTGGCTGATGTTCCGGTAGGGAAAGTGCAGCATATCATTGTTTAATTTGCCGATGCTGCCTTCAACAACCAATTTTTCATGTACGTGCTGATTTGGAAATTGCGCGGAATCTTTCCGGAATAAACGTAACTGCGTGTCCGGATATTGACTTCCGTAACGTAGCCAGTTTCCAAAATAATGGTTGCGGCGGTTGAGTTTAAAAGCCGCGTTTGTCGTAACTTTTATTACTGCTTTGATTTCCGCAGCCAAAATTTCCGGAATCCGCTCATCCGGATCTACATAAAAAACCCAATCCCCATTTGCCTGTTCCATCGCATAACTTTTGTTGACATTCAGGTTGGTATTGTTCGGACGCGAAAAAACACGGCAGCCCAGCTCCCGCGCGACTTCCAGGGAACCATCATGACTTTCGCAGTCCACATACACGATTTCATGGGCCCACTTTAATTGCGGCAGTAATTCCCGCAAATGTTCAACTTCATTGTGTCCGATGATAGTTATGCTGAGATTCATGGAGTTTGGTTTTTACTTCAAATTGATTGCTGCCTGAAAAAATATGGAAAGTTTTATTCAAAATAATCTGTTGACCAATCTAAGACAAGTTAGGTGTCTTGTCAATGTTGCAGTCAATTCTGTGTATACCAGGCAGATTATTTCAGCGAGATTACATCTTGAGAATGATGGTAGTGATACTGTAAAGTATCCTTCTTCTCATTCAGGGTGAAAAGGAGCGTAGACTCAGAATCTAGGAGAACGGCTTCAATTGTAAACGCTTTTCACCCTGAAGGGTTGGTTTGAAGTCGAGGAATTCATTGGTTATTTCTGAGACAAGCATTTCAGGAATGAGAAGCTTTTTGAATTGTGATGCTATTGATAAAGAGGAATATGATCATCGCCGGAAAAGAGAGAAGACCTGTTTATGAATATTGGGTTTCGGAGTATTCAAACTTTGTTTTTCCAATAAAAAAAGACGGAAGTCCTTTTGTTGATCCTGAAGATTATGAGGAATACTTGGATTGGCTTGTAGATTATTTGGAATCAAACAATTTGGAGCTAAACGATCATCATAAAGACATTATTTCAGATGAAAATATGAGTGATTGGGATGCCGGTCGACTCTGTAACGTGCTTGGAAGTGGGGCATCTTTAGCTGTGTTTCAACATGATATGGGAGAAGGACTTAGCTATCCCGATGACTATTTATCAAATCCAAATCTTGAACGAATAGCCGAACAAGACAGAGTTGAAAGTTGGATTGAACAATTGAAAAATTTCCAAGATTGTATGCTGGAATTTTATAACAACAGAGAAGAAATGGAAGCAGAAATGATAAGTGTGGAAGATTTTTTTGTTTTTAACTACATGTATCAAATAGAACATGAGATATACGATATTTACAAAAAAAGAATTCCTCCTCATGCGGCAACTTTCAGCGACATCGGCTGGCGAGCTTTACTGAAAAAGGCAATTAGCAGAACGGATAATTTTGAAGAAAAAAGAGATGCATTGGCAAGTTTTCACAGTGAGTATGATGATACAAGTTATAAATAAAAATATATAGAAGATGAAAAACTCCGGTTTCCTCCGTCAAACCGTTTCGAGGCTCTCAAGGGAGAGCGACAGGGGCAATTTAGTGTCCGGGTCAATCAACGGTGGCGGCTTTGCTTTGAATATGATGGCCAAGTTCAAAATCTGGAATTGGTCGATTACCACTAACATGAAGGTATAAATGAAACCGTTAGAATTCACGCATCCCGGAATCCTGCTTAAAGAAGTCATTGATGATATGGGCTTGACCGCATATCGTGTTTGCAAAGAAACCGGAATCAGTAACGCCAACCTTGGCAAAATTCTCAAAGGCATGCGCTCCATTACACCTGATACCGCACTGCGTTTAGCAAAGTTCTTTGATGTCTCCGAAAACTACTTCATCAATTTGCAACGCCATTATGACGTAGAAAAAGCAAAAAAACTAAACACGCGCGAATATCAGAAAATCCGGAAATATGCGGCTTGAGTTATTCAAGCCAGTTTTCAACGACCAAACCTGGAACACGTATGAATTCTTTCAGATTTGCGCTAACTAAAATGAGGTTTAACGAAAGGGCATGAGCTGCAATCAGCAAATCATTTGGGCCGATAGGTCTTCCGTTTTCCTCCAAGTGTTGGCGAATATTGGCGTAATTTTCATCTGCCGGAGATTGAAAAGGTAGGATTTCAATTTTTGAAAGTATAGATTCTAATTGCAACTTGAGTCGATTTGAATCCCGTTTGATGATTCCAAATCTTAATTCCGCGGCGACAACAATACTTGTACAAATTCTTTTTTCGCCTTTAACCGCAATGTGTTCGGCAACAGTTCCTTGAGGATGGCGCACCAAATCAGAAATAATATTTGTGTCTAAAAGATAGCGATAAGTTCCAGTCATAACGAAATATTATCTAAAGAAAGAAGGTCTTTATCCACATCAGGAAATTTTACATCTAAAGGCTTCAAAGTCGATAACAGAGTCAATAAACTTTCTTCTTTAACATGTTTGGTTACGTGGTGTTTTTTCTTTTTATGGGTCATTGCTTTATCTTTAAGCTTGGAATCAAGAACAAACTCGCCGGCCATTCCCTGCTTGGCTTGTTCAAGATTCACCAGCAACATCTTGATTTCTGTAACGGACATTTCCGGATTCGCTTCACCGATACGTCCCAGCTTCGCCCAATATTCAATCTGCTGATTGATTGAACGGGTGTTTGGTTTTGCGAACATTCTTGCAGATTCAAAAAGCTCACGGCTTACCCTGACTTGATTGGTTTGCATAATATACCTCCAAAGGTTCAATGTATTTCAATTTGAAGTAAGTTGCTTCGATAAAACTTAACATAATACTTGTGTAAGTAACAAGTGTGATTTTACACATTCTTTTCAAACAAACTATCAGCTACGAAATAAGGAGACAACATGCCCATCCAAAAAGTGATAACCGAGGGAAAAGTCCCTGCAAAGATTTTTACAGATGACATTGATCCGAGAGCGGTGGAACAGTTGACTTTGTTGACGCAGTTGCCGTTTATTCATAGCCATGTAGCGGCAATGCCGGATGCGCATGTGGGAATGGGTTCGACTATTGGGGCGGTCATTCCGACGGACGGCGCAATCATTCCCGCAGCGGTGGGAGTGGACATCGGTTGCGGAATGAATGCGGTGCGGCTATCGTTGACGGCTAATGATCTTCCGGATAGTTTGAAAAATATGCGGTCAGCTATTGAAAAAGCGGTTCCGGTTGGTAGGGCGGGACATCAGGAAAAGCACTGGAAAGTAAATGCGGTCGCAAAAATGGAAGGCGGCTTGTTGCCCATTCTTGAAAAACATCCTTCGATTGGTGCCAAATGGCAAAGCCAACTTGGTTCTTTGGGCGGTGGGAATCATTTTATTGAGCTTTGTCTTGATGAAGCAGATGCACTTTGGATTATGCTGCATTCCGGTTCGCGTGGCATAGGAAACCAGATCGGCAACTATTTTATTTCACTGGCCAAGCGTGATATGGAGCAATGGTTTATTCATTTGCCCGACCATAATTTGGCATATTTTCCAGAAGGATGTGAACACTTTGAAGACTACATGCAAGCCGTGGACTGGGCGCAAGAATATGCGATGGAGAATCGCCGGCAAATGATGCTGTTGGTTATTGAGGCTTTGCGCAGTGTTCCGGAGTTGCCGCCTTTTGAATTGACGCAAGAGGCGATCAACTGTCACCACAATTACGTTGCCAAAGAAAATCACTTCCGGAAAAATTGCTGGGTTACTCGCAAAGGGGCAATCCGGGCACGGAAGGGGGATTTGGGAATCATTCCGGGTTCAATGGGTGCGCGTTCCTACATTGTGCGTGGCAAGGGAAATCCTGAATCTTTTTGCTCATGTTCGCATGGCGCAGGTAGGAAAATGAGCCGCACCGAAGCGCGGAAACGGTTTTCTGTCGAGGACCTTATACAACAAACTCAAGGTGTGGAATGCCGCAAAGATGAGCAAGTGATTGACGAAATCCCCGGCGCATATAAAGACATTGAGCAAGTAATGAAAAATCAAAGTGATCTTGTTGAGGTCGTACATACGCTGAAACAAGTCTTAACAGTGAAAGGGTAAATGTAGAATAATTATTCAATAATTTGCTACACTAAATTATCCCGCCTTATTCTTCACACGCAAACAACGAAAAAACAGAACTTTTTAGTTCCCTAAATCGAAAAACAATACAAATTTATTTTCTAGGAAAACAGGAGACACAAAAATCAAAATAGAGTAATCATGCAAAATGTTGAATCACGATCCGAACTGCTGATTTATAAAAATTCGGATGGTAATATTAAGATTGATGTTCACTTGGTGGACGAAACTGTTTGGTTGACACAGGAGCAAATGGCCATGCTTTTTGGCAAGGGCAGAAGCACGATAACGGAACATGTCAATAACATCTTTCAAGAAAGGGAACTCAATGAGAAAGAGGTATGTCGGAAATTCCGACTGATCAGTCAACAAACTGCAGTGGAACTGGTTTATCGTCGCGTAGATGCTACGCTTCCTCTTTTGGGGATGCAGTCTTTTGACAAACAAAGCTCCGCAAAAATAAATAAGCAGGATGTTAGCATAGCCAAGAATTATTTGAATGAAAATGAGATTAAATTGCTCGGTTTATTAGTTGAGCAATATCTGGTATTTGCGGAAACAATGGCGCAACAAGAAACACCGATGTATATGAAAGATTGGGCAACCAAACTTGACGATATTCTACAGCTTAACGGCAAAGAACTCTTGACTCACGCCGGGCAAATCAGCCATCAAAAAGCTCTTGTTAAATCTGCATTAGAATATGAGAATTACGAGATAGAACAAAAAGAAATTTCCAGCGAAATGAGTTTGAAAGAGTTGGAAGATGATGTGAATAATTTGGAAATTAAACATCTCAAGAGTTAGTATAACAACCATTCCATTTTCACGACAATCAACCATATGACAGTAAATACTATTTCCATCCAAAAAATCAACACTTCAGTCAACGTCACCGCTAAATTATTTCCTCTTGCATTTTCTTGACATCAACCCCTGCACTATCATAGTTTAGATTGTGAATACCTGTGCAAAACGCTAGACTTGGGAAGCCGTTCCACTTAAACAAGAGGAAAGAATTATGTTCAAAACAGTCAACAAAGATGTCTGGGCCTTTGACGCGGAATGGGTCCCGGATCCGGAAGCGGGAAAGCGTATTTTTCAACTTCCGGAAGAAACAACTGATGCAGAGGTAATTCAGAAAATGTGGGAAGAAGGTGGCGCGGATGAAGAGAATCCAATGCCTTACCTCAAAACCACCATTTGCCGCGTAATCTCCATTGCCGCAGTTGTACGTACAGTCAAGGAAAGCGGTGAAATCGCTTTGTCCTTGACGGCATTACCACATGATGCAGCGGATCCGAAACAAACCACTGAGTACGAAATTTTGTCACGTTTCCTTAAGGCGGTTGGCCAGAAAAGACCTCAATTGGTTGGCTTCAATTCTGCTAAAGCTGACCTGAAAATCCTCCTGCAGCGCGCTGTCGCAAAAGGCGTGCAAGCCGCAAAATTCGCGAAACGTCCTGAAAAACCATGGTTGGGATATGATTATTTTGACGCCCGAAACAGTGAGGGTCATATTGATTTGATTGAAATTCTGGGTTCCTACGGAAAATCAAATCCTTCGCTGAATGAAATGGCGACCGTTTGCGGCATCCCGGGGAAATTGGGCGTAAGCGGAGAAGAGGTCGCGCCAATGTGGCTCGAAGGCCGTTTAGCAGAAATTGTTGCCTATAACGAATGCGACGCGCTAAGCACGTATCTGATATGGTTACGGATGGCTTTTTTTGGTGGTTTTTTTGATAGGCGGCAATATGCGGAAGAACAGGAGCGTGTCCGGAAATTGCTCAGTGCAGAAGGAACTCTTCCGGGCAAAGAACATTTGCTCGAATTTCTGGAACGCTGGGAAATGTGGTCTCCCGTTGAGGTTGGATAGTTATTATTGGAAACGGTACGTAAAGGAAATTTTATTGATAAATTTCAAAAAAACTATTTTGGTTTTGCCAGCCTAAGTTTTAAGAATTCGCAAAAAGTATAATTGACTTACATGTTCCTGGATTCCCGCTTTCGCGGGAATGACAACATTTTACGAATGCATCAAGTTTTAATTTTGTTCAAGAAAAAACACTTTTGAAAAATAGTTTATGACCATTTTTAATCGAGAGCGTCTGACAAATGATGTCTTTAAAATTGACGTCAAGCGGATGCGCCGTGGATGGTATTCCGATAAATACTTTGAAAATATCGGTGTGATGCTCAGTACTTTAGCGGAGCAGGGGTATGTATTTAAAGGAGAGAATTTACGTTTGGGAGACGTTGATCTGACAAAAACTGAAGTAGGAAATCTGGAAGTGGAAATGCAGTGGTTCACTCGCCGCACAGGGAAAGTGGTGGTTGCCGGAGTGGACAAAGCCTTGACTATGCTCAGGCATTGCAGCGGATATTTTAATGGAAATGGTAAATTTGTCAACACCTGGAATCGTTTGAAAGTTGAAGCGGTGCATGACGGAACGACAGTCACTTACAATGGCGATCCCATGTCAATTCAACCCGTAATTCGGGTTCGCGGATGTTACCGGGACTTTGCCCTTTTGGAAACACCAACGCTTGGATTGCTCACTCGTTCCAGCCGTGTTGCAACCAATGTCTATGAAACCCTGATGGCCGCACGCGGGAAACCGGTTTTATTTTTTCCTGCACGTTTTGATTTGCATGAAGTACAGGCCGCGGACGGTTATGCCTATAATGTCGCGGTTCAGCGCTTCAACCAGGATCATCAACTTCGTGTCGGGCCTTATATTTCAACGGATGCACAAGGTGACTGGTGGGGCGGCGCCGGTGGAGGAACGGTAGCACATGCCTCGATTGCTTGTTTTTTTGGAGATACCGCAGAGACAATGATGGCTTTCGCCTCTGCTTGCGAACCTGAAATTCCACGCATTGCACTCGTTGATTTCAACAACGATTCTGTCAAAGATTCACTGCTTGTAATGCAGCGCATGTTTGCGCGTTACCGTGAATTGATCGATTCAGCTGATGAAACTGAGGCACAGCGCTACCACCTTTTTGGGGTACGTCTCGATACCAGTTCTTCAATTAGGGATGTTTCGGTAACACCTTTGGGTGAACCGGAACTGGACATGGGTGTCAATCCGCGTCTCGTCTTTATTGTCCGGAATGCAGTTGACACTGCCTGGAAAGAATGGAATTTGCCCCAGGAATGGAATGAGCGTGCACGTAAATGGTGCGTGAGCGTCAAGATAGTGGTTTCCGGAGGGTTTAACCCCGCAAAAATTTCACGCTTTGAAAAACTGGATGTGCCGGTTGACATCTATGCGGTCGGTTCCTCTCTGTTTGCCAATGACGGCCCACGAGTAACTGATTATACAGCAGATGTTGCTCAAGTTAAAATAGACGGTGCTTGGAGAGCAATGTCAAAGGTCGGACGTAACCGTGGTGAAAATCCGGATTTAGAAACGGTTGCTTGATTATCCGCTAAGTACTTTTGCGATATTTCTCAATATTTCCTTTATTTTTTTATTGTTTCACAAATCTTTTTTGTGATAAGCTTAGTATTTGTCACGGCTCGTTGAGTTTGGTTTGACGCGCCATTTTTTCATAATCAATCATGGAGGAAGATATGGAACAAGGAAATGATAAGCTGGAACTGGTGTACGGCCTTGAAGACAAGCCGCCGCCCCTTGAATCGGCTTATGCCGCGCTCCAGCATCTGCTCGCAATTATTGTGGGCATCATTACACCTTCGCTCATAATCGGGGGAGTTTTGGGATTGGGTGAGCGAATCCCGTATTTGATTAGTATGTCGCTGATTGTTTCAGGTGTGGCAACCTTCATCCAAGCCAAACGAATTGGACCAATCGGCTCCGGTTTGTTGAGTGTTCAGGGCACGAGCTTTGCGTTCTTGGGCGCAATTCTAACCGCGGGTTTTATTGTCAAAGGACAGGGCGGTGGACCTGATGAAATTTTGGCAACCATTTTCGGGATTTGTTTCGTGGGTGCTTTCATCGAAATCGTGCTGAGTCGCTTTCTCCATGTTTTGAAAGGGATTATCACCCCGATAGTGACTGGAACCGTGGTGATGCTTATCGGCCTCAGTCTGGTCAAAGTCGGAATTACTGACATGGCAGGCGGGAAATGGTTATTGGATAACAAACCTGAGTTTTTTGGAACTGCTCAAAACCTGGGATTAGGAGTCCTGGTTTTGGTAGTTGTTTTGATCCTCAACCGCAGTAAAAACCCGATGATCCGCATGGGTTCGATTGTGGGCGGAATTCTGGTGGGCTATCTTGTGGCCTGGTATATGGGAAAAGTAAATTTTGGCTACATGTCCGGAGTAGATATGATCAGTATTCCCATTCCTTTCAAATACGGTTTTGCTTTCAACTGGACTGCCTTTTTAGGAGTGGCCTTCATTTATGTCATCACTACAATTGAGTCCACAGGCGATTTGACTGCAACATCGATGCTCTCTGGAGAGCCTGTTGAAGGAGAGACCTACATGCAACGCATCAAAGGCGGAGTTTTGGGAGATGGTGTTAATTCGGCAATAGCCGCGATTTTCAACACTTTTCCAAATACGACCTTCAGTCAAAACAATGGTGTGATTCAGATGACCGGAGTTGCCAGCCGATTTGTGGGAATGTATCTCGCGGTTTTTCTTGTGATACTTGGTTTGTTTCCTGCAATCGGCGGTTTCTTCCGCTCCCTTCCGAATCCGGTTTTAGGTGGAGCCACGATAATTATGTTTGGAACAGTGGCTGCGGCAGGCGTGAATATTATTGCCTCAATGGGACGATTGGGAAGACGCGAAGTCCTCATCATTGCCGTCTCTCTGGGAATAGGGCTTGGAATTGCTTTTGTACCGGAAGTTCTCAGTCAAACTCCAAAAGCGATTCAGCAAATTTTTGGATCAGCCATCACTTCAGGTGGATTGACAGCATTGATAATGAATATGGTGCTGCCGAAAAATGAATCATGATTTGATTCGCTAATAACTGAATAGGGGCAGGCAAACTGTTTGCCCCTAATTCCGGCGTGTGTCAACGATCTTCCGGAAGGATCCGCCTTGTACTTCCTCTACAGTCACACCGGTATTTTCCACATCTTCCGGATCAATCGCGCCGCTGTTTAGCGCACGGAAAAAATAATTCAGCAATCCCTGTCCGGTTGCAGCGTCATCAAAAATTTCACCTGAAGAAGTTGATTTTGAAGCCTGCTCCACTAAATTACGGAGACGCACGGTGGATGTCTGTAATTGCTCTAGAAAAAAAGCCGCATTGGCCGCAAACCGTACAGGGATTTGAGCCGGATGCAAATCCCAACCTTGATAAAATCCGTTTGCCAGCGAATGCCGGATATGTCCGTAAGAAAGTTTCCAGGCACGGTGAACGTTTTCTAAATTTTCGCGACTTTGCAATTCGGAAAGATTATCTCCTCTATGCGGCCCCTGCGGAATGATGTTGGTTGCGCCATCAGAAAGGAAAATTCCGGAACCACCAAAGGCAACTTTCATCACCTGACGGGCAAAGTCGCAAACCTCACTGTCCATCGTTTGGTAAGCCGCAATCAAGTCGCAGGACGCGGTGTAATCGTATATTCCAAAGTGCGCTCCCAAACAACGATTCCCGGCGGCATTCGCGATTTTCCGGGCAGTCACTTCGCCGTCTGCGTTAAATATGGATTGAGTGGTTTCGATCATGATTTCCATTTTGAGCTCACCGGAATTTAGTACAGAATCCGCTTCCATTACTTCAAACACCTTGACCATAGCAGCGGCTTGTTCCGGAATTTCGACTTTTGGTAAAGTCACGACAAAATTTTCCGGAAGAACACCGCCAAGTTCCGCCAGCAATGTACTGACAAAAATATCCAGTGTCCGCACAGCACGCTCCACAAATTCTGAATTGAACGGCTTAATCCGGATACCGACGAAAGGCGGTAAAATGCCTTGTTTCAATGCGTAAGCCATTTCTTTAGCACCTCGTTCTGCCACCGCATCTTCTTCATCGTCCGGACGAATTCCGAATCCGTCTTCATAATCCAGCCGGAAATCTTCAACCGCTTCCCGTTCCAACTTTTTCTTAACTTGAGCGTAAACCCTCCACGCCAGCCATGTCGCAGCATTTTCCGGATCAATTCCTTTATTCTCCGCATGCGCAAGCAGCGTTTCGATTTCTACTTTTTTGGTTGCTAAACTGGCTGAGTCTTTCAAACCCAGCGCTTTTGCAAAAGATATAAAATTAGGCGCAAAATCATTAAGACTTTTGTTTGCGAGTTTCCCAATTTCTTTTGCAGAATCCGCTTCAAACAAATGCGCACCTTCATAAAATGTGTGAACAGGTTGACGCAGGAGAGACGTGCCAGGATAGTTTTCTTCAAAAGTTCGGTTTGCTCCGGCAAGTTGGTTTAGAATTCCGGAGGTCCTTTTGGTACTTAAAATAGTTTTCATTGAAAGTGATATTTTAAATTTTTGAAATAGTTTGTTGCTTAATCTGCCTTGATGCCGAAAACACGAAAGCGACTCAAACCGCCATCCGGAAAAATATTGACGCGTAAATGTGTGACCGCTCCAACAGCTTGAAGTTCTGCTTCAAAAAAATGTTGGTGAGCTGCCTGGAGTTTTTGTTCCGGTAGCAAAGTTTGCCATACTATTTTAGCACTTTCCCAACTTTCCGGTAAATTATCTGCTGGTAAATCTGCTGGTATATTTGCTGGTAAATATGCCGATTCTACAGAACAGCGATCCGGATAATTTCCTTTGAAATAATTTGTATCAATTTCAATTTTCCGCACTTCTCCTGTTCGGGCCAAGCGCAATATCACCCAGTCATTTCCAGGAAAACGCCGTCGCCGTGTTTCCCAACCGTCACCCATGTTGATTCCGCGTCCTGGTGCAATCAAGTTTCCCATGTGTCCAAAATGTTGATCGTTACAGGCTAAGGCCAAACCGCCGTGCCATGATGCCGCTAAATCAATTATTTCATCCGCACCAATTTCAGACCAATCCATGTGCGGTTCCCCATAAACTCGGAGTCGTGCAACTCCTCCGTCTGGATAAATATGGAGTCGTACATGTGTCCAGCGTTGATCACTGCTAACATCAAAGAAATTTTGCGAAGTTCCTTCAAGCGTAGATTTCGCAAGCAGTTCCGTCCATTCGGTGGAATCGTCCGGATCGCCCGTGATTTCACAGGCTTCCAACGACGCAAACGGCGGAAAGTTTCCAGTAAAATGATTTGTGTCAATATCGAGTCCGCGGATTTTTCCAGGCGCTCCCAAACGGAGGCTACACCAGTCGTGTCCGGGAATTCGTTTACGCCGTGATTCCCAACCATCCATCCATTTTCCGTCATCAGTGAATTTATCCGGAATAAAAATACCGCGTCCGGGTTTGATCAAATTTTCTTTTTCTGCAAAAAAATCATCCGTTGTTTCCAAAACAACTGTGCCGAGACGTTCCTCGGCAAGGTTCAAATACTTGCTTGAAAAGCGGTCATCGTGTGGTGATTCCAAAGTGTCTCCTCTTTTTTGTTTGTTAGTTTACAGGTTGATGGTGTTTGTGCCAGTGCCGTGCAATGTCAATTCTGCGGCAAAGCCAGACGTTTGCATGACTTTGTACATGAGCAATAAATTTTTCCAGAGAGGCGATGCGTCCCGGACGACCGACGATCCGACAGTGCAAACCGATACTCAACATTTTCGGGACGGATTGTTTAGCACCGGACTTTGCGGCATTGGAACCCATTTCCCCTTCTGCGTAAAGTACATCGAAGGCATCCCGTAGATAGCTAAAAAACTGATCTCCGGAATTAAAACCCTGTGGTGCGGCAAAGCGCATATCGTTTGTGTCCAAAGTATAAGGAATTACTAAATGCGGTTCGCCGGTTGGTGTTTCGAGCCAGTACGGTAAATCGTCCGCGTAAGAATCCGCATCATATAAAAATCCTCCGGCTTCCTGCACCAGACGCTGAGTGTTGACACTGGTACGGCCAGTGTACCAGCCCAAAGGTCTGCTGCCGGTAACACGCGTATGAATTTCAATGGCTTTGGCAATGTGTTCACGTTCGATGTCTTCCGGAATATCTTTATAATCGATCCAGCGATAGCCGTGAGAAGCAATTTCCCAATCCGCTTTCAACATGGCCTCGACTGCATCCGGATTACGTTCCAAAGCCATTGCTACACCGAAAATCGTCACCGGAATTTTCCGGCTGGTGAAAAGGTGGTGGAGCCTCCAAAATCCTGCCCGGCTGCCGTATTCGTAAATTGATTCCATGCTCATGTGGCGTGCTCCTACGAAAGGCGGCGCACAGATTATTTCGGAAAGAAATGTCTCCGATGCCGAGTCTCCGTGAAGGATGCAGTTTTCTCCGCCTTCCTCATAATTGATGACGAATTGGACGGCAATCCGGGCTTTCCCGGGCCACTTTGGGTTCGGGGGATTTTGGCCGTAGCCGATCATGTCGCGCGGATAATTTTCCATGTAATTTCCAAAAGGAATGGCAATATTTTTCAAAAAATACTAACCTTTATTTTAAGTAAATTACAATTAAAAATCTAGACCCTCATTTACTTTATGGACTCTTACATTATCGAATGGCTGAATTTGGTTGTCCGCTGGATTCATGTTATTACAGGAATTGCCTGGATTGGCGCATCATTTTTTTTCAATTGGCTGGACAGTCAACTCACACCGCCGGAAAATCCGGAACCGAAAGTGGAGGGTGAATTGTGGATGATACACAGCGGAGGTTTTTATCAATTGGAAAAAACAATGATCTCACCGTCCGAAATTCCGCGAGTTCTACACTGGTTCAAATGGGAAGCGTATGCGACTTGGATCAGCGGAATTTTCCTGCTCGGAATTGTCTATTACACCGGTTCCGGAGTTTATTTGATTGATTCGCAAATTGCGGATTTAAGTTATGGAATGGCAGTCACAATCAGTTTAGGAACAATTTTGGCGGCGTGGCTGGTTTATGATTCTCTCTGGGCATCTTCGCTGGGCGAGAAAGGCTGGGTTCCAGTGGTTATTTCATTTGTGCTTTTGTTTGAAGTCATCTGGTGGTTTCATCAATGGTTCGGCTCACGTGCCGCTTACATTCATGTCGGTGCAGTCATGGGGAACCTTGATGGTGGGAAATGTCTGGCGGCGGATTATTCCATCGCAAACCAAACTGGTGGATGCTGTCAAAGCCGGCAAAACTCCGGAAGCGTCTTTGGGAATAAAAGCAAAGCAACGCTCTATTCATAATAATTACATGACCTTGCCGGTTGTGTTTATTATGATCAGCAACCATTTTCCAAACACTTTTGCGCATCAAATGAATTGGATGATTTTAGTCGCAATTATCTTGATTGGCGCCACAGTTAGACATTTTTTCAATCTAAAAAATAAAGGCCATTTGAACATTTGGATTTTGCCGATTGCGACTGCTGCCATTTTTGCCCTTATCTTTGTGACAAAACCTGCCTCAACAGTTTCAAATTCTCCAGACAAAGTCTCATTTGGAACAGAGCATATTCCGTTTGCCCTCGTCCGCACCATTCTGGATCAGCGCTGTCTAAGTTGTCATTCCGCCACGCCCACCGATGACGTTTTCAGAATTGCTCCCAAAGGGATTATGTTTGACAGTGACAAAAAAATTCAGTCACTAGCCTCTCTCATTAAAACTCAGACGGTAACAACAATCGCCATGCCGCTTGGAAATAAAACTGGAATTACTCCGGAAGAGCGTATTATTCTTGGAAGATGGATTGAGGAAGGGGCATCCCTAGAGTGAATCAAAAACTGTGCGCCAAATCGTAAAACATAATTATTTACCACGGAGGACACAGAAAATAAAAGTATAAACAACCCTCTGTGTTCTCTGTGTTCTCTGTGGTGACTAAAGTAATTTGGCAAGCATATCAAAACGAATAGTAAAGGAGTTACGGATGAGTCCCATCACTACCCATGTACTGGACACCTCACAAGGCTGTCCCGGAGCAAATATTCAGGTACGTTTAGAACAGCAGAAAAATGGCGGAAACTGGCAGGAGATATCGTCTGGAGTAACAAATGCAGACGGACGCGTGATGGACTTGATTCCGGCAGAAGAGGTGTTGGATTCAGGAATTTATCGGATGATTTTCGTGACAGGCCCCTATTTCGAGCAGCAAGGAATTTCTTTTTTCTATCCGGAAATTGAAGTTCGTTTTTTGCTCAGCCATCCGGAACAACATTATCACATCCCCTTATTGCTGAGTCCTTTCGGTTACAGCACATATCGTGGAAGTTGAAATGAATCATGAATTTCCCATTTAGCTCCAGCCCAAATTATGCGTCTGACAGCATTTTTTTCAGCCGCAAATTTGTAATTTTATTTTGTTCCTGAGCCGCAATATGTAGTTCCATTTCCGGAGAATTTTCCATCCGCAGTCTTAGTAAATCCAGCATTTCAATTGCACTTTTTCCTGTTGCAAACACGATAAAAATGTAACCGAATTTTTTCTCATAATTCCGGTTTTCTTTCAGCAGTTCGATTTTTGTCTGCGCGTCTGCGGACATCATTCCGGCTTGTTCTTTGCTGGTCCATTTTTCCGTATTTTTTGCTTTTTCCGGTATTTTGCTTTGACCTATTTTTGGATGCGCCGCAAAGGCCTCCAAATAATCATCTTTGCTTAATTCCAACCAAATTTTTTCGGCCAGCTCAAACAGGTTCGCTACGGAAGAGTATGGTCGAGCCGCCAAAATATTTTCAACCCATTTGGTTGAACCACAACATTTGAGCAATTCAATTTGAGCATGCTTGATATCACATTTGTTCAAATCCACCAAATTCACTGAGTTCCTTTAGATTATTTTTGTGATGTGTTGATGAGGATATTTCAGTTTTTGAAAGATCAGAAATAGAAAGAGGAACTTAATTCCCAACGTTGCGCGATTGGCATATTTTGTCCGGAAAGTTGGCGCGTGTAGCCCAAACGAAATTGCCATGGAAATGACAACGGTTTTTGCTCAAGTTCGCTCAGGTTGCCGTAGCCGAATTCAAAATTAATTTCTTTGACAAAAGCGAAATTTGATTTGCCAATCGGCAATTTGCTTTCTGCCTGCTGAAAATAATGCAACTCTGTTCCGGCAAAGATATTTTGACGTTCAATGCTCCAGTTATAAAAAATGTCAGCGCGGTGACCTGCAGCATAATAAACTTTTTCACCCTCAAGTGTTTCACGTTTTCCAACTAACTCATTTGAGCCTTCTAAACGAAAACCGTTCCGGATGCCGTGTGTCAGCGGAAACCAGGTGAAATGAACAAAAGCACCAACGGAACCGTGACCGTCACCGATTGCATTCGCAGCAATTCCACGCGGTGTTCCTGAATTCGCTGTGGGTAAGCGCACGGTGTATCCACCGCGGTTATACCAGGTCGTTGTCGCGCTCAGGTCTTTCGCGAATTTCAGGCTGATGTCACCAAGACCACTTAATGTTTCTGAGGCTAAACTGTCGAGCACTTTTTGTTGACTTGAAGTTGCGGTCGAGAAATTTAGCGTAGAGGTTTGCTTTTTTTGCACCAGAGGAACGGTTGCCTCTATCATCCATTTTTCGGTTAAACCATACGCGACGCGAAACTCTAAGCGCTGTTCCTCACGCTGCAATTCACCCTCAACAGAATCACGCCATTCACGATCCCAAAGCATGAGCTGCTGCAACGGTGCTTCCTGGCCGTAACCGTTAAAAGCACGGCTGTAGGACGGAGTAAATTGGAAACGCGTTTCAACTTCCCAGATTGAAGCAGGTATTCGGTTTTCAAGTTCAATTGCGGATAGTGTTGTTGGAATAATAAATGCGTAAACTAGAATGATTAACAAGCGTTTCATGCCGCTACCTCCGTTTTTTCTGGTTCCGCAAAGGAGATCCATGCATTTGCGGTTAAATGCGTAATGATGCATTCTATCGGAAATCCGACCACATTGTTGTAGGATCCGCGGATTGATTCTACCAAGATTGTTCCTAAACCCTGAATTGAATATGCACCTGCTTTTCCAAAAGCTTCTCCGGAATTGATGTACCATTCAAGTATTTCATCATGCAGTTTTTGAAAGCGGACTTCTGTGCAAATTACGTCTGAAATTTCTTCTCCAGAAACTGTATCCAAGATTGAAAAACCGGAAAAAACCTGATGAGTTTGACCACTTAATTGTTTGAGCATTGTGCGGGCATGTTGAGCGTTTTCCGGTTTGCCCAGGATTGTATCATCAAAAAAAACAATTGTGTCTCCGGAAAGAATAATGACATTTTCAGGGAGGTTTGAAAATCTCCGCTGCACCTCACTTGCTTTTTCGCTGGCCATCCGTTTGACAAAGTTTCTTGCGGTTTCATTTTTTTCCGGAGTTTCATTTATCTTTGGAGATCGGCATTCAAATTTAAGACCGTATTTTTTCAAAAACATCTGTCGACGAGGCGAAGAAGAAGCCAGACACAAGGGGTTATGTTGTATAAACTGCGGCATTGTTAGAGAGTTTCAAAAATTATTTTTAGTGTTTGAGAAACAGATTTTTTTTAAATTACGTGTATTTATGTTAATTTTCAATTGAAGGCAATTTGCAGTCGTTCACTGAAGTTAAGGTTTTTTGAATCAATGTGATTGTTTAGAGTTTGTTCATTTTTTGGTTTGTAGATATTGTCGATATAGTAACTCAATATTTTACGTACAACCGGAGCCGCTGCTTTTGATCCACCACCGCCATGTTCGACAAGTGCCAAGACGGAAATTTCAGGATCTTCGGCAGGTCCAAATGCTACGAACCAAGCATGATTCTGAAAAATCTTGCTGGACTTCGCTTCATCATCCAGCGTTTCAAGGGTCTCGTTGCTGATGACTTGGGAAGTCGCGGTTTTTCCAGCAACTGTGAATTCTTCAAACTGAACTTTTTTAGCAGTTCCGCCTTCAGAGTTTACAACAGCAACCATCCCTTCCCGGATCAAACTTAGATATTTCTTTTTTAAAGGAATTTGTTCTGGCCGCACACCCTCTTGTTCTTTAAAAATCCTGGGGGGCATCCACATTCCATCATTCGCAAGAATATTTATCATATTTATCACTTGCAACGGTGTTGTCGTAATAAAGCCCTGACCGATTGCTGTGGAAGGTGTTTCTCCCAAATACCACGGTTCATTGAAGATTCTTTTTTTCCATTTAGTGTTGGGAATCAAACCTGCTTTTTCATTTTGAAGACCCACACCGGTTAATTTACCAAGTCCAAACAGGCTTGCGTATTTGTGTATCGCATCCACTCCAACACTCATTCCTGCATTGTAAAAGTAGACATTGCATGAACCCTTAATTGCGTCTATTAACTTAACTCTGCCATGACCTCCTTCCTTCCAGCATTTAAAAGGATCGCTACGTCCTTTAATGAAGTAATACCCGTTGCAGACACGCTCAGTTTCTGGCGTGAGAACTCCAAGATCAAGTCCGGCGTATGCTGTGACAACTTTAAAAATTGAACCGGGTGCATATAAACCTTGAATGGCTTTGTTTTCCAGAGGATGTTCCGGATTAGCTAAAAGGCTGTTCCAGCTTTTCTGATCAATTCCGCCGGAAAACAGATTTGGATCAAAGTCTGGAAAACTGGCCAAAGCCAGGATTTCTCCAGTTTTAGGATTCATGACTATCACGGCTCCGCTTTCACCCTGCATGGCTTCAGTTGCAACTTTTTGGAGGCGGATATCAAGGTTCAGTGAGATATTTTCACCGGGAACGGACGGGACTGGTTTTCCCAAAACCTGTAGTTCCCTTCCCATGTGATCAACTTCAGCCTGCCATCCGCCATCAAGTCCAATCATGCGATCATTTTCAAGAAGTTCAATTCCGGAATGGCCGACGATTTGGCTGGAACTCCGTTTTTCTTCAGGTAATTCTTTCCAGTCTTCCTGCACAATTCCGACATAACCGATCAGATGAGCCGCCAAATTATTGTAAGGATAAAATCTACGTGGTTGAACTACAATCGAAACACCAGGGAAATCATCCTGAAATGTTTCCAAATACATGGCTTTTTCGTAGTCCAGGTCTTCCTCCAGAATAATTGGTTTAAACTGTGCTAAACCATGATTTTCCACAATTTTTTCTTTTAATGCCGGATAGGAAAGACTGAGTGCTTGTGAAACATTTCCTAAAGTTATTTCTAAATCAGGTGTGTCTTCTCTAATCAAGTGCAATTGATATGCAGGACGATTTTCTGCCAGGATAACGCCATTCCGGTCATAAATAATCCCACGTAAAGCAGGTTCTGGAACAAGACGAATACGGTTGCCTTGAGAGAATTCTGTGTATTTTTGTCCCTCGATTATTTGCAGATACCAAAGGCGTGATGCGAGTAAAGAAAAAATCAGAATTACTACTCCACCCAAAATCATCAGGCGGTTTCGAATTCGGTCCAGTTCCTCAAATTCAAGAGTTTCAAAATTCACGCGGTTTCACCCAAGAAAAGATTTTCTCCAAAAATTACAAATTGAATTATTAATGGAGTCAAAATGCCTTGCAGAATTGCAAGTGGAAGAATTGAAATCAGCATGAGAGCTGATTTATCTGTATCTGGCTCAAAAATGTCTAATATCGAGAGAGAGAGCCAACCTTCAAAAATTGACATAGTAAAGACAGCTAAACTTACTACAAAAACAGAATTTGCGTAAAACAATTTATTTGTCTGACTGACAAGTAACAGTGTTATAAAAAAAGAAATTCCATAAAGTCCCATGATGCCATGTGAAAGCGCGTCCATGATAAGTCCGGCCAGGATGCCGACAAATGGTAAAAACATTTTCGAATGACGGAGTGTCAAAATCAGCAGGAACATCAACATCCAGTTAATTTTCAAACCGCCCAGTTGAAAATAGTTATTGAATACTATTATCAGCAAGACACCGATCAAAATAAAACCATGAGAAAGTAGTAATAAGCGCATCAGTCGATAAATAAATGAGAGTCTGATTTAGTAGGTACAATCACAAATACCTCTTCAATTTGGTTGAAATCTACAGCACTGTCCAAAATTGCGGTTTTGAATAGTTCGTGCTTTTGGTGGCGAATTTCATTAACCCAGCCGATGAGGAGACCCTTAGGGTAGAGACCTCCAAGACCACTTGAAATCACACGGTCGCCGATTTTAATAATTGCATGCTGATTAATTTGCCGCATTTCTAAACCTTCGCGGGTTCCATAAATCAGTCCCCGTATCCGATTACGTTGAATCAAAGCTGGTACACGGTTGCGGTGGTCGGTAATTAATTGTACTGAAGACTGAAATGGAGAGACAGATTGAATTCGCCCCACTAATCCCTCTTTGCGGATAACAATGAAGTTGCGTTGTACCAATTGATTGCTGCCACGGTTGATCAAACTAATATCATGGGTGTTGTCCGCAGATTCACCAATAATTTCAGCAAATATTTTCTCTTTGGTTTTTTTACTGGCAAAGAGCAGTTGATCCCTCAAGCGCAGAAACTGGACAGAATTCTCAATGTGTTGATTCATTTTTTCTTCCATATCCTGAAGCTGCTGCCGGAGAAGCTCATTTTCTTCATTTACATCGATCAATGAAATGTAAGAACTCCAGATATTTTTGAAAGTTGAAGCAACTGAGTTAACAGAAACTTGCATGGGATAGGTAACGGTCTGTACTACAGTCTGAAAACGGGATGAACCTTCCTCGGAATACGTTTGAGACATCAGCATGAACAAGCCGATGAAGGTGGCAAGGATGAGGAATTGCAGGCGGTATGTACTGATAAACTTGAACATTATTCTATTGACGAGTGTCTTTTGTCAGTTGACAACTGAAGATTTACCTTTTATCAACTTCAGACAATTTCTCTGAGGAGTACGACGGGTTTCAGCATGTACTCTGCCTGATTTATTTCCTCAAGGGCTTTGAGAACCAAACCTTCTTTACAGTCCTGGAGTGTCAATGTGAAAATCACGGTTTCCTCACCTTCTTTTCCAATTCGGTGATACTGCGGCAACTGTTCCAATGCATAAATATTTATAGAAAGCCGCTCAAATATTTTACCGTAGTGACCAAATATGCCAGGGTGATCACGTACTTCAAAGCGCAAAGTGTGGCGAAATCTTATATTATCCATCGATTCTATCGCCAACTTTCTGGAAGAGGGAGGCGGAGGAAATGGTTCAGGATGGCTTTGAACTTTGTTCAGGTCAGAAACAATCGCTGAGGCAGTTGGGAGACTTCCGGCTCCTTTGCCAATGAGGGTGATGTCTTCTGCGAATTTTCCGGTGAGAGTCACAGCATTTGTTGAGCCGGAAATTTTTGCCAGAATATCTTCTTTTTCAATCATCAGGGGCAAAACATAAACCTGAATTCCATTATCAATGAGGCGAAGATTTGCGATCAATTTAATCCGCCTGCCCATACGTTCAGCATATTCAAAATCAGCCAGCACCAAATGATCTATTCCTTCCAATGTAATTTGCTCTGGAGCTAACCACTGTCCGGTTATTAAATAAGTCAGAATCACGAGTTTGTAGCGGGCATCAATTCCCTTTATATCATTGGTCGGATCCTGCTCTGCAAATCCTAATTCTTGTGCCTGCGCGAGTGCTTTTTCAAAAGAAAGGCCGTTGCTTTCCATCTCACTCAAAATGTAATTCGTAGTGCCGTTCAGTATTGCCCGGATTCCCTGAATATCCTGTACTTGCAAATAATCTTTCAGCAAACGCAAAACCGGAATTGCTCCTGCCACTGCCGCTTCAAAAAGCAAATGCCGACCTTTTTCCCGTGCGATCGACATTAGTTCCGCACCATGAACCGCAATCAAATCTTTATTTGCGGTAATTACATGCTTTCCGTTCTGCAAAGCTTTAATGATCAGTTCACGGGCAAATCCGCTGCCGCCGATTGTCTCGACGATAACATCAACTTTTGCATCCTCAAGAAGCTGTTCCGGACTTTCATAAAACAATTCCGGCTTTTTTTCGAACCACGGCCGGACGAATTTTCCTTGAGTATCACGTTCCAGAATTCCAATGAGATTTATTTTTGCATCCGGATGTTCGCTGTGTTGTTCTAAAACATGTGCGACACCACTACCAATTGTACCGAATCCGGCAATTGCAACATTTAAGACAGGCATTGTTTTAAGTTATTTTGATTGTTGATGAAGATTAGTCCTCTGAGGTAATTTCCGCAATTGCATCCATTTCTACCGCAACTCCTTTTGGTAAAGCACTGACCTCAACACATGCGCGTGCAGGTTTGGATGCATCAAAGTATTCAGAGTAAATTTCATTTAATTCATTAAATTGCGCCAAATTATTCATGTAAATTGTAACTTTCAGGACACTATCCAAACTGGAACCTCCTTCTTCCAGGATCAATTTCAGATTCAAAAGTACTCTATGACATTGCTCTGCAAATGAATTAAGTAGCAGTTCTCCATTCTCCGGATCAAGCGGAATCTGTCCAGAAACAAACAACAAGTTTCCGCATCGAACGGCCTGAGAGTATGGTCCTACCGGCGCAGGTGCCTTTGAAGTCTTAATTATTGATCGTGACATATTTTTGGAAAGGTTAAGGTTTATTGACTGATTTTTCTTTTGAGAAATTGATACCACTGGAGGCGGTCGAAAATACTTTGATCCATCGCAAACCAGTCTGCATAACCCATTGTCGCGGCTTCATCAAGAAGTTGCGGAGACTTAATGTTACCATTAACTATCAGTGGCTTATCAGTATATTTTGCGGACCATAGGCAAAGAGGCTCTTTGTTTTCAAAACACTTGTTCATTGCATGTACTGCCAGTGGATGGAAAATATCAACGCCTGCTTTTTCCAGTAAGTTTAACATGGTTTTAAGATCCTTGGGCTTGAATCCATCTTCAATTTTGTCAAAAATTGAAAAGTAATAACTCAGAGGAATATTGATCGAATTACGTCCTTTGATGGCCTTGACAACCTCCACCGCCAATTGCATTCGGGTCTCAATTTTTGCTGAACCATATTCATCTGCACGAGAGTTAAGTTTGACAGAACAACATTGATCAAGCAATTGTTGTTCTGTACCGTTTATTTCGATGAAATCCATACCGACTTCTTCCGCACGTTCTGCTGCATGAACAAAATTCAGGATAATCTCCTCAACATCTCCATGATCGAACTCCCGACTGAGGTCAAAATCCCGTCCGAAATTCAAAGCCGAAGGCCCTACAGGCTGCTCACCGCAAGCCGCCATTGAAGTCTGTGCACCTGCATGACTGATTCTAATTCCGATTGTTGCACCTTCTTTTTTAACACCACGTGCCAGGGTTTCCAAGCCTTCAAGATGTTCTTCTTCGGAAATGCCCAATTGATTGAAATGACTTCGTCCTTGCTTGAACACATAAGCAGATTCAACAATGATAGTCCCGACGCCTTGTCGGGCTAGAGTGCGGTAATGTTTAATGAGCGCAGGTGTCACCTTACCCTCCACATCAGCGTGATCGGTCACAGTTGGGGGAGCAAGAATACGGTTCCGGAACTGTACTCCTTTTACCTTAAAGGGTTTGAACATGGACTCAATTTTAGACTGAGCCGTTTTTGCCGAACTTACTTTTGTTTTTGATACAGTAGGCATTGCTGATTTTGAATGTTATAAGTTGATTGTTTGACGTTGTGCTTTTTCTTCCAAGCCAGATTTTCCAAAACGGTTTTCCAGTTCTTTTTCAATGTCTGCTAAAGTTAGCCCCTGATCCACCATCAGAACAAGCAGGTGAAACCAGAGATCGGATACTTCATGAATTTGTTCTTTAATGTTTCCATTTTTGGCAGCAATGATAACTTCTGCGGATTCTTCTCCAATTTTTTTTAAAATGGAATCGGTCCCCTTATTCATCAAAGAAGCAACATAGGATTTTTCAGACGACTCATTTTTTCGTTCAAGTATTACTTCGTAAACCTGCTCGAAAATTGTTGCAGAAATCTTAGTCTTCATTTATCAAAACCTTTCTGATTTTTCAGTCCCAGCATTTCAATTTTTTTCCGTAATGTATTCCTGTTTATACCCAATATTCGGGATGCTCTTTGCTGATTCCAACGGGTTTGTTCAAGCAGTAATCTCAGTAGCGGACGTTCCACTTGGGGCAGAACATCTGCCATCAGCGAATCACTGTTGTTTTCAACCGCATCTCTAACCAGCGCTTCCAGTTTGAGTGATGCAATTTCTTCAAGACTCTCCTCAGAATCTGCCAGTGGCTGACGTTCGAACAGGTTTTTTGGTAAAGAGTCCAAAGTAATTGTGCCGGTGACATTGGTGATCATCAAGCTCTTGACTGTATTTTCCAATTCACGGATATTCCCCGGCCAGTTAAAACGAGTCAAAATATTTAACGCTTCAGGCTCAACTTCTTTTCGGCCAACCGCCATTTCTTTACTACCCTTCCGCAAGAAATGTTCAACAAGTACCGGAATATCTTCGCGGCGCTCCCGCAAAGGAGCAATGTTGACGGGAAAAACATTCAAACGGTAATAAAGATCTGTCCGGAACTCAGAATTGCTGATCAGCTTTTCCAGATTCTGGTGAGTGGCGGCAATCACGCGCATATCAGTTGTGATCAGTTCGTGTCCGCCTAGACGTTCAAATTGTTTTTCCTGTAAAACCCGTAACAGTTTGCTCTGGAGTTTCATCGGCATATCTCCGATCTCGTCCAGAAACAAAGTACCTTTACTGGCAAGTTCCAGCTTTCCACGCTTACGTTCCGTCGCACCTGTAAAAGCACCTTTTTCGTGACCAAACAATTCGGACTCCATCAACTCAGATGGAATCGCGGCACAATTAATTGCGACAAATGGCTGGCCGGCACGCAATGAGTGCTGATGAATGGATCGTGCTATCAGTTCCTTTCCAGTACCACTTTCTCCTTGAATTAGTACTGTCAAATCCGTTGCAGCGACACGACCAATTGCCTTGTAGAGATCGCGCATGACCTTGCTCTGTCCTGTCAGCAAATCGTCTGCGCTTTTTCCTTTTTTTGCGCTATTATTTTCCGAAGTGATGAGGGGAACCCGCAGAGCGCACTTTACCAGTTCTTCAATTTCATCAATATTGAAAGGCTTTGCCACATAATCAAAAGCTCCGGCTTTCATTGCCTCAACCGTGTTGAACATTGTACTCTGTCCGGTCATCACGATTGTCAACAAGTAAGGGTACTCCTGTAGTATTTCACGCGTGAATGAAAGTCCATCTTGACCCGGAAGATTTATGTCTACAAGAGCAAGTCTAATAGAATGTTTCCGGAGCAGTTGTCGCGCTGCCGGAGCGTCTGCTGCCAAATGTGGAATATAACCGGCTTGCGCCAGTGTGCGTTCCAAAACCCAGCGAATACTGTGCTCATCATCCAGAACCAATATTTGAAATGGCTCCTTGTTTTGTTTGGGCTCCCTTAGTTTTGACATATTTTTAAAAGTATTTCTTTTTAGCAAATCACACGAAGGAACCAATCTGTTATGTCAATCGAACAAGTTTCTACGAATTTTTCAAATACTTCGTTGCTGCTGGAAGCAAACCATCCGGAAGTAATTCCTCATCAGCAAGAAACTGGAACAGGTTCAAAAGAGATTCACGCATACTGTCCAAATCCTCTTCCAATGGATTTGCGTATTCAATGAACCATTTGCTCATGAATTGTTTAAGCAAATCCAAGTCCCATTCCGCCACCAGCGGTGGTTTGAAGTCGACCAGGAAAACATCCAAATCTTCCTCAACCTGCTCTTGTTTTTCTGTAGGTACAAGTTCGAAATATCTTTTATAAACTGTTTCTTCAATTGCCGGGATTCGTTCTTCAGTCAGCTCTTCTTCCGGAAGTTCTTCAGCTGTTTCCAAGTCAGGCACCTCTTTTTCGGAGCCCTCAATTTTTTCGGTAAGTTCCTGAATATGGTCATGATTACGCCGATCAAATTCTTCCATTGCCGAAGGCAATCCGGAGAGATCCAACTCCAATCCTTCTACAGAGGCACGTGTTTTAAGGAAAATCGCAATCAGCACAGGATTTGAAAGATACGGTATTTTTTCACTGTTTGCAATTTGATGGCGGGTTGCTTTTGCCAAAACAGATTTTATCGACTTTTCAGAATTTGCTTCTTCCAACTGAGCCAATCGGTGGTCAAGATCAGCGATAAATTCCGCTGTCAGCAATTCCATCAGAATATCAACTTCTGTCTTATCACTATCCAGCAGAGTCTTGAGTTCTGCCTCACCCATGCTCAAATCCGCCAGTTCCGGTTCAAAGGCCAGTGTGGGCAAAGTACTTAAAAGTTGTTCAAGTTGTTGGGTAGAGTTTGGCTGTTGTGGTGCTCGCTGTGGCATTGCCAGACGACGCCGAATCATTTTTTTTTGACGCTTTTGCTGTTGACGCTTTAGCATCCCTGATTTTTTTTGTTTTATTTTTTTGGCCATAAATTAACATAAAAGTAAAAATAGTTTTGAAGCTGCTCGCATATTGTTGCAGAATTATCAAATAAAATCACGTCAAATTAGTGGCTTATTTTTTGCTCGCATTGATTCTCAACTTTGTTTGAATCAAAAAAAAAGACAAATTATCAAATAATTTGCTTTAAATATTTTTACTTCCCATGGTGTTAACAGAATGAAACATTTTAGAAAATATTGTCTTGGTCTGATTATTTTTGGTGGATTGGCTGTCATTGCTTTTGCAGGCGGTGGTGCAACTGAAGCCCTGACTTTTCCGACACCACTTGAAACCTATGACGACACAGATTTAATTCAAAGAGGTGAAATAATGGCTGTATTGGGAAACCGTATAGTACATACACCTTTTAATCTCTGGGCCTCTCTCATATTTTTATTTGCGATAGTACATACTTTTTTTGCAGCAAAAATTACTGCAATTGCAGAAAAATTGAAACACAAGCATGCTGCTCAAATGCGAGCGGAAGGTAAATCTGAAGAAGATATTGAACATAATCCTCCTGTTCTTTCCGAAATGCTTCATTTCTTTGGAGAGGTTGAAGCTATTTTCGGAATTTGGGTTTTGGCCTTGGCCGCAGTAACAATTTCGTTTTATGACTGGAATACTTTCAAAAATTACATCGCACTCACGGTTAATTATACGGAACCGATGTTTGTGGTGGTAATTATGGCTCTTGCCTCTACACGCCCGATAATGCGGCTGGCCAAACAAATCATGGGTAAATTTGCTTCCCTTGGGAAACACTCTCCTGGCGCTTGGTGGCTTTCAATTCTTACGATAGCTCCATTGTTGGGTTCCTTTATCACGGAGCCTGCCGCAATGACCATTGGAGCAATGCTGCTGGCGGAACAGTTCTATCGTCTCAAACCTTCCGGCAAACTTGCATATGCTACCATCGGAATCCTCTTTGTCAATGTGTCTGTTGGAGGAACATTTACCCATTTTGCCGCTCCACCGGTTTTGATGGTAGCTGCACCGTGGGGCTGGACACTTTCCTTCATGGCCCTTAATTTTGGCTGGAAAGCATTTGTGGGAATTATCATTTCAAACGCTCTTTATTTCATGATCTTTAAGAGCGAGCTTGCACAGCTTGCTTCTACTTCCGTTGCGGACGTTTCTGAAGAAAAAACCATAGGACAACAGGAAGATTCGGTGCCGATTTGGATTACTTTTGTTCACCTTCTCTTCATGGCCTGGACTGTTTTAAACGCCCATTATCCGCCGCTTTTCATTGGAGGATTTTTGTTCTTCCTCGGTTTTGCTGTTGCAACAAAAGCACACCAAAGCCATGTCAGCTTGAAATCACCTTTGCTAGTTGGTTTTTTTCTGGCAGGATTAGTTACGCATGGAGGAATGCAAGCCTGGTGGATAGCTCCGGTATTAGGATCCCTGGGTGATGTCCCTTTGATGTTGATGGCAACAGTTTTGACCGCCTTCAATGACAATGCGGCAATCACCTTCTTGAGCACTTTAGTTCCGGATTTTAGCATTTCTGCAAAATATGCAGTGGTCGCCGGAGCCGTTACTGGAGGCGGTTTAACGGTGATTGCCAATGCACCAAATCCTGCGGGTCAATCGATTTTGTCCAAGTTTTTTCCTGGAGGAGTAAGTCCTTTAAAGCTGGCGTTGGGAGCTCTCATTCCTACCATCATTTTGGGGCTGGTCTTTATGGGTGTGCCGCAGGAAGTTAACGATCCTCAAATGACAGGAAGCAAAGCAACAGTAGTTTCTGACTGAAATTGGAATATTTCCCGCGAATTTCGGAACACATTCTGCATTTATTCGATATTCAGCCTATTTGTTTCAATCTAAAGGTGATAATTCTTCAGCATCAAGTGAGATAATTGTTAACCCTTCACAGAGGTAATTTATGTATCGATATGCAAAATGGTTTTTAACGCTCGGAATTTTGGGCTTAATCAGTACAAGCATCTACTCCTCTGTTGGAGGAGGGCAAAATGAGCGTGCTCCTTTCCCTGTCCCACTTAGCTGCTACTCCGAAGATTTCGAATCGCCACAGTTTATGGAGAAAGGCTGTGATAAGATTCACGGTGTTGAGAACTATCGTGATCCAGAAGGAGCTAGTATTGGCAGTATTCTTTTCCATCGACTGAGTGCAAATCCGTTCAATTTAGTAGTCTCGCTGATTTTTCTGATTGCCATCCTTCATACTTTTATGGCCAACAAACTGACGGCAAAAGCGCATCAGATTCATGAAGAACATGACGAACGCATGAAAGCAGCCGGAGCCTCGGATGAAGAAATAAAACACGATATTCCGTTCAAAGCAGAACTTTTTCACTTTCTTGGAGAAGTTGAAGTGGTTTTTGGAATGTGGGTTATTGCCTTGTTGTTTGTCACCATCGGCTTTTTCGATTGGACTACTTTTAAGAATTACATCGTTTATGACCGTGAATATGTGGAGCCGTTGTTTGTTGTAGTCATCATGGCCATTGCGTCCACAAGACCCGTGGTCAAAATTGCGGAACAGTTACTTGGTCTTGCCGCAGGTTTGGGAGGACACAGTACTGCTGCCTGGTGGTTTTCGATTTTGATGATAGCTCCCTTGCTTGGTTCATTTATTACGGAGCCTGCCGCAATTACGATTGCTGCCATTTTACTGGCCAACCAATTCTACAAACATAAACCCAACACCGGATTTGCTTATGCCACAATCGGTCTGCTTTTTGTCAACATTTCTGTTGGTGGAACCTTAACTCATTTTGCTGCTCCACCGGTGCTGATGGTTGCAGCACCCTGGGATTGGAATATTGAATTTATGGCGTCCAATTTCGGTTGGAAAGCGGCACTGGGAATTTTAATTTCAAACCTGCTTTACTTCATGGTCTTCCGCAAACAATTTGCCATTATGGGGTCGGATTCCAAGAACGGAAGTGCAGCCTTTGGCACCCCTGAAGTTCCCACGCATAAACCCGGTCAATTGAGCCACGAAGAATTTGAAGCCATGTGGGAGGAACGAGAGACGCCGATTCCATGGTGGGTTACGCTGGTTCATCTATGTTTTCTGGCATGGACGGTTTTTAATGCCCATTATCCA
>Ga0208391_1000031_pt1 | contig 59652 bp, 53 predicted proteins | sample Knorr_S23_td_Bot_FD_185612 | JGI IMG/M metagenome (GOLD analysis project Ga0208391, IMG submission 185612) | Marine microbial communities from Southern Atlantic Ocean transect - Knorr_S23_td_Bottom_ad_3770_LV_A (SPAdes) (version 2) | ecosystem: Environmental > Aquatic > Marine > Oceanic | place... | reverse complement strand
CTAAGATTAGACGGGTCTCAAATTTCAAGCACACTTTAGGGAGGAACCTGATGGCGCGCACGCCCAACGTAACCCGAGACCAAGTACCCGAGAAGTACCGTGAAGCCTTTGACCATGAGGTAGCCCTTGCCGGAGGAGCTATCGAAGGCGGTCCGGGCTCGGTGATGATTAACAGCCCAGAGATGCGTAAACGGGCCAACCACTTGGTCTACTACTTCAGGCAGGAATCGGAACTGCCGCAGAAGATTCAAGAGATGGCGATGATCTTGACCGCACGGGACAAGGACTGCCAATACATCTGGTTCGCCCACGCCGCCAGGGCTCGTGAACAGGGGATCAGCAACGAGTTCGTAGACGCCCTGCGGGACAAGAAACCCTTGCCCAAGCTGCCCAATGACGAGCAGGTAGTTGTGGATTACGCCACTGAACTCTTCAACACGAACCGGGTCAGCCAAGGGACCTTCCAAGCCGCTCTGGACCACTTCGGAGCCCAGCTTCTGACCGAGTTGACCACAATGATGGGGTATTACTCTCTCCTCGCGTTGAACGTTAACGCCTTCGAGGTCGGCGTTCCAACTGGAGGCGAGCAGCCGTTGGTGGTTTAGCGCCAATATCTATCAGTCCCTAGTCACTCGGGCTGCGACGTGGCCGGCCGATATTCACTCTGTGTGAAGTCCCAGGTGAACCACCTGACGGTCCACGTCATCCCTCCCGAAACCCTTAGAGTATTCTATTAATCACAGACCACGTCTTGGCCCTTTTTGCGGCCGGGAACGGTAGATTCATTCGGCTAGCGAAACCCGGAGGTAACCAACATGAAGATCGGCATGTCGCTGACGTCTAGCTATCCTCTTAGCGTGGATAGTAGGACTATCATGGAAAATCTCGTCGAGGAGGTAAAGCTGATGGCCCAGCTGGGATTTGATTCCTTCTCCTTGGGAGACCACCACTTAACCCCCAATCATTAAGTGCAAGTCCTGCCGGCTATATCCAGGCTTTCGGCCGTTAGCGGCGACATGCGATTGTTGCCCCTGCTCTTGCTACCCTTCTATAATCCCATATTGCTGGCGGAACAGTTGGCCACTCTGGACGTGATCAGCGGCGGCAGGACCACCGCGATCAACGCGCTGGGATACGACGCCGCGGCCTTCACCGCCTTTGGTACGACAATGAGGACCCGGGTTTCCCGCTTCGTCGAGACATTTGAAATCATGCGGCTGCTGTGGGAGCGGGACAACGTTACCTATAAAGGTCGTCACTACTCCTTCGATGCGCCAATCTCGCTGAATCCCAAGCCCGTGTCCCAACCTCCACCCATGTGGGTCGCCGGAGGGGCCGAGCCCGCCATCAAGCGGGCGGCTAAGATGGGCGATGGGTAGGTCATCGCGCCGGGCTGGACGCCGGACCCGGTCAAAAGGGGGATCCAGTTCTACCGGGATTCTTTGGCGGAATGCGGGCGCGATGAACGGGATATGGAGATCGTGCTCAGACGCGACGCCCATCTGGCTCCCACGTCGGACACTGGACACCGGGAAGCACAGACATTTTTCGAGAACGGCTACCGGGGGTTCGGGGCCGCGGAGATTGAGCAGTCTTTGATCAAGGGCGGTCCCGGCGAGTGCATCGAATATCTGGAGGATATGGAGCAGGCCGGAGTCATCCACGTATTGTTCTGGTGCGCCTTAGACGAACGAGAGCTGGCCTTGCAGACCATTCGGGTATTGGGGGGAACACGTCATACCCCATTTCAAGCGGTGACGTAAGACAGCCATTGCCTCGCCATCGGGTAGGACGAATCCCGTTAGCCAAGATCGAATCCCTTCGGCGTTCCCAACCTCGCACCCTGGGTGGCAACGTCTAAAGTAGTCTTTCTCCGGGCATGTTTACCCAGGAACTCATCTCATGGGCGGGCGTGGTGGCTTCTGCCGGGCAGACATGGGATTCTGTAAGCTGCCCTATCGAGGTGACGCCCATCAATCCCATGGCGACGCGCATCTCTTCTTCAAGGATCTCCAGGACCCTAACGACTCCATCCGTGCCGTCCGCAGCCAATCCCCATCCTTGCAATTTGCCTATAGCCACGGCTTTGGCTCCCATCGCAAGCGCTTTAAGGACGTCGCTGCCTCGTAAGATGCCGCCGTCCAGAACGATCGCAGCCTTGTCTCCGACTACCTCGGTTATCTCAGAGAGCATATCCATGGTTGCGATTCCGTGGTCTAACTGGCGTCCACCGTGGTTCGACACCCAGATGACATCAACACCATGTTCCACGGCTAACTTTGCGTCCTCGGCGGTTGCGATGCCTTTTAACATGAAAGGTTGCTTGGCGTATTCCTTCATGCGGGTGATGCCGTCCCAGGTGACGGTAGCTTGCCACTCCCGATTCTGAGGGTTGCGAGTAGAATCTATCGACCATCGGCTTATCATGGGCCGCTCCCTCCGGCTGTAAACGGCCGAATCGACGGTGATACAGAAACCCTGATAGCCGGCTTGTTTCTCCCGGTCGATCATATCCTTGATCCATTCCCAATCCCCTCGGATGTACAGTTGGTATATCTTGGGGCTTTCGGTTGCGGCGGCGGTCTCTTCCAGGGTTGGCATGGTTGCGGAGCTTACGACATGTAATGTTCCGAAGTCGCCGGCGGCCCTGGCGACGGCGACTCCACCTTCAGGGTCGAAATTTTGCAACCCGCCTATAGGCGCTAGCATGACCGGGATCCGCAGGTTATGGCCGAGGAATGTAGTCGAACAGTCGATGCTAGAAACGTCTGCCAGGACTCGGGGCCGGAAAGCCAGGCGGTCAAAAGCCAACCGGTTGCGCCGCATGGTGGTTTCGGACTCCGATGCGCCGGCCAGATAGTCCCATGGACCCTGGGCAAGACGGCGCCGCGCGGACTGCACGATCTCCTCGTTGGTAACAAAGTCAGAACTCAAGCTAAGTCTCCTTAACCGCGAAATGGTTGATATACAAAATCCGTGGAGATTTATCGCAGGGGCTAGTATAAAGGTTGAGGCTTCCAGGAAAAAGTACGCAGCCGTTCCTCACGGGCAGTGTAGCCACAAAAGGTGTAGAATCAGGGCCGCCGATAGGTTCTGTCTTGGGATAGCGGCTCCACTTATTTCCCTTGAGAATTAGATCCCAAGGTCGAACCACGATGTAGATCTGAGGAGGTTCTTCCATGGCCAGGCTTTCCCCAGCCACCAGAGACTCAGTTCCCGAAGCGCAAAGGGACGCATTCGACGAGATTGTAGGGTCAGGCTCGCCCCCAGCCAATGGGCCCGGCTCCATAACGATCCACGTGCCGGAAGCCGCCAAAAGGGCTTCGGCTCTGAACCAATACCTGAGGGAAGAATCGTCCCTGCCCAAGAAGATTCAAGAGTTGGCTATGCTGGTCACCGCCCGCGAGATGGACTGCCAGTACGTTTGGAACGCCCATGCCGCCTCCGCTAAAGCCGCCGGCGTGGCCCCGGAGATAGTCGAGGCTCTGAGAGAAGGTGGCGAAATGCCTGCCTTGGCGCCTGATGAGCAGGCAGTGATTAATTACGGGCAGGAGTTTTACCGGAGCCATACCGTCAGCAGCGGTGGATTTCAGGCTGCGTTGGAACAGTTGGGCAAGCAGGGTTTGGTTGAGCTAACCATGCTTATGGGCAACTACGCGCTGTTGGCATTTCTAGTCAATGCTTTTGACTCTGGGCTGCCTCCCCAACGGACTGAGCCTATTCTCCCTGTTTAGTAACAGCGCCCGCGGTTATTTAGAAAGGCCAACCAACGTCGTCAGAGGCGATTTCAGGGCATTTAGAGGAGTGGGCGGCCTTCTGGCCGCCTTGTTCTACTCGGCGGGTTTAAACAAGGCGAGAATGAGGCGAAGTGGATTAGTCGGGGTCGGAGCCTACCGGTCAAGAAATCTCACCTTCCCGAGATCCAAGGCCATCCGAGGCACACCGTCTCGCACGGATTTATGGAACGCCATTAGTTCGACGGACTCGCCGACCATCAAGTCCTCTTGAAATTCGCTGTCGTCTGCCCAACTGACAAGGATTTCTCGATGGGGTTCGACGCGGATCGGCGCCCAGTGGGTAGTTTCGTTCGGGAAATTATACTTCGTCGCCAAATCTCCCATTAGTTCCTGCGTCGTGATGTCTTTGGTCTCTATTACCTCACCAGCGAAATATAGCCATTTGAGTTCGTAGTCGCGGCTGTCGTTGACAACAGCGTAGTGACGGGCCTCTAACGCGAAAGCCTCCTTGAATTCGTCAAAGGAATACTCCCTGTTTGCTTTCATGACGATCGGGATTGATACAGCTCCCCGGTCTCGATAGGCGACCCCGTCCACTTCTGGACCCGCCGACGCAGCCGCTTCCACCAGTTGCAGGATCTCCTTTTCGTCCGCCAGGGTTGATACAGCCACTCGGGCTTGGTGGGCGATTTCGTGCACCTCTGGGCTCACGGACGCCGCCGCGTCCGTCAGTCTTGGAAACACCGTGGTGTTCCAATCTTCACTTGGTCCGATCACGACAATCAGGAAAATAGTTAGCCCGACTAAACCAGCCACCCCGATGCCGGCCCACTTGATAAACGACGTTATCGGGGCTTGGGGAGCGGCCGGTACAAGCTCTAATAGCGATTCCAGGGGTTTTTCCAAGGTGGGCTCCGGCTCCCGGGGCGGCTCCGAAGAATCAGAAACCGGCCGCCTCTGTCCGCACCTGAAGCATATCAGGGAGTCGTCTCCCACTTGCAAGCCACATTTGGAGCAATCGGCCATCGGGATTCACGTACCTCTGATGTGCGCTACCTTGCCACCCGGTGTTGGATCAGAAATGATGATTCTTAGCGATCTCACAGATGTCTAACAACCCTTCTCGGTCAACAATCGGATAGCCGTGCTCCTCCGCGCTGATACGGAGCTGTGTTCTGGTTTCTCCGCGCACGAAGATACCGGAATCGACTAGCAAAAATGGCATTGCCAAGGAAACGGCCGCTTCCAAGTCGTGTGTAGAATCGCCGATGTATAGGAAACCATTAATTTGTCCGCCAAATAGCTCAACGGTCTTGGTCAAAACTTCGGGATCAGGCTTTACCCGCATTACGTCATCAGCGGTCAAGATGTGGTCGAAAAATCCATCGATACCATGGTGATTGGTAACCTTGTCTACGACATCCCGGGCGGCCATCGTGGCCAAGGCAAGCCTGAATCCGTTGTCCTTCAATTCTTGCAGCATTTTCTTGGCGTTGGGCAACAAGACCACTCGATCGGTAAAGCTTACCTGAAGGCTAACTTTCAAATCAGTCGCCTCGTCAATCACACGGTCAGCCTCAGACGGATCCAGGTCTCTATCCAAAAAATATTGCATGATCTTCCGGGATCCGCCGCCGAATTGCTCCCTTACTTCAGTGTCGCTGGCAGACACCCCAAATCGGGACAACGCTTCGACTGTTGCCCCCAGAGCGGCTGGTTCGCTGTTGATCAGCGTTCCATCCAGATCGAAGATTACGGTGTTAATGTTTTTGCCCATTGCCCTCCCACTTTGATCGCTGGACGCTGGTCCCGGCGCTCCGGAAAATCTTTTAAAGTCATCCGCCGGCCGCGCCGCCGAATCCTCAGGTCCATGGCGCGCATTTTACTACGTCGGCGAGGTGACCGCCCAAAGGCTTGGTGAGATTCTTAAATCCGCGAGACCGCCGGATCAAGAATCGTCAGCAAAGCTGGTTCAGCTATAATTGACGTGCGAGACCGAGTCGATGCCGCGCGGTTTCCCATCTCACATGACATCGCTGTCCGCGGGTTCTATATATGAGTGCCTCCACTTGCCTACCAACAACGACCTGGTTTCTTTACTCGGAAGAGGACGTGCCTTTGGGGCGCATATACCGGAGCGGCGTACCCCAGGTTGACGTACAGATCGATGAAGGTCCGGGTTTCGCCACCGCTGTGGTGGTGAGTTTCACCGAGCTACGGGCTACCTGCGCCACCCGGCGTTTCAAGGTGGTTGTGCGGGTATTAAGCTGAGCTTGGTGGTGGCGCTGCCATGTGGAACCAAAGAGCTAATCCAAAAATAGTTATCGCAAGACGGTATGCCATCGGGAGGGGTTGGGTCATGATTTTGGCGGCGCCTTTGCTAATATTAATCGCGGTGTTCAATATTGTATCCGGGGACACCGACGCCGCTGTCTTGATCGTCGTTGTTCCGCTTGCCCTTGCGGCCGGAATCTGGATGGCCGGCTTGAGCGTCAAGATAAGATTCAATCCCGATTCCATGACGGTGAACCAAGGGCACATCCCGCTATTCTTGTGGTGGCTAAGAGAAAGGACTGTCTCAACTGTTCATCGTGCTTGGGGGTATAGCTGTCTGGTAGCTAGCAAGGGCGGAAGGAAGAGGCAGACCGGCGTCAGAACGAGTTATGACCCTTCGCCCCCACAACACCAGAAGGCATCAGATGGGTGTATTGGCACTCACAGGTTTCCTAGTCGTGTTGCTGGCCTGTAACACCGGTACGACAGAGCTAGACGGAGATTGCGATGCATCCTATCCCCATTTCTGCATCCCTTCCCCGCCGCCGCTCTTGGGCTGCGAGGACATTAAACAAAAGCGATTTATCGTGGTTCCTCCTGACCCGCACGGATTTGACGGTGACATGGACGGCATCGGGTGCGAAGGCCGAGGGGAAGGAACAGAGGGAAAGATCGGCATCCAGGCAGGAGTGTAAGACGGTTTGCCGTTGGGACGATACCGGCGACGCCGAATACTTGTTGAGAGAGATCCAACGATGGAGCGCGCCGGAAGAGCAAAGTAGCGAACCATAGCGATGTTGTTGCCGTTAGTTACCACGTGGCGCTCAGTGGCGAGCCTGGTGTTACGGCGTGGTGACTAGGGGTCCAGCACGACCCGCTGTCCTGATCCCATGGACTCGTAGGCCTTCAGGGTTATCTCCAAGTCCTCCATGCCAACCGATCCGGTGATCTCAGGGTCCCGCCCTTGCCGAATGCTGTCCCGAAATTCTTGCACCATCGGTATTATTCCGCGGCGGTCTCCGGGAGCCTCCAGTGTCCGTTCCTCTAAACCGTCGTCGATGGTTACGTGCGTCCCCGCCAAGTCGAACGAGATCCGCGCCTTGGTACCCGACACGGAAACCCACTTCGGTTCGCGGCCGTGGACCTTGGCCCATGAATGGTTGATCAGGCCTACTGCCCCGCTTTTTGAATGGGTAACGATGACAACGCCGTCCTCTCCTTCCGAATCGTCTAAGACCTGAGGCAGGGCCGTGGCGTATACGTCACGCGGGCGGCCCGCCAGGTAGAGGAGAATGTCGATCTTATGGATGCCGCCGTCGATGAGTACACCGCCGCCGTTCAACTCCCGGCTGGCGCGCCATTGGCTGGGCCGGAGATCGGCCTCCTCCTGTAGCTGGATCAGCCGGAGGACGCCCAATGTTCCGCCGTCGATGAGTTGCTTCGCCAGGCGCACCACCGCCATGAACCGGTAATTCTCGGCCACCATCAATGTGACGCCGGCCTGGTTGGCAGTCTGGACGATCAACCGGGCCTCCTCCATCGTGCGGGCGATGGGCTTTTCCACCAAGATGTGCTTTCCGGCGGCGGCGGCCAGGGCCACGTGCTCCCCATGGAGGTGGTGGGGCGTGCACAGATACATGGCTTCCACATCGGAGTCAGCGGCCGCGGCCTCGTAGGAGCCGAAGGAGGCTTTACCGTTGAAAGCAGCCGCGTATTCCGCCGCCCGTTGGGCGTCCCTGCTGGCGAAGGAGAGGTCGACCTCGCCGGCTATCGCTTGCATTGCCCCAGCGAATATCCGGGCAAAATGCCCGCAACCTACGACGCAGAGTTTCAGGCTCATCCTACGACGGACCTCGGTGGACCCGCCTGGCATGCATTCCGGCTTCTAATCATGGTCCGTTGCCAGAGGCGCGGTTTGGGTTCGGACTCTCCTCGTCAGCCGAGCGGAGAGCACGCCCGCTAACAATCCGAACAAGTGCGCCTCCCACGAGACAAAGCCTGTTGTGGGAATCACGCCGAACACCAGGCTTCCATACACAACGATGACGGCGATGGCGGCAAAGATGGAGATGGGCCTCCGATCGAACCAGCCATTCGCCACCAAGTAGCCGAAGTATCCGAAGACCAAGCCACTGGCTCCAACGTGTATTGCCGGTCGCCCAAGCAGCCAAACCCCCGCCCCGCCAACCACGATGATAAACAGAGAAAGACCCACCAGTTTTTGGCCGCCCCTTAGTCCCACAAGTCCACCAAGCACCAGAAAAGGGATGGTGTTGGACAGAACATGGTTGAAGCTGCCGTGCAGGAAAGGGCTTAACGGGATCCCTATTAACCCTGAAGTCGTGCGTGGCAAGATGCCCCATACGCTCAGCCGGTGACCGATGAATCCGTTAATGATCTCAACAACCCACATCACCGCCAGAGAGCCAATTATCCAAATTATGCTTAATTTCATGTGAATCTGCTAGAGGTAGGTCTAACGATGGATACGGCGATCGGATGGTATCGCCAACGCCCATTTTACTACGCCTAGGCTTAATGGCGTTGACAGCGTTCCGGGGCGTCGATACCATCTCAATCAGGACGCTCCGGATGAAAAACGAAGAGGTGGCGCCATGACCGCAGTGCTAGACCACACGATTGTTCCGGTGAAAGATCAGGACGAGTCGGTTGAGTTCTATACTCGGGTGCTCGGATTCCAATACGATGGCCGGGCCGGCATGGACGACCGGTTCGCCGTTATCCGTCTGAACGACTCTTTTACTCTGGACCTGCAACGCTTCGACGTTATCCCCGACCCCGGCATCCATTACGCCTTCGCCATGGAGCGCGACCAGTTTGACCGATCCTTCCAGGCCATCAAAGATTCGGGCATACCCTTTGGCGATGGCCCCAGGGACAAGACCAATATGCGTGGTCCCGGCATCAGCACTGGGGCAAAAGGCGAGACCCTATCGGTCTACTTCTCCGACCCCAGCGGTCATCGCCTGGAAATCATCACCTACGCCTAAGCCCCGGCGGTTGTCAGCGTAGGAGAAGCCGCCGGATAATCGCCGGTCCTGGCCGTTGGCTACGTTCTCCGGCGCGGCTCTTTGCTAACCCAGGGCCGCGACGACCTCATCCAGATCGGAGATGGTGGCAAGGAAGGGAAGCGCGACCGTCAGGGCGGCGTCGTGGGCTTCTTGGGACACCGAGGCGCAGCAATCCCCTACGATTACTACATCGTAGCCACGGTCCGTCGCCTCCCGAGCGGTGCCTTCCACCACGAAGTTGGTGGCGACGCCCGACAGTAGCAATGTGCCAATGCGTGCGGTGGCAAGTATCGGCGCCAGGTCGGACCCGTAAAACGCGCTGACGCCACGCTTGGTCACTACTGCTTCTCCGTCCCGTGGGGCGACGGCTTCGTGTATCTCAGCGCCCCACGTGCCCTCGACAAGTGCGCTTGCCCCGACGAGCGCGCCAAAGAGGCCGCCATTAGCGGGGCGTTCCGGGTAGCCTGAGCGAAACTTCACCGAGATGTAGATCACTTTCACGCCCGAACGCCGGGTTGCGTCCAGTAACTTGGCCGTTTTGCCGAACACGTCATTCTGCTTGACCATCGCGGCAAAACCAAAGTCCTTGAACGCCCCGTCTTCGTGGACGACATCGTTTTCAAAGTCCATCACCAAAAGCGCCGTGTGCGCCCTGTCAATCGTGAGAGCCATTCCTAACCCCCCTGGTCAGAGTGATACTTAGTTTCGCTGATCATGACTCCGAGTCCCTTTGGTGTTAATCACCTTTGACGACCCTATCTTGTCACCAGATATTAGTTTATGTCCGGACTTCACACAACACGCCAGAGGCGTCGTTGACGGCGCATTATTCCGGGCCGACAGCTTCCAACAACGTGTGAGCTAGTAACCGCGCCTCGGTGGGTGTGATGAAGCTCAACACCGGCCAGGATTCCTGGTCTTGCAGAACCAGGCAGATGGAATCTGCCCGGCCATCGACCTCGACAAATTGACCGCCTTCGTCGTGCTCCCCTATGTGGGCCAGGACCGTCCACTCGCTGTCATCCGGAGGATTGCAAACCCCTTGGTCACTTAGTAAGTAGTTGCTTGTATACAGATTGTGTTTTGTGTAACTCAGAACATTACCTCTGGTACGGATTACTTCCGATCCGCCGGGCGCACCCGGTTTGGCCCCGCGATCCCGTTCAACTCCACTGCTTGGCTAGCCGCTCAGTTCGGTTGTCAGCACCCACATGGGCCGTTTGCCTACTGGATAGATCTCTGAAGGCGTCAGCTCTCCCGTGGCTTGGTCGATCACGTATGAGGTGAGGTTGCCCGTCTCCAGCCCGGCAGCGTAAACGAACTTGCCCTGGGGGTCCAGGTTGAACGCGCGAGGAACCGCCTGGGTGGCGACGTGGCCGGCGGCCGATAGGGTTCCGCTGGAAGGGTCCACGGAAAACCCGGCGATACTATTGTGGCCACGATTGGGAGCGTACAGAAAATTGCCGTTGGGTGTTATCTGAATCTGAGAGCAGGAGTTGCTGTCGGAGTAACCCTCGGGCAGCGTGGAGATGGTTTGGAACGCCTGCAGTGTTCCCGCACCGGTATCCAGACGATAAGCGGTGACGCTGCAACCTTGCTCGTCGGTGAAGTAAAGGATGTCCAATGATGGATGGAAGCAGAAGTGGCGGGGCCCCAGGTGCTCGGTTGGCTCCACTCGGGCTGGAGAGTTGGGCGTGAGGCGGCCGGTGTTTTCGTCGAATTTAAATTGGTAGATCTGGTTGGGCCCTCGGTTGGCTATGTGGGGCACGAAGGCAAACCGGTTGGACGGGTCGGTTTGTATCGAATGGGCCCCGGACGCGGTCATCAGCCATTCCACGGCGGGAGTGACCGCGGCCCCGTTCTCGATGCGGTGCACCGCGGCCGTCCGCTGGTAGTAGTAAGCGGAAAGTACGTACCTGCCTTTCCGGTCGGTGGCCAGGGCTACCGGCTCGCCTTGCAGTGACGCTGAACCGATCTGGGTGATTCCACCGTTGGCTTGGTCAATACTAAAGCTGGCGATGTCCAAAGCGCCCCGCCGCCCCACGTAGAGAAAATCTCGATCGGGGGATATCGCCAAGGCGGCCGGACCCCCAGGAACCGCCGCCTCCCCGGATTGAGTCAGCTTGCCGGTGCCGGCGTCGATCGTAAAAACCAGAATTTTGTCGTCGTCTTGCAAGGAAACGAAAGCGAAATAAGTCATCCTTTGGACTCCTGCGAATAGACTATTGTCACGTTATGGAGCGGGTCTAATTAGGACCTGCCAGTTGTGCGGGAGGTCACTTCATCCATTCGGCCACCCGCTCGGCGATCATTATGGCGGTGGCGTTGGTATTGGCACGGACGACGTTGGGCATTACCGAGGTGTCGACAACGCGAAGCCCCTGAAGGCCGTGCACCCGGCAATACTGATCCACCACCGCCGTTTCGTCGGATGACGGTCCCATCTTGCAGGTCCCCGCCAAATGTTGGGAAGTGGACACGTTGCGCTTGAGCCAAGCGTCTAAGGTCTCGTCGGTGGCCAAGTCCTCATCGGTGGGCGCGATCCGCCGCTTGACGATCTTCTTGTAGTCTTCGTGGTTTTGAAAGCGGACGCACAGCCGGACCGCCTCCCTCAGCCTCTGGAGGTCGAAGGGGTCTTCCAGGTAATGGTAGGAGAGATTCGGTTGATCATTAGGGTCCGTGGAAGCCAGAGTCACTTCTCCAGACCCGTTTGCCAACTCCAGGACGCAAGTGAACCGGATACCTTCAGATTCCAACGGGTCTCCCGCGATGGGAGAGGAAAAGGAGGACGCCATCAGTTGCATGTCATTGCGTAAGGTGGAACCCTCGGCGGTATAGCGCAGGGCTGTTTGGGACCTGGGCGCTTTGGGGTCCATGGGGAAATCGTCGTGGACTTCCAGGGGTATCCTGACGTTGGGATGGTCCCTCAGGTTCTGGCCGACGCCAGGAGAATCATGGACCACCGGTATCCCCAGGCTGCGAAGATGGTCTTGCGGACCGATGCCGGACAGCATCAGCAACTGGGGAGAAGCGATGGCTCCGGCGCTGAGGATGACCTCATCTCCTTCCAGGGTGAAGACCTCCCCACCGCTTTCCACTTCTACGCCGGTGGTCTTGGTCCCATCGAACAGCACCCTTCGAACCGTCACGTTGGCCCTGATGGTCAGATTGAGGCGGTGGCGTTGCGGATTGAGGTAGCTTAAAGCGGTGCTCATGCGAACGCCTTCAGGGTTGTTCATGGGCAGGGGGCCGATCCCCCCGGAATCCGGGTTATTCATGTCCGGGTCGTGAGAATAGCCCGCTTCCAAGCAGGCTTCGTGAAAGGCGTTCTGAACCGGCAGCCAATCTTCACGTTTGTGGCGCCGCACGGGGATCGGGCCGTCGAATCCATGGAAGTCGTCTTTGATGTCGGTGTCGGTTTCCAGCTTCCGGAAGTAGGGTAATATTTTGATGAATTCCCACTCGTCGTTGCCCAGCGAGGCCCAGCCGTCGTAGTCTTCGGGGATTCCCCGCAGCAAGACCTGGCCGTTTATGGAGCTGGTGCCGCCCACCACCTTGCCCCGGGGGACGGGCATCGTAGCCGGCTGTTCGGCATTTGGATTACCGGTGAAGGACCAGTTGTGGGGCGCGTCTATCGCCGAGGCCGTCTGGTCGTAACCGAATTTTAGGTCGTCGGGCAAGCTCTCGAAGTCGGGGTAATCCGGACCCGCCTCCAGCAGCAGGACCGACCGGTTCGGAATCTCGGATAGTCTGGTGGCCATCACACAGCCCGCCGACCCGGCCCCGATCACGATAAAGTCATATTTCATTGCTGCTCCTTTGGTATATCAGGCTTGTCTGCCGCTATCTCTATAGATGGGCAGCGAAGAACTCCAATGTCCTGGGCCAAGCGATATCGGAAGCCTCTTTTTGGTACCGGTCTCGGTTGTAGTCCATAAATGCGTGGTCGGCCCCCGGGTAGCTGTAAAACTGGTGTGGTATGCCCAGACGGGTCAGCTCCTCGTCGTACCTGGCTTGGTCTTCCGGGGAGGGATTCGTGTCCACGGCGCCAAAGTGGAAAAGCACGGGGCACTTCATGCCACTGGTCCGGTCGAAGGGGCTTTGGTCTGAATCTCCCACCGGAACCCTGATGTTGCCGCCGAAAAACGGAACCGCCGCCTTGAAATGGGGATTGGTGGCGGCGGCCAGCCAGGTAGTCCGGCCGCCTTGGCAAAAGCCGGTGACTCCCAGCCGTTCGCCGTCGACGAAGGGACGGCTTCTCAAAAACTCCACCGTCGCGTTTATATCAGCGACAATTTCGGGATCGTTTAGGTGCTGGCCTGCACTAGAGCCATCGGCCAGCATTTCCTCGGTGACCCGATGATACAGCTCCGGCGCGCAAGCTACGTATCCTTCCTTGGCCAGTTTGTTGACGAAGTCTTGGATAAACTCGTTCACTCCCGGTCCGTGCTGGCTGACCAGTACTGCCGGAAAGGGCCCCGAACCCTCGGGGACACTTAGGTACATCCGCATGTCAGATCCGTCTACTTTGATAGTTTCCCAGGATGCCGCCATCGGTCCCTCCCTAAAAACTCAATATTGCTCAACAGGATCCAAGGAGATTATATCCGAATGCGACGTCGCCCACGTCTCCGGTTAAATTGGGAATTCGTGAAAGAGGATTCGTGGGTGTTGATTCCCCGTAGCGGACACGTCAGAATCATACTGGCGCTATAGCCCTGCAACTTTTGCGGTAACTTTTCCAGTAGTAGATACGTGAGCCAACCGGGCGAGTCTTTAAGCGGTGAGCGGTATGCAATTATTATTCGAAGCCAAGGGAACCATACTGAAAGTGATTAGTGCCTTCCTCATCGTGCTCTATATAGCGGTGACAGGCATCCATATGTCCAATAAATTGCCGATCCACCGGGCGTTGTGGGGAGTGACCATGGACGTGCGTATGGTGCTCAATTGCCCAACAGATACACGGCAGATCTGGGAGGTGATTAATCGAAGTGAAGAAGGAGACGATATCCTGAAGGATGGCGGGCACTGGGGAGTGTATTACTCCAAATCCTGAAAATAGCCGTGCGAGACAGAGGTTGGTTCCACCACCGGAGCTGCATCACAGTTCGTTCGGTTAGATCGCTTGATCGACAAGCGCTCTTCCAGATTTACTAACGATTACTGGGGAGGCAATGAGACCCGGGGGTTGATCGTTAAATCATGGAGAACCGTGCTCACCCCACGGCGGGCCCATTCCAACCCCGGAGCGACTAGCAGGAAAGGCGTCAAGGTAAGCATGGGGACGATAACGAATCCAAGAGCGAACCAACGATTCCAGTTCAACATCACAACCACCACACATCGAATAAAAGAAACAATAGGGCCTTATGTTAACGCCGACCACACTTTCCTGCCACGGTAGCGGCAACCGGGTTTTCGCGACTTTTAAATGCCTAGCGGCGACGCCAGTATTTGGGAAGCAACGTTTTCATGATTGACCTTAGTCTGATATATAGGAGTGTAAATGCTATTTCTCGTGATCAGCACCCCCGCGCCGACGCGTCCGTCTGATGTTCGGGATCAACGAAAGAAATACTGGCCGTGGATCCAAGACAAACTAGACAATGGCCTCGCCCGTTCGGTGTACCCGCGCACCGGCCGTGGCGCGGTCGTGGTATTCGACGTAGATTCTCACGAAACGCTACACCGGCTCCTTAATGAGTGGGCGGATCTCATTCCAGCGGAGTTTGAGATCTACCCATTGATGGAACCTGAGTCGATCAAAACGTTTCTGTACGACGATAGCGGCGAATGACCTATCGCCAACCGCCGGTTGTAATACCATGTATGGGGAAGTTTTGAAATTACCCTTAAGTGCTCGGAATCGGAGGCGCATCAAGTGAATAAGGATCTAGCCGGCAAGGTACAGACTGTGCTGGGGCCCATCGAGCCAGAACGGCTTGGCGTAACGTTAACTCACGAGCACCTGTTAGTAGACCTTTCCGTCGCCCATGGCCCCCCGCAGACGGCTAGCGGCATGGGTTTTTACCACGCGCCGGTGTCGATGGAGACATTAGGCCGAATAAGACATCATGGCGCCTCAAACGAGGACAACGCCCAATTATTCGATGTCGCCACCGCCATCGAGGAAGTGATGCTGTTTAAGCAACACGGCGGAAACTCGATGTTGGAGGCGACCAGCATCGGAATCGGCCGTGATCCTTCGGGGCTGTTTCGCATCTCCAATGCCACCGGAGTGAACATAATCATGGGCGCTTCGTACTATGTGGCGGATGCCCACCCGTCCGGCATGGACCGGCTTGGCGAAGACGACATTGTTGAGCAGATCGTACGGGATGTGATGGAAGGGGTTGACGGCACCGGCATCCGGTCGGGCGTCATTGGAGAGATCGGTTGCTCATGGCCGTTGGCGGACAACGAAAGAAAGGTTTTGCGGGCGTCAGCCCGAGCCCAGAGGATGACCGGGGCACCCATATTGATCCACCCAGGCCGGGACGAAACATCGCCATTGCGGATAATCGAAGTTCTCGCCGAGGCCGGAGCAGACCTAAGCCGCACTATCATGGGCCATCTGGACCGCACCGTGTTTCTCCGCGACACGCTGACAAAGATCGCCGAGTCCGGGTGCTATATGGAGTGGGACCTCTTCGGCACTGAGAACTCCTACTACACTCTGAATCCGAAGATCGACATGCCCTCCGATGCCAAGCGTATGGACGACATTGCCTGGATATCTTCCCAGGGGTATGGCCGTAAAGTCCTGGTGGCCCACGATATTTGCGCGAAGCACCGTCTCGAGAAGTACGGCGGGCATGGGTACTATTACATCTTGAATCATATCGTTCCCAGGATGAGGGCCAGGGAATTCACCGGCGAGGCGATAGACGATATCTTGGTCAATAATCCCAAGGATTCCCTGACGTTCGTTGAAATAGAGGAGTAGGACGGCTGGCGGCTCAATTTGGGCTAACTCCCGGCGGCGGTGAGCCAAATGGGAATCCCAATCAGGAGAGGATGACCTTGAGCGAACTGGATATTTATCAAAAACAGGGCTTTGGAAATCGCAGTGGGATGGGGCAGCGGCCGGCGCTCCTGATCGTCGATTTCGTGAACGGCTTCGCCGACCCGGACCAATTCGGTGGCGGCAACATCGGCGAAGCCATCGAAAACACCCGTGAACTGTTGGCTGAGGCCCGCGCGTTAGGACTGCCCGTCGCGTTCACCCGGGTGGTCTATGCCGAAGACGGCTCCGACGCCGGCGTGTTCACGTTGAAGGCCCCAACGTTGAAAACTCTTACCGAAGAATCATTCAGCAGCCAGATCGTGGAGCAGCTCAAACCCTGGGACGGGGAATACATCGTGCGCAAGACCCAGCCCTCGGCGTTCTTCGGCACCAACCTCACCGCATGGTTCGTGAGCAAAGGCGTCGATACGGTGATCGTGACCGGATGCACCACCTCAGGATGCGTGCGGGCTTCGGTGATAGATTCCATGAGCTACAATTTCAAGCCTGTGGTAGCTACCGATTGTGTCGGAGACCGGGCCCTTGGCCCCCACGAAGCAAACCTCTTCGACATGGAGCAGAAATACGCCGACTTGATGACCTCTTCCGAGATTATCGCCGTGCTACATGAAATAACCTCCGTCGACACTTCCTCCAGCCAGAGATAATCCCCCCGGCCGGTGCCTGCTGGATACCGGCCATCGGGTCAGATAAAGGAGTAGAACTATGCCAGACTCGCTGGGATGGCGCGGGAATTGGGGCGTCGTCGTCCCTTCCACCAACACATCGGTCCAACCCGAGTTTGATGACATGCGGCCTCGCGGTGTGACTAACCACATCGTGCGTATCTGGATCCCCAACGAATCGGTGGCCAGCAATGACGACTTCAATCGCCTGATGGAACACATCCGCAAAGAGTGGGACAACGCTCTGCTCCGGGTCATGACCTGCGACCCGGATTACCTGGTGATGGGCATGTCGTCGGAAACCTTTTGGGGCGGCTTGGAACAGAGCTTGGAGCTTAAAAAACACATCATCGAGCTGACCGGCCGCAACGTTGCCATGGGTTCCGACGCCTGCCAAGCGGCGCTCCGATGTTACGGCGACATCAAACGCATCGGAGTGTTGACACCTTATTGGCCGGTGGCCGACGAAAACGTGACCAAGTTCTTCGAGGACTGCGGATACGAGGTCGTGGTCATCAAGGGCCTGTGTTGCGACAGTCCCACGGCCATGTCCAAGATCTCAGAAAAGGAACTGCTGGACGCGCTGCTGGAGCTGAACGAGCATAACGTGGAGGCTTTGGTCCAGTGCGGCACCAATCTGGCCATGGCCCGGCTGGCCGGAGAAGCGGAGAAATGCCTCAAAAAGCCGGTCATCGCCATCAATACCGCGACCTACTGGTACGCCATGCGGGCCAACGGGATGGACGACGTGATCGAAGGCTTCGGGTCCCTCATGACCGACTTCAAAGAGCTTCCCGCCAGCTACCTTAAAATCGCCTCCCAGCAGGCTTCGACCACCGCGAATTAACGCCCGTTATCCCCAACTACCAAGGAGCGGATCATGGAACTGGGACTTGAGGGGAAAGTGGCCATCGTCACCGGTGGCAGTAAAGGCATCGGCAGGGCCACGGCCCTTGGCCTGGCTCAGGAAGGGGCCAACGTGGCCATCTGCGCCCGGGGAGTGGAAGACCTGGAGATGGCGGCGGCCGAGATATCGGAACTCACGGGCCGCACCATTCTTCCGGTCAGGGCCGACATGACCATGCTTGAGGACATCCAGAACCTGGTCGCCACCACAGTGGCGGAGCTGGGCGGGGTGGACATCCTGGTGAATAACGCGGTGAACTCGGTGGCCGCGCCCTTCTTGGAACTGTCCGACGAAGACTGGCTGAACCACATCAACGTGAAGGTGATGGGCTACGTGCGCTGCTCCCGGGAGGTCGTTCCCCACATGGAGCGCCGGGGCGGCGGCCGCATCATCAACATCGGCGGCATGGCGGCCCGGAACGCCGGCAACCTCACCAACAGCAACGGGGTCACCAACTCGGCCGTTTCCAACATCGCCAAAAACCTGGGCGACCAAGTAGCCCACCTGGGCATCCTGGTCAACTGCATCCACCCCGGCACCACCCGCACCCCCCGGCAAGTCCAACTGTTAGAACGCCGCGCCCGCGACGCCAACATCACCGTCGAGGAAGCGGAGCGCCGCGCGGTCAGCGAGATCCCCATCGGCCGCATGGTGGAGCCCGAAGAGATCGCCAACCTAGTCCTCTTCCTGGTATCCGAAAAAGCCGCCGCCATCACCGGCCAAACCATCGCCGTGGAGGGGGGAGCGGGGAGAGGGGTTAGTTACTGAGGGCTGGCGATGCCGGCCTTGAAGGAGAGTGCCAAATGAGCCTCCGACATCCTTTTGAATGGCTGCCCTTATCGGACCGGAAACGGGCCCTATTAGGGGTATTCGTTTTTACGGTGCTGGTGGGGGCGGGACTGCAAGTGATTGGGCAACCCTTAAAGACTGAGGATTCGCCCAAGGGCATAGTCTCGTTTCAATTAGCCGGAGAGATCGCGCGCTCTAATGCCATTGTTGCGTCGTGGGGGCCGGAAGGGCGGGTCAATGCGGGCTTGAACCTAGGACTCGATTATCTATTCCTTGTCGCCTATGGGATCTGCCTCTCACTGGCATGTGTGCTATTAACCACCCGTTTCTCTGAGAGGAACACCGTCATGTTCCGCTTGGGGATCTTCTTCGCATGGGCGACAATTGGCGCCGCACTCTTGGACGCGATGGAGAATTACGCCTTGATTCGAATTTTATTAGGAACACAACTTGATCTATGGCCTTTGGTAGCCCGATGGTGCGCGATCCCCAAGTTCCTGATTTTAATCAGTGGCCTAACTTATGTCGTGCTCGGCTACTTTTTTCTCCGCGTTATGACTATTCGAAATCGTTGACGGTTGTTGTTATGTTTGGGCAAGCTTACGAACCGCACCTCGGCGATTTTAGTTAACCCAGGATTCCTCGCCCATCTCGGGGAAAACCGGCCACATAGCAGAAGAGGTGGTGACTATAGTTGGCGACCCCCTACCCGCCAGCTTAGCCCTCCGCCCCACCTGTCCTAATCCAAAGTAGCGGACCGGGGCCGGGTGGTCTAAGGGGCGCCGCTCGGTTAGCGAGGTCCCCATCGGCCGGCCGTATAATCTTCCGGTAGCCTCATTCCTTATCCCCTCTTAGAAAGCCTGCCATGGCCAAGTCGACCAAAGCCCTAACCGGGCCACTGCCCAGTATCCCAATGCCTGCCAGGGCCCAGGAGGAGTAGGAATTTTGTTGACGTGCTGGACGTTGCGCCCCGGAACTCATCCTCCTAATTGGCGACCGTACGGTGACCCTTCTGCTGTTACATTATTCGCGGTATGCCACAGGGGCGGAAAAATCTATATTAAACAAGGAGGACCGACGGTGTAATAACCAGATCACTGGGAACAAAGGACTTGTTTGTAAGCAACAATCCACGGCCGGGACATTCAAGCCAAATCGCACTTGCGAATATAGAGAGGTACCTCATGAGATTAGATAAACGGATCAAGTTGGTAGCCGCTGGGCTGGCTGCGCTAGCTATGCTAGGCGTAGCTTTGGCCGTGGGACTCTGGCCTCAACCAGACACCGCTCTGGCACAAGTTCCACCTGGTAGCTCGATGGACCAGAGATTACAGCAGATAATCAACGTTCTCCAGAACGACCCAGGGCCAGAAGCTGCCGAAGCGGCCATCAATGACAGCTTGGAAATTCTCTATGGTGGTCTGCGCGCTTTGCCTACCCATGGGGAATTGGCTGACCAAACCCAAAAAGCTCATGAAGCTGTAGGCGCTGCCGAGATGAGATTAGCCGCTGCACTGGAACAGTTTGTCCAAAACGGGCGATCCCAAGAAGCCAAAGGTCAAGCTGTGGACATGAAGCTGTTCATCGAACAGATGCACGAAGTCGCCCAAGCGGTCGGCAAGGCGACACTCAAATGCGATCCTAGAGGGGACGTTGCCACCGCAGAAGAATGTGATCAATTAGCCCCCTTGCTGGACGAAGCGAACGGCTTGGAGCGTCCGGTTCAAGATGCTATCGACGGTAGACCAGCGATTCGACCTTCTTATTCGGTCAAACTGCGGAGCCCCTTTGTTCCCCGATGGTTCCGCGGCGGTTGGGATGAGGAAGTTCTAGTCACGGAGCCCATCGGCAAGGACGAGTGCGCCGTCGTATTTAAAGAAACTCGAGGCCTGATGTTGCGGGCCCACTTTGACCGCATCATCACCGTAAATGATCCATGGGTCGCAACTTTCGGCGTGCCTCGCGGAACCCGAATACCCATCTGGACCCTGGAGCTGGTCCCCTCTGAATTCATCAAACAGTTCAGCATGTGCAACAAGAAGGGGAAAATAAACACGACTGTTACCAAACGCGTCGTCCAAGACATACCCCTCAAATACTTCTGGCGGTTCTACGGGAACAACAAGCGTCATTAGGCACTCGCCCAGACCCGATAACTAAAGCCGGGGGCTGGGTGGGATAGTCCTACCTAGTCTCCTAGCAGACCTCGGGCCTTATCCCCTCTTAGGATGCCCGTCATCTTGACTTGCCAGGCCAGGCTCGTGTGGAATCATAGGCTAGTTTATCGCCCTGGAAAATGGCGCTGTTACACAGCCCCAGCCGTTGGTTAGAGTACTTGCTCGACACGCAAGAAGTCAGTGGTCCGAGTCCACTACCACCAGCCCCCTACCCCCTCTATACCCCGGTCCGTAGACAACCATCCCGGGGCGGGCGCCGGTGTGTTGGGCGTGGGTTATTACTGGGACACCGTTGACTAGGACGTGTTCCACCCCTTGGCAGTACTGTTTGGGGTTCTCGAAGGTGCCCCTTTCGCCGACCGTTGCCGGGTCGAAGGCAACGATGTCGGCCCAGCACCCTTCCCGAAGTAGTCCGCGGTCCTGGGAGCGGAGGACTTGGGCCGGCAGGGAGGTCATCTTCCTGATGGCTTCTTCCAGGGGCAACACGCCCTGCTCCCGCACGTAGGTCCCCAGCACCCGGCTGTTGCTCCCGAAGCTGCGGGGATGGGGCAGTCCGGCAACCTGGTCGTTGAGGGCGCTGCCGTCGGAAGCGATCGATATCCAGGGCAGCCGCATCACCGTCCGAACGTCTTCCTCGGACATGGTGTGATATACCCCGCCGGGGAAGGCCCCGTTCTCCGCCACCAGGTCGAAGCAGGTCTCCACCGGGTCGGCGTTGTTTCGCTGACGGGCGATGTCCGCCACCGTTTTGCCCTCGTCGGGCTTTAGCGACTCGTCAGCCACGATGGACATAACGATGCCCTCCCAGCCTCCGTGTTCCTTCACGTATTGGTCAAACTCAGGGTCTGCTTTCACCCGGTCGCGGAACTGGCGATCGCGGAATTGGGGAATGGTTTCGGAGCGGGGCGCGTCCTGGATCCACCGGGGCATGAGGCGATGCCACGGGTGCTGCATGGCGGTGTATGGGTACTGGTCGGCAGTCACCTCCAAGCCTTCCGCTAACGCCGACTCAATCGCATCGATAACCCCCCCGATCTGTCCCCAATGCTCCCGGCCACGGATCTTCAGGTGGTAGATATGGACCGGAATTCCCGACGCTCGGGCGATCTGGATGGTCTTGTCCAACTCGGTCCCGATGTCGAAACCCTCGCTGCCCACGTGGGTGCCGTAGTAGCCTCCGTACTGGGCCGCCACCACGGCCATCTCGATCAGTTCGTCCACGTACTCAGGGCCGCCGGAGTGCCACGCCGCGGATAGACCGACCGCGCCTTGTTCCATCGCCTGGGATACCAGTGACTTCATCTTTTCCAGCTCATCTGCCTCTGCGGCGCGGTTGTCGAAGCCCACCACCGCCCGTCTGATCTGCTGCGGCGCCACGCTGGAGGCGATGTTGATGGACGTCCCTTGGGCGATCAACTGCTGGAAATAGCCGGTGAAGTCGGTCCAGGTTACGTCCACGCCGTACCTGAGCAATTGCTCCTCCCGGTATTCGGCGGCGGCGGGGCCTTCCACTGGGCCGACGCTGTTGCTTTCGCCGATGACGTCCAAAGTCACCCCCTGGCGCACCTTGCTCTGGGCGTCTCCATCGGCCAAAACAGTCACGTCGCTGTGGGTATGTAGGTCTATGAATCCGGGGCACACCACCAGCCCGCCGGCGTCGATGACTTTATCCGCGTCGGAGGCGGAGATACTTCCGATGCGGACTATCTTCCCGTCTCGAACCCCGATATCCGAGTAATACCAGGGGTTGCCGGCGCCATCCACAACTCTTCCGCCTCGGATAGCAACGTCGTATATCGCCATGAATGTCCCTCCCGTCCGGTGTTAAGGGCTAGTGTAAATCATCGGGTGGCGGCGGGCCAACATGACCGGGTTTGATGGCCTTGTTCAAGGGTAAGGTGTTATTGGGTAAAGGTTAGTACTTTGCCGAATTAGTTTTGTCATGCGGCCAATCACTCCCATCCTAACCTTCCCCCCTCAAGGGGGAAGGGATTTGTCCTCTCCCCCGTAAAGGGGGAGAGTTAGAGAGGGGGTGGGTAGCGCTGATGCTATACTGAGCCTCCGTCAACCGGTTGCCACTCGGATCTGGAGTCCGAGACGGACAACCTACGAATAAGGAGCAGTTAGGGTGTTAGATCCCGTCACACTTGAAGGACGACATGTCCGGCTCGAGCCCCTTTCGGTTGACCACATACCGGCCTTGGTTCAGGCGGCGAGTCAGTCCCGGGATACCTACGGGTTCACGTATGTCCCAGCGGGTGCCGACGCCATGGGTTCCTATGTGGAGACCGCATTGGCCGGCCGGGATGTTGGGACCATGCTCCCTTTCGCCACCATTGATCTCAATACTGGAAGAGTAGCCGGTTCGACCCGGTTCCATCACGCTGAGTTCTGGGATTGGCCTCCTGGGAACCCGAACCAACGAGGCAAGCATTTACCCGACGCGGTATATATCGGGACGACTTGGCTTGCGGCCGATGCTCAGCGGACAGGAATAAACACCGAGGCAAAGCTGCTCATGCTGACCCATGCCTTTGAAACTTGGCTTGTTCATCGAGTTAGGATCCAAGCGGACTCGCGCAATGAACGCTCATGCCGCGCCATTCTGCGGCTGGGCATGCACCTAGATGGCGTCATCCGGGCCGACCGGGTTGCGCTCGATGGCGCTATCCGGGATTCCTCCACGTTTTCGATCCTGGATTCCGAGTGGCCAGAGGCCAAGGCTCAACTGACGGCACGATTGCGTTGAACCGGGTGACCGACGGGGTCTACGTGGCCTCAGCGGCGTGGATGCCCCTGGCATCCTAAGAAGTGTTTGGTAGAAGGAGAAATCATGGCAACCAGCGAGACAAGCGGCATAGTTCAAACGGTCATCGGCGAAGCGTCCCGTTTGCGAGACTTTCTGTCAGGCCTTGACGCCCAGACGTGGGCTAAGGACAGCACCTGCGAAGGGTGGACCAATGAGGACGTGGTGTCTCATCTTGCCGGAAACGCCGGTGGCTGGGCCAGTAACATCACCAGAGCAGTCGCCGGCGACGCCGGACCGCCGGAAGGGCAGTCGTTTCTAGCAGCGGGAGAGAAGGCTTCTCATCCCACCGGGCCAGCCGCCAGGGCGTCCCGCCGGGAATCAGGAACCCAGATCTTGGATGCTTTCATCGCGGGGCACGATCGCCTCGGGAAGGTCTTGTTAGACCTGACCGACGAAGATTTGGACAAACCCTGCTTCCACCGGCGCGGCGCTCTCCCAATCCGGGGTTATCTTGGTATACAGCTACAAGAACTGGCGCTTCACGGCTGGGATGTTCGCTCCGGTTTGGATAGCGCGGCCGAACTGTGGGAAGGACCCCTGCCCGCGCTGGTTGATCTGGCCCCCCGATGGCTCCGCACTGCCTTCACGCCCGGACTGGACCTGCCCACACCGGTGCGGTATCGATTTGACGTAGCCAGCCCAGTGACGGTTCACCAAGACCTGCTGGTCAACGGCGACAGCTACCAGGCGGGACCGTCCGGCCCGGAACCGGCTGACGCCGTCCTTCGCTGCAACACCGGGAATTACATCCTTTTGATGTACGGTCGATTGCAAGTGGAGCGCGCAGTTGCCGACGGCCGGCTGTCCATCGAGGGTTCGCAAGACCAGGCCAAGAACTTCAACGCCTGGTTCAAGGGATTCTGATCAAGAAGGTCGAGTATGCGACTGAGCTACATGTTTTCCTTGTGGGTGTTTGGAGCTATCGGAGTGCTGGCGCTCACCGCATGCGGCACGAGTGAGACCCAAGGAATTGCCCCAGCTTCGGAGGCTGAGTTGGCTGCGGAAGTGGCGACGGGTTACATCCCGTCAGCCAAGGCCGGAGAGCACATGGGAGAGGTTGGAACGGTGAGGGGCAGCGTCGTAGACTACAACTACAAACATAGCGCGAAAGGCCGGCCCTACACCATCATCTTTGATAATCCGGGCATAGTAAGCCAACTCCCCTTTCATCTCCGAGGTGACTTGGAAGCCCCAATAACATTCCAAGTGGTTATTTGGAAAGACTACCACAAGAATTTCCCAACGAATTTTGCAGGTGAATACGAGGGACACACGGTATGCGTCACGGGTACGATTGTGGATTATAAGGGCGCTCCAGCAATCGAGGCCCACGATCCCAGCCAACTCAAGATAGATTGCTAGCCTAGAGTAACGGCAGACCACCAGTCTCCGCGTAGCTCTTCCTAACGCGAGAGACCGCGGCCAGAGGACCCGGAAACTGGGCCTTAGTGCCTGGCCTCCAAAGCGATTTCGATAGAGGATTCGGGGCGGGAGACGGGTGGATGTTGGCGTACACCTGCCAGGACGCTCTCCGGACCCCGGTCCACTTTCTGCCCACCCAGGAACACCTCGGCGATGTTCCACAGCGCGTTGATGTCCTCAGCCGGGTTGCCGTCAACGATGATGACGTCGGCTTCCTTGCCCGGTTCCAAGGAGCCCGTAACTGAATCGATGCCCAGCGACTTGGCGGCATCGCTGGTGACGGAAACGATCCCCTTCATCGGAGACATCCCCGCCTGGACCAAGCATTCGGTCTCGTACACCGTGTTGCCTAACTTGTAGCTACTCCACGAAGAGTCCGACCCGGTGATGATCTTCAACCCCATTTCTATCAACCGGGCAAGATGGGTCCAACGCACCTCCAGTTCCCACAAACTTTCATCCAATCTGGCTTGCTCTTGGGCGCTCAACCCTTGGGCCTCTTTTCTTCTTTGCAACGACCACAACGTTGCTCTAGCTGTGTGCACGGTCGGGTTTACGTAAGCCCCCTGAGCGCCGATCCGCTCCGCTACGTCTTCCCGGAAATTTGCCTTGCCGTCAGCGTCTTTGAACACGCAGTGGATTATCATGTCCACCCCGGCGTCCAGTGAATCGATGGTCCCCTGGGTGGAGGCGCAATGCGTCGCGGTCAATTTGCCAAACTTATGGGCCTCGCCGGTCATCGCCTTAAGCTCATCCAACGTGAAAGCGGGCAGCAAAGGGAAAGAGGTGCGGGTGCTGCCTCCGGTGGCGCTGATCTTTATGTAGTCGGCGCCCTCTTTGATCAACTGGCGAACGGCGGCCGTGGCTTCCACCGGACCGGTCACTTCAGACCCGAAGTAACCCATGTGTCCGCCAACGATGGCTATGGGCCGGCCGCACAGAACCATGCGAGGGGCCTGGATTATGCCAAGGTTCACCGCCTCCCGTAGCCGGAACATCGTCATATTTTTCGCGCCATTGTCCCTGATGGACGTAACACCGGAGAACAAACTGTCCCTGGCGTTGCGGGCCGCTTGCAACGTGATCACTTCGTCGGGCAGCGCCGCCACATCCTCGCCGGGACGCCCATCACCGAAGCCGTTATGGTGGGTATGGCAGTCGATCATACCCGGCATGACTGTCTTGCCTGGGTAGTCGTATGTATCCACCGTCGCCCCTTCAGGAGCAACCACCTCCCCAACTGGACCCGCGGCGATGATTTTATCGCCCTGCACGAGCACTGCCCCATCTTGGATAGGAGGGCCTCCCATACCGTCGATCAAACGGCCCGCTTTGATCAGCTTGAATACCTGCGATGGGACCTGCATTGCTATCTCCTCTGGTGAAGAATGGCGCGGTGGCGCACCCGTAGTTAGCGTGTCGAGGCCTCTCTGGCCGGCGATTGAACCGTTTGATTGAGCGCGCCCTTAGGACGGTCGCCTTTTACGAAGGATATTATCATCGCCAATACCACCATTAACCCCGCGGCCATAAATGCCCGGTTGAGTCCCGCTACAAATGCCTGTGGGTCGCTGGAAACAGCGGATAGGCTGGGCTCAGCGCCGAGTGAGGCCATGGTTGTCACCACTATGGCCGTGGCAACCACATTGCTGGTGATATTGGCCGAGTTCCGCGTCAGCGACGTCAGGGCCGACATTATCCCATACCTGGACCTCTCCACCGTGCTGAGGATGGAGCTATTGTTGGGTGAGCCGAACAATCCGGTGCCCGCACTCTGGAGCACCAAAAGCAGGATTATCAGTTTCACGGGAGAAGTCTGTGTCAGGGTCAATGAGAGAAGAAACAGGGCAAGGGCAGCCAGAGCCGACCCGCCCACGTTGAATTTCTGCCATCCGTACCGGTCCGAGAGGCGCCCGGCGATAGGACCTACGAAGGTCATTGTGATGGCCATGGGTAGTGTGATTAAACCGGCATCCCTGGGACTAAAACCTAGGGCGCTCTGCAAGTAGATCGCCATAAGAAACCGCACTCCGGAGCTACCCAGGAATGATAGCCATCCGGCCGCGATTCCCATGGCAACCAGTTTTCGCTGGAACAAGCGCAGGTCCAGCATGGGAGACGGCGTGTGCAGCTCCCACCAGATGAAGCCGCCCAGAAGAATCACGAAAGCCGCCAATCCCGACAAGACTGGGCCTGATCCCCAACCGGACCGGTTACCGAAGGTCATGGCTAAGAGGACCGTCAGCAGTGCAGCTGAGCTCAGTATCGATCCCACCCAGTCGAAGGTTGGACGCCGGCCTCCCTGGGTATCCTGGACGAACCGGCTTTTGTCGAGAATGAGGATAGCCGCGGCGACGGCGATGATGCCCACCGGAATGTTGATGAGAAAGACGAAGCGCCAACCCAAGGTGCTGACCAGTAAGCCACCCAGTACCATGCCGCTCATCGACCCAACGCCCAACACGCTGAACTGAGTCCCTAAAGCTTTACCTCGCTCGTTCCCTGGGAACACCGAGAGCACCATAGCCTGGCCGTTGGCCTGAACCATGGCCGAACCCATGCCTTGGACCACCCTAGCCGCGATTAGCATTGGCAGGCTAATCGAAAAACCCGCCGCGGCTGAAGCGAGTATGAATACAGTGTATCCAGTGATGTACACCTGCTTTCGGCCCAGAATATCCGATATCCGCCCCATCGGTAATAGCAGCGAAGAAACAGCGAGGGTTTCGCTGATGGCTATCCACAGGACCATGGTCAATCCGGCATCAAAATGCCTGGCGATGGTGGGCAAGGCGATCAAGATACTGCCGTGGCCCACAACCGACATGAAGGTGCCCGTGGCAACGGTCCCGAACACCCACCATTTGTAATTGGCGCTCTGGGATATCGGTGACCCGGAATTCTTGTAATTCCGTATTCGCCGGCTGACTGCCAGAATGCCGGCTAGGGCCATGAGGCCAAATCCGGAGGCCAGAATCATCAGGCCGGTGAATGTCATAACCTGGGATCCTCTTCCAACTGTCCTCCCCTGACGCCAGGACCGGAACGGAGATCGGGGACGGACACGGTCATTGATGTCTCCTTTGACGAAGAAATGGTGTTGGTCTGCATCGTTAGTCTACCAAACAAGGCATGGCCTGTAGGCGGCCTGATCTGGTAGGGAGGTTAGGGGCGGGTGGTAGAATAGGCTACCCTTAGCAAAGCAGGTGTCGCCACGGCGGATATATCGCTACCCCAGTTTACTTGGTTGAATCCCACCAAAGTTATCTTTGGCCCCGGCCGGCTCGCTGAGCTACCGGCGGCGATCGAGCAGGTTGCCGGCGCTCAAGCCAGGATCTTCCTAGTCACCGGGCAGAGCAACCTGCGAAAGTCCGGGGTGTTACAACAGGTCGTGGACAGTATAGGGTCCTCGCGGGTAACGTTGTTCGACCGAGTCACACCCTTCCCCGGACCCCAGTTGGTTGAGGACGCGTTGGATGCATGCCGCCAATCCTCGTCCCAACTCGTCGTGGCCATCGGCGGCGGCAGCGCCATCGACACGGGCAAGATCGTGAGCGTTCTCATGACTCACGAAGGTACTTGGGATGAGTACTTGACCGGGGAAAGAAAAATCTCCCACCACGGTGTCCCCTTTATCGCCGTGCCTACCACCTCGGGGAGCAGCAGCGAGGTCACCGCCGGGGCAGCGGTTTGGGACTGGGAAGCCAAGCGGTCGATCAACTTGATCCACCCCGGGATGTTTCCCGATGTGGCGATCGTCGATCCTGAACTGGCGATGAGCATGCCGAAAGAACTGGCTGCCTTGACCGGTATCGACGCCTTCACCAGCGCCTTCGAGTCCTACTGGTCCATCGAGGCCGAGCCCGTATCCGACGCTCTGGACCTTCAGGTTATCCGAATATTCGCCAACCACCTAGAGAAATCCTGCAACATCGGCGACCTGGCGTCGCGGTCGGAGTGCTCCCTGGCCGCTACCATGTCGGGTGTGGCGTACAGCAACAGCCACCCAAACGTTTGCCATGCCATAGGCAGCCCGCTGACGCTCCATTGGGAAGTTGCCCACGGGCAGGCGGTTGGCATAACATTGTCCGCCATGTTGCGGTGGACGGCTCCGGCGATCTCCACCAAGCTCGCGGCCTTGTGGGGCGCATTAGGCGTAACGGGTCTGGAAGAGGCTGTTGGAAGAATCGATCAGATCATGGAGAACTGTGGGCTGAAAACCGGCCTTTCTTCCCTGGGCATCACAACCGGCTGTTTGGACACATTGGTGGAGCATACCCGTTGGGACCGTGTTAGCGCGCTGCCAACTCCATTGAGCCACGACGATCTGAGAAGAGTGCTTCAGGATCTGATGTAGAACCGGCTATTTTTCGCGGCGGAGTCCGCGAGGGGAGGCACGGATGTCATTTCACGATATCTCTCTAAAGCTTTCGGGCGAGACTGTACGGTGGGTTACCGCGGCACCTTTCGAGTTGGAAGAGCGCCGCCGCATGAGCAAGGGAGACCCCAACAACAGCTCGGCGTTGAACATGAGCGTCCACTCGGGCACCCACATCGACGCTCCTTTCCATTTCGTGGCGGACGGTAACACCATCGACCAGTTGCCGGTGGAGCGATTCATTGGTCCGGCTTTGGTGTACGCCGTAGAGGCGGAGCGGTACATCACCAAAGAGCACGTCGCCGGAATAAGGCTAGACGGAGCTACACGGGTGCTGTTCAAGACCCGCAATTCCGCGTTGCTCCACAAGCAAGAATACGACCCGGACTTCGTCGCATTCTCCGTAGAGGCCGCCCAGTCCCTGGTCGAGCTAGGAGTTGAATTGGTGGGCTTGGACTATCTCTCGGTGGCCCACGCCGACGAGCAGGTGCCGGTGCACCGGGCGTTCTTGGATCACGGGGTCGTTCTCCTGGAGGGGATAGACCTGTCGGAGGTGGCGCCGGGACGCTACGAGCTAATGTGCTTGCCCATCCCACTGGGGGATAGCGACGGCGCACCTTGCCGGGCGGTGCTCCGGGACCTGGAAACCTAGCCCCCGGACATCATTTGACCCGAAAGGCGGGCAGCACCTCTTCGATGCACCGTTGTAGCTGGCCGGAAAGGTCCGGAGAGACGAACCTAAGCACCGGCGTGGTGCAACCGGCATCGATGTAGGCTTGAATCTTCTCGATGACGGCTTCGGGAGGGCCGTAGGCTAGCCACAGTTCGGCCCGTTCCCTGGATATGGCCCCGGCGCCGTAGTAAGAGGTCAAGAAAACTTCCGCTTCCTTGTACGCCTCATCCCGGTCGTTGTTGATGTTCACCATCAGGTGCAGGCAGGAGTCGAATTTAGAGGGATCCCGCCCACCTTGGTGGGCATATTCCTGGATGATCTGGAATCTTTGCCGGAAGGTTTCCACTGGAGTGGCATCCGTCTGCCAGCCGTCGGCATATTTCGCTACCCGGCGCATGATGCGGTCAACTGTGGCATCGTCGGCCTGACCTGGTTTGGGGTTGGCGGCGATGAGGATGGGCATGGGTTTCTGCACCGGCTTGGGCAGACACTCCACGTCGTCAAACTGGAAATATTTCCCTTGGTGCGTGACCTGTTCCTCACTCCACAAGCGGCGCAATATCCGTATCCCTTCGATGACCCGTCCTACCCTTTGGTTAGACTTGACGCCCATCACTTCTAATTCGTGGGCGAATTGAGGCCCGTCAAGCTCCGACGCGCCGTTACATACCGCCAGAATCGTCCTGCCCCCGGATAGAACGTCCAAGCTGGCCCATTGGATAGCAAGGAGGATCGGGTCTCGAAGCGGAAAACTGGCCAAACAAATGGTGCCCAACGTTACCGTGGAGGTGTGGGCCGCCAGGGCCGACAAGGTCACGATTGACTCCAATCTAGGCTTCGATAGCAGGTTATCGCCGACCCACACGCCGTGGAAATAACCGGACGCTTCGGCGACTTTGGCGGCGGAGATCAGATCATCGGTAGTGGCCCAATCGAACAGCACCGCCCGGTTGGACAGACTTATGCCAAACTTGGCCCGCATGTTGTGCGGCATGGGATTCCTCCGGCTAAAAACCTGTGCTGTTCGTGGATTTTACAAGGTAAAGCACCAGATGGAAATCATCAGGAAGCTTTCCCCAGACATCGGCTCTCGCGGCCCTTTGCCCCAAAACTGTCATTCTGAGGCCCGGAGGCCGAAGAATCTGGGGAGAGGGGTCGTCGGCGTAGCTTGGGCCCACCACCCCAGACCCTTCGCGGTACTCAGGGTGACATCGTCGAGAAGACTTTTGAGGCAACGCCCGTGCGAGGGGTCTGGCCGGCGGATAGAGTAGATATGGGCGCCAGGGTGTAAACTGGGGTGGCAAATTTCAGGAGGTAATCATGCCGGAAATGACGACGCGCCCGGTAATCATGGGCACCCGTGGGGTAGTTACGTCGGGCCATTACCTGGCGACCGCTGCCGGGTTTCGCATCATGGAACAGGGTGGCAATGCCATCGATGCCGCCGCCGCCATGTGCTTCTGCCTTAATCTGCTGGAGCCCCAGAGCAACGGCATCGGCGGAGAAGCGCCCACGCTGATTTACTCCGCCAGGGAAGGTCGAACCTTCGCCATCAGCGGCATGGGCACGTCCCCCAACGCGTTCACCATCCAGTGGTGCCGGGAAAATGGCATCGACCTGATCCCCGGCGACGGCTACCTCCCGGCGTGTGTGCCGGCCATCGTCGACACTTGGGCCACCGCGTTGTCCCGGTTCGGCACCATGAGCTTTTCCCAGATAATGCAGCCCGCGATCGAATTGGCCGAGAACGGCTTCCCGGTCTACCAGCGCCTACATGACCGTTTGGCCGCCGATGTTCGCAAATACACCGAACTGTACCCCACCACCGGCGAAGTCTATCTTCCCGGCGGACACGTGCCTGAGGTTGGTGAAGTTTTCCGGAACCCCGACTTCGCTCAGACCCTAAAGACCATGGTTGCCGCCGAGGGAGAGGCCAAGCACCAGGGCAGGACCGCCGGGATCCAGGCGGCCAGGGACGCTTTCTACAAGGGACCCATCGCCGAGAGGATCGTGGAGTTCATCACCGCCGAACCGCTGCCCGATGCCAGCGGCTCCGCCCACAAGGGGCTGCTTTCCTACGAGGACATGGCTGAATGGAACGCCACCGTCGAAAACAGCGTATCCTTGGATTACCGGGGTCTGGAAGTCCACAAATGCCCGGCCTGGACCCAGGGGCCGGTGTTCCTCCAGCAGTTGAGCATCCTGGAGGGCTTCGACCTGGGAAAGATGGGGCACAACACCGCCGAATACCTACACACATGGATCGAGACCTCCAAGCTGGCCTTCGCCGACCGGGAAGCCTACTACGGCGACCCCGCCCACGACGAAGTGCCCATGGAGATGCTGCTTTCCAAGGACTACGCCGCGTCCCGGCGGAACCAGATCGAGTCCACTGCGTCGATGGTCATGCGGCCGGGAGACTTGGGCGGCGGTGTGCCTGACTATATGGGCCGGGACGTTGCAGACGACAACCGCCTGGCCCTGGGGGTCGGTGCCCGAGCCGTGCAGGACTTGGGTCTGGACCACGCTCATACCGGAGACACCACCCATTTAGACGCCGTGGACCGGGAAGGAAACATGGTGGCTTGCACTCCCAGCGGTGGCTGGATCGGTACCTCTCCGGTGATCAAAGGATTGGGGTTCCCATTGGGTACTCGAGGGCAGATGTTCTACCTGAACCCGGACCGGCCCAACGCGCTGGCGCCCCGCAAGCGGCCTCGAGCCACCCTGACGCCATCACTGGTCACCAAGGATAACGACCCGTACATGGTCTTCGGCACCCCCGGCGGTGACGCTCAGGACCAGTGGACGCTGCAGTTCTTCCTGAACTACGTCGACTTTGGCATGGACCTTCAGGAATCGCTGGACGCCGCCACTGTGCACCAGGTCCACTTTCCGTCATCCTTCTACCCGCGCGTAGGCTACCCTGGCCGCGTCATCGCCGAGTCCCGGATTCCCGCAGGGGTCAGCGATGAACTGGCGAAAAAGGGCCATGAGATCGTCAGCACCGGAGCGTGGTCCAACGGCAAGACAATGGGTATTCGCTACGACAAAGACCGCGGCGTCATCATGGGCGCGGTTGCCCCAAAGGGGAATATCGGCTATGCCATCGGGTGGTAGTGGGTTGGGGCAACTGACGCCATCGGCGCCAGGTTCAGCCTCTTTGCCTGGGATGATTGACTTGCGGCATCGGCGAGTCCCCTCCTTACGAAGGAGGGGATATACGGGAGGTTTATCCCGCAGGGAGGCCACGACCCCCCTGTAGTCCCCCCTTCGCAAAGGGGGACAAGGCCGCCGAAGCTCTTGCTTTGATGCATACAGCTTAGAATCGTTTCAACCGGCAACTACTAAACCTTGGCGAATTTCTGCACCCTCTGATTGGCGGTGTCCACTCCGTAAATATATCCCCGGGAGTCGGTGTACACGTTGTGGCAGTTCTCGAAGGTTCTTCCCCGGGCCAGTAGCTCCCCTTCCAGTGTATAAATGCTGAGGCGGGGCACTTGGTCGGTCACGTAGACGATCTGGTTGTCGTCGATGTGGATGCCCATGGGGAATTTGAAATCGGTCCACTGATCCAGGAATTGTCCCTCGGGGCTGAACACTTGCACCCGGTGGTTCTCCCGGTCGCAAACGTAGATCCGCCCGTCCTTGGCCACCCTGAGGCTGTGGGGCACCCGGAACTGGCCAGGCCCGCTGCCCGGAGAGCCGAAGGTGTCGATGTGCTCGCCGGCGGCGGTGAACCGGTGGATACAGGAATTACCGTACCCATCAGAGATGTAGATCTCCCCTGATGGAGCCACCGCCGTATCCGACGGATGGTTGAACGGCGACTGCATCGCTGCTTTGTACCGTGTGCCAAGGGACATGAGCAACTCGCCTTCGGTGTCGCACTTCAATATTTGGTGGGCATCGCGGTCGGCTAGATAGACACCATCATCTGGTCCGATGTAGATGTGATGCGCGTCTTCAAAGCGGCCTTCCTGCCGGGGCCAAGCTGCCAGGAATTTTCCGTCGCGGTCGAGCACCATGACTGGCGGGCCGCGGCGCTGAAACACGTAGACCCGGTCTTGGGAGTCCACGGCCACCGCGCTGGGGCCCTGGAACGTTGTTCCTTCTGGCAACTGAGCCCAATCAGGCTGATACTCGTAAACGAAGTCTCCCATCCCGATGGTTATGGCCATGGGTGATTACCTCCCAATCGTCGTGCGTTGCTATACCGCTGCCCACATCTGATCCTAGATTTACAGACTTGTAGTCTGCACTTCCATGGGCCTCTTACCCACGGGATAAGTCTCCATGGGAGTCAGCTCACCCGAGTCGCCGTTGATGCTGTACGAGGCTAGAACGCCCGTTTCGGAGCCGGCGGCATAGAGGAATTTAGCTTCGGGGTCTAGGCTGAAGGCGCTGGGAACTGCCTCGGTCGAAACGCGCCCGGCGGCCGTCAGTCGGCCGGTGGAGGCGTCCACCGAAAAGCCGGCGATGCTGTTGTGGCCCCGGTTCGGAGTGTACAAGAACTTTCCTGAGGGAGCAATCTGAATCTGGGAGCAGGTGTTGCGTCCGGAAAAACCCTCCGGCAAGGTGGATATAGTTTGGAAAGCCGAGAGGTTCCCCGACGCGGAATCTAGGTTATAGCCGGTTACGCTGCCTCCTTGCTCATCGGAAAAGTAGACAACGTCCAGGCTCGGATGGAAGCAATAGTGGCGGGGGCCAAGGAACTCAGACTGCTCCACCCTTGCCGGCGCGTTGGGGGTGAGATTTCCGGTATTTTCGTCGAACTTGAACTGGAAGATTGCGTTGGGTCCAAGGACGTCGCCGGGGGGATTCATCACGCTGTCGTTCAAACGGGCGATGTGGGGTACGAAGGCGAACTTGTTGGACGGGTCGGTCTGGATACAATGAGCGGCGGGCGCGGTTTCCAGCCACTCGATGGGCCGGTCACCCAATCCTCCATCATCCTTGATCGAGTGTACCGCCACGTGAGCGCCCTGATAATAGGCGGACAGCAGGAATCGTCCGTTGCGGTCTGGAGACAGGTAAGTGGGAGAGTCAGGCACAGGTATTCGGCCGATCAGCGTCAGCCCGCCGGTGTTGGGGTCGATCTGAAAGCTAGAAATTTCTTTACTGTTGCGATGGCCCACGTAAAAAACCTTTCGGTCCGGACTGACTGCCGCTGCCGACGGCCCACCAACTGCGGGCACTTCTCCCTTAGCGGTCAAGTTCCCGGTCCCGGAATCGACGCCGAATATCAATACCTTGTCATCGTCTTGCAGAGAAACGTACATATAGGTAGCCATAGCTAGACCTCCTCATCTTTAGCGATCGCTTCTTGGTAGTTAATGCCTAGGCGCGGCTCAGATTCACTAGCGATTCTGTTCGAAGCCAGCAAATTGTATCAAGACAAGGCATCGGATTCACCTGCCAGGGCGATTGCGTCTTATTCTGTCTCATAGCGATGATGGACATTACCAAGATGGAACCCCGCTCGTCGTTCCCGCGAAGGTGGGAACCCAGTAACTTAGCCTTCTGCGTCCGGTTCGCTTTTTTGCCGAACGTCCAATGGATTCCCGCCTGCCTGGGAATGACGATTGTCAGCAAAGGGACCGCCGACCCGGCCACTGGGGATTCTCTCTAGCCGCTAGACATGCGATTGCCCTGATTCACCTGCCTGCCGGTTTGGGGTGAGATTTGTGTTTGTGGTAGTATCTGTTTGAGCGGCGTTCGCTCATATCATGAATCAGGGGGTTTCACATGGCTACTATGATAGACGGTGAGTCGTATTTGGGAAGGGTTATGATTCGTCCGTTGTCCAAATCGGGCGACATTACCCTGTATCTCTGGCCTTTGCGGTGCCTAAAAAGCAAGATGGGCGGGCCGACCTTCGGAGTTGATGTAAGGGGAGAGGAATTTATCCGATTCGACCCCCATGGGCCGCGCGGCCATTGGCACAAGGGCGGCTATGACAAGTTGGGCGCCGGGGGATCACACACAGAATTCCCCGACGGCTTGGTAGACAGCGCGGGACAGATCTCTTGGGGTCTGGAGCAGATACGAGACCAAGGGCAGCAGATGCTTGAGGCGGCGGGATATCCTGCTGATGCTGGCTCGCTGGATGAAGAGATGGTCCAGGCTGCTGCGGAAGCAGTTATGGCTCATTTGGAAAAAGAGGGCGATCTGCGCTCACACGCCATCGATAAAGAACTGATCACGGCTTAGGCGCTCTGCCCCGGTCCGCTACGATCTGTGTTAGGAGGCGGCTAGCAGAAGTCTGCCGCCTCCTAACCATAGGTCGGCGCCAAGGGAATCGGTATCAATCAGCGGGTGTGATCTGTGGTGAATAATCAATGTCCACTCGATTGAGTCTGCTTAGAAAAGTTGTCCGGATATTTACCGGCGCCTTTTCGAACAGCCCCAACTTGAGAACTCAACGAGGGTCGCTGTATGGAAACTGGCTGAACGATACTGTCAGTTACTATCATTGAGGCCCAAAGCCCTGACCTTCGTGGAAGGTTGAGAAATAACAGAGTTCAAACGCAGCCGCTCCAGTAAACCGTCGGTTTTCCTCACCGCTTCTGTTGTTTGTCGAGCGCGTCCTGGTATCTCTCGGATACGTCCGCCTGGCTGTCCCGCTGTTCAGTGGTCCACCAGGATCTAATAAATGTCAGGATGGCGTCCACTTCTGGCTCGGTAAGCTTATCTCCTAAAGCCGGCATTCCCGCGCTGCCAGATCCGAGCTTCCCATTCAGCACCCACCCTCGAAGTTGGGCGTCCGGGTGATGCCAGGTGTGGCCCCTGTCATTGTGAATGGGCGCTCCACCCCTTCCGCCCGCGCCGTTACTGTCACCATGGCATACCTGGCAGTTTGCGGCATACAGGTCTGATCCCTCAACTGAACCCTTGCCCGGCGTGCTTGCCGGCTCGATCGCCGCGTCAACGGCCGGAGGGGTCTGAATCGTGGGCATGGGCGTTGATGACGGGACCTCAGTACCTGAACATGCAGCCAGAGCAACGATGGTCGATATGGAAACGATATGGCTGAATAGGTATCTGTAGATACTCCGGCGCATGTAAGTAGGCCTCAAATTCGGTTGTCCTAGGAACATCGCGGCTCCGCCTTAGGAGGATGCCGGTTTCTCGCCTAAGAAAATGCCGGCATGACTCTGGTGCCGAACGACTCCAGCGACTGCATTATCTTTTCGTGGGGCACTCCTCCGGCATCCATGAATGTAATCACATTCTCGATGCCGCACTCTTCTCGCAATTCTTGAATCTGTTCGATCACAAGTTCCGGTGGTCCGGCCAACATCGCACTCTTGAGAAGGTTCTCCCAAGTGATTTCGGGCTTAGGATTGTTAGTTTGAGAAGCCCGGTTGTACAGTTGGAATTCCCGCTGTCGAATGACCGGAATCTCGAAATTCCTTCGGGCTTCCTCCATGCTCGGGGCTACGTGAACCGGTCTTGACACCGCCCATCCCTCTCCCTTCACGAACTGGCCGTTCCCGCTTTCGGAGCGAACCTCGGCGTATATATCGACGAAGTCCCGGAGGACATCGGTTGGCGTGCCTGCCGCCATCGCATAGTAGCCACGCTCCGCGGCCAGCCTAGCAGTGGGCTCGGAGGAAACCATTAACCAGATAGGCGGATGGGGCTTCTGATAGGGTTTAGGCACCAAAGTGAGTTTTGTTACCTCATCTTCGACGACGTAAGGCTCCTCGGACGGGTAGAAAGGATGATGGGGAAGCTTCTTGGGCGGTATCGTGTAGTTAGGACCTTGATGGGAGAAATAATCGCTGGTCCACGCTGCTACCACGGCGTCGATAGTCTCGGTGAATAGTTCCCGATTGGTGTCTGGGTTTCTCGGGTCCGCTTTAACATTGAAAGGCATGGTGTCACTGGGTCTGCCACCTCGCCCAAACCCAACTTCGATCCTTCCTCTTGTCAGATGGTCTAATAAAGCTATGTCCTCGGCGAGGCGGATCGGATGCCACATGGTCGTGGTGAGACAGGCGAATCCTATCTTGATCCGGCTGGTACGGCAGGCCAGATCGGCGGCGAATAGAATCGGATTTGGTGAGTTGCCCAATCCTTCAGGATTAAGATGGTGCTCCGGCAGCCATACGGCGTCAAACCCCAACTGTTCACAAAGTTGGACTTGCTCACGTATGTCATCCAGCATTTGAGTGTGGGTTGCCTGATGCTGCCAGTTATTCATCTGGGTGTGGAACCCAAATTTCATGATCCGCTCCTTACCCGATGAGCTGTAAAGTATCGCTAGATCGATCGGCCCGCATCTTCTCATGCATCCCAGCTTGAGCAAGCAGATTCTATCATGGCAAACAGGGTTCATCTTCCAGTGGAACTTGGTAGCCAAGCTGGTGTGATAATATTCGCCCATCCGGGATAGGGAGGTAGCCGCCATGGATGTTGGCCTCACCACAGGTATATCCACCGATTCGGTAGACGTGGCGGTCCTAGCCCAAAAAGCGGAGTCCCTCGGCTTCGAGTCCTTCTGGCTTCCCGAGCACACTATCGTTCCAGTACACACGACCTCGCGCTACGGAGGGACCGCGGACGGCTCTATCCCCCTTTCCATGAGCGACTCGGGTGATCCTTTGATCGGCTTGGCCAGGGCATCGGCGGTCACCCAGCACATCAAGCTGGGCACCGCCATCAGCCTCGTGCCGGAGCATAATCCAATACTTCAGGCCAAACAGATCGCCACTCTAGACCGGCTGTCGAACGGACGATTCATATTTGGTATCGGCGCTGGATGGCTCCTGGAGGAAACCGAAATCATGGGCGGCGACTTTGAACATCGTTGGGGGCAAACCAGGGAGGCCATTCTGGCGATGAAAGAACTCTGGACCCAGGATGAAGCGGAGTTCCATGGCAAGTATTACAACTTCCCGCCGGTCAGATGCAACCCGAAGCCGATCCAGAAACCCCACCCCCCCGTTTTTCTCGGCGGGAACGCGCCCAACGTGTTTAAACGTATAGCCGCTTGGGGTGACGGATGGATGCCGGTGCGCGTAACTCCCGAGCAAGTCAAGATGGGCCGGGCCACTCTAGATGAGCTTGCGGAAGCGGCAGGGCGCGACCCAAAGACCATCAGGCTGATGGTGTGTAACGTACCGGCTGATAGGGACTCTATCCGGGCGTTAGAGATCGCTGGGGCTGATCGGGTTACCGTTTCCCTACCGCGTGACTCAGGCGAAGGGATGTTAGAGAAGCTGGAGCAATTAGCTGACAGCGTCCTGACATAGGGTGCAGCCACTTGCGGCGTTGCCGTTTTTATCTTTGAAGAGGAGTAAATATGGGCTGGTCGCTTCATCACAAAACCGGGCTGATCCACTGTTCACCGCAACAGGCGTACCGGGGTTACACCTTGTTCTCCACCAATCGGGGCGGCTATCACGCCAACCTTATAGACATGGAAGGGCGTATCTGTCACCGATGGTACTCGGAGGAAGGTATCTCTTATCCGTACCTTCTACCCAACGGTAACTTGCTGCTTCGGACGCATCCACCTGTAATTGAGGGTGAAGAGAGGTTCGGGGGCGCGTCGGGGGCGATATTAGAGCTGGACTGGGACGGCAACGTGGTCTGGTCCTACCGGAATTCCATGCTGCACCATGATTTCCAGCGCTTGCCCAATGGAAACACGCTGGTTTTATTGTGGGAACCGATACCGGACGAGGTCAGAGATAGTGTATTAGGCGGATATGAGACTGACGGCGACCCACAAGAAATGTTGGGAGACTTGGTTCAGGAGATTACCCCGGATGGGTCCACGGTTTACGAGTGGAAGTCTTGGGAGCACCTGAGCGACGAGGATGATGTCATTTGCTTCCTAGAGCGTCGCCGTGAGCGAACCCATCAAAATGCTCTGAACGTTACGTCGGACGGCGACTTGCTAGTCAGCTTTCGGCAAACCAGCACCGTTGGCATCGTCGATAAGGCCAGCGGCGAGTTCAAGTGGAAGTGGGGTCCTGGCGAAGTTAACCACCAGCATCACCCAACCTTCTTGGACAACGGCCGGGTGTTGATGTTCGATAATGGCTGCCACCGGCGGGGAGCAAGCCGTTCGCGCATCGTGGAAGTGGACCCAGCAACCAACCAGATCGCGTGGGAATATCAGGGCACGCCTGACATTTCGTTCTACAGCTACAACATCAGCAGCGCCGAGCGCCAACCCAACGGCAACACGCTGATCTGTGAAGGGGCTCCCGGCCGCATCTTTGAAGTGACTCCCGAAAAGGCCATCGTCTGGGAGTACATAAACCCCTACTTTGGCGACGCGCCTTCCCGGGGTCCGGCCAACTCGGTAAACGGGGTGTTCCGGGCGCATCGTTACGGACCGGACCATCCGGGGCTACAAGGTAAGGAATTAAACCCGGCCCGCTACGGTTCTGTGAACCAACTTTACACGTAGACGGATTGCCGCTAGCTTCGGTCAGATAATTTGTATCCAGCGGCCCGCATGTTCAACATTTGGGCTAAGTGAGCCTGGAGGTCAGGGCGCATTGCCCTTAGACCGCAGCCAACGCAGCTCTAGCTTCGTCCATAAGCGCCGGCACGTCCCGCATAACGACCTCTTGGCGTGGTTGGAGGAATAGGAGGACGACCTCCTTGACCGAACAGCCTGTCGCTTCCTGCAGGGCCAGAGCATAGGCTCCGGCCTGGATCCGGTAGTGCCCTGACCTTTCGGCGATCTCTTCTTCCGTCTCAAGGCTGTCCGTCTTGTAGTCCACCACCACTAGGTCGCCCTCCTCCTCAAAGAGAAGGTCGATGAACCCTTCCAGCACAGTCTCTCCCACCGGCGCGCCCACGGGTACCTCTCGCCACCAGCGCCCCGAGGCCACGGCACGCTTAACCGTCTCGCTTTCCAGGGCGACGCGGACCAAACTGACGATCTCCGCCTCTCGTTGGGGAACTCCCTCGGCGGCAGCCTGAGCCCGGGCCGTGTCCTCTAGGCCTTGCCCGCTGGCCAAGTCCACCGATTGGAGGACGGCATGCACCGCCCGGCCCACGTTGGTGCCGGCGCGGCCGCGGCGCCACGGTTCCTCCGGGGAATCGGCCTCATCTTTGACAACCTGGGCCAGAGCGGTGGCCGCCACGGACGACGGTCGAGCCCGTTCCCGAAGCAACTGCGCCCGGTCTTCGATCCACTGCTGCCTCGCCTCTGGGGTGTCATCGGGCTCCGGCGGTTCAGTCTCCAGGGAAACTGCCGGAGCCGCCGCCTGAGTGATAGAGGCCGGCCGCCATAGGTCATCGGCGTCTTCCATAAGCGCCGCGATCAACGCCGCCCTGGATTTTTGATCCTTGGCTGTCCGGTATAGGCTGAGCACCAAGTGGTCCCTGGACCTGGTGGCTGCGACGTACATCAACCTGACGTCTTCCGCCAGGCTCAGTTCCCCTTCCCTTTGTGCCAAGACTTCGTAACCCGGCGTCTGAAATCGCGCGTCAGCCGGACCAAGCCTGACTTCGGCGTTGCCTTGCTCCCGGTCAAATAGTACGTTATCGACTCGCGTCCGGGGCTCAAAGTTGAGGGCGGTCAGAATGACGATGGGGAATTCCAGCCCCTTGGCGCCATGGACCGTCATTATCCGCACGGCGTCCTCGTCCGTCTCGGGAACGGGCACTTCAGTCACCCGAGCCCCCTCCTCTTCCTGAGTGGCCGCCCACTCCAGGAAGGCGCGCAGGGAACTCCTTCCGGCTTCGGTGAATACCCGGGCTTGACCCACCAAGAATGCGTAACGCCGCCAACGCTCCCGGGGTCTCGGCGCACCCAAGGCAGCCTCCAAAAGCCGCCGCTCCCGCACGAATTCTTCGATCAGCGAAGCGGCCGGTGTCCACATGCGCTGTTCGTGGTATCGGCGTAGGACGTCCATGGCTTCAGCTACCGGGCCATCAGTTGGATTGCCGCCGGCCAGGAGTTCCAACCGTCCACCGGCGTCGACGAATTCCAGGAGGTCGGCGTCGGAGCAGGCCAGGGCGGGAGAGCGTAGCGCCGCGACTAGGGCCACCTGGTCCGCTGGGTCGTCCAAGGCTCTGAGGCAATTTAGAAGGTCCCGTACCTCCTGGGTACCGAACACCAGTGAGGCGCCTTCCAAACGGTAGGGAACGCCGGCGTCTTCCAGGGCCAACTCCAATAACCGCAACGCGCTGCGTTGGGGCATCAGTATGCAGATGTCTTTGAACTGTGCCGGTCTGAAGTGCTCAACACCGTCTTGCTCCGTGGCCTCTCGATCCATCACCGGCCATTCTTCGGCCTTGATGCTTTGCAACAAGGAGGCCATGCCGGCCGCTTCTTGGCGGCGCACCGGTCCGACGTTTCTTGCCTCCAGTGGCCCGCCCAACGCCCACACCGACGGAGGTTTAGGATGGTCCGTACGTGGCTCCCACCGGTGGATGATGGGGACGTAGTCCGCTTGGCCGTTGCCGCCCTTCATCGATCCCTGAAACAGGTGATTGACCCAGGCTACAACCGGCCGCTGGGAACGAAAATTCTGCACCAACCGCAAAGGCTCTTCCGTGATGAGAGCCTGGAAGCGCGCCATCACTTCCACGTCGGCGCGCCGGAAGCGGTAGATGGACTGTTTGGGATCCCCAACAACGAACAACTTGCCGGGGGCCAGGGGGATATCGGTCCACCGGTTGGAGCGGTTCTGGGAGGGGGTCCCCGGCGGCACATCTTCCGCCAAGAATGTCGCGATCTCGGCCTGGATGGGGTCGGTGTCCTGGGCTTCATCCACCAAGACATGGCTGTAGCGTTCCCGGAAGTGGTCCCGGACTTCCAGATCGTCCCGCAGGAGATCGCGGGCCCAGACCAGCAGATCCTGAAACTCGGCCTTCCCCTCCCGTTTCCGCTCCTTGGCGTATTCCAGGACGAACTCTCGCACGGCTCGTAGCAGCGGCATGAGGCATCCCGCCCGAACTGTGTCCAAGTCTTCGCGCGCCTGACCATCCAACTCGAGAAGCAGTGCCTTGAGGCGGGTGCAAGCGTTCTGCTGGGAATCGGGATCGGTTTCCCAATCGCCTACACGGCCTCTCGGATGTCGTAAAGGAAGGCTTTCGGATAGCACCCGCCAAGCCGCCACCGATTCAAGGTCCATACCTCGTAGGCGCTGCGCCACACCGGAGACGCTTCGAACGTGAGCCTCCAGGGGGTCGGCGTCGTTTTTCGCAAAGGCACAGAGGCGCTCCAGTTCATGGGATTCCGCGATCAACGCCGCGGCCGCGTGGGGTCGGGATGGTGGCGGCTCGGGGAAGGAGGCGTCCTCCAAGAGGTCGTAATTGCCGTGGAAGCTCGCGGCCACCTGTTGGAGATGGCCCAGCGTCAGCCCCAGGGAAAGCGCTATGCGTAAAGACGGCCTAAGGCCGGAGTCATCCAGGGCATTGTCCAGCCACGTACCCCAAGCTTCTCTGAAACCCATGTCGGCCGAGATCTGGTCCAGCGCCTCGAACGCTGGAGGAAGTCCGGCTTCCAAGGGCCGCTCCCGCAACAAGCTCCCGGCGAAGCTGTGAAGGGTCTGGATAGCAGCCCGGTCCAGGTCGGCCACGCCTTGGGTGCAGCGGGCTTGCTCTTCTATAGGCCGCTCCGGATCGGCGGCCGCCCGCTCCAGGGACTCCCGGATACGGTCCCGCAGTTCCGACGCCGCGGACTCGGTGAAGGTGATGGCCGCCACTTGGTCCAGCGAGGCCCGCCCAGAGGCTACCAGCGCGACGATGCGGTCCACCAGGCTCGATGTCTTGCCGGTGCCCGCGCCCGCTTCCACGAAGAAATTCTCTTCTAGTGCCTCCTGGATGCGGCGGCGTACGTCCTGGTCCTGGGGAACGAATGAGCCGCTCAACATTCGCCTTCCGCTTTGTCTGCCTCGCCGCTCTGCATCTGCAGGTACGCCTGCAAACGGGAGTCGGCCTGCTTCCGCTCCCAGTGGATGTCCCGCCGGCTGGGGCACAGGGTGTTAAAGTCACAATAGTTGCAATTGGAGAAGCCATTCCGGTCTTCCGTGCCTGGATTGGCCGGAAACAGGCCTTCAGCGATACCCTGGGCAATAGTACCGACAACGCTGTCGAAGCGCTTCGCCACCTCGGCCATCTCCACCGGCTCCGGCGGGATAATCTCGAATCGTCCGGAGGCGCTGACGAACCAGTAGGCGGCTCGGACGGTGACATCGGTGCCAAGGCTATTCTGGAGGGCGATGGTGTAGATGGGGAGTTGCAGGCGCTTTCCACCGGCGACGGGATCATCTTTCATCGATCGATAACTGCTCGTGCTACCCGTCTTGTAGTCCAGCACCAGGGCTAACTTACCCGATGGGTCTAGATCGACCCGGTCCGCGACGCCTCGAAAGCGAAGAATCCCTACCCCCGGAATATCCCGCTGGGCGGCCTCCAAGCCCGGCTCTCCTCCGGAGGAACCCGGCAATCCGAACCGCACCTCCACCAGATGGGGAGTCACCCCGAAGCGTTCCCGCAGGCCGGCGTCTGCCGACAAGAACTCGTCCAGGTCCGACAGGATGGCCTCTTGCTGCAGTTCCCAGAGGAGTGCCTTTCCGGTCACCCCCCGTTCCTCGGCGTCGGCGAACGACTCGAGGGCCAGGTGTCGCAATCGGTTCCGATGCTCCTCGCTCCAGGGTTCCTCGGGAGTGGGAAGGCTTCTTTCTTTCTGCCCGCCGCGGATGAAGCTCTCTAGGACTCCGTGTACCAGCGACCCCTTCTCCAGAGGAGACATGGTCGCCACGTCCTCGGGCTGCTCCAATGCAGCCACGCCCAGTACGTTGCTCATGAGGTAGCGGAAGGGGCACGTAGCCCACGTTTCCAGACTGGTGGGAGACAGGGCGGGCCGGTCCAGGAGCCTCAACCGGCGCGTCCGGCCTTTCAAGATGGAAACATCGCCGTCCCAATGGGTCAGTTGACGGGCCTCTCTGCCCTGTTCCAAGTTCAAGGCACGGGACAGTTGCCCCGATGCGGCCAGATGGTGCTGTTCCATCGGCATCCCGGCGCGGCGCCACCGCCACAAGCCTTCGACGTCACGGTCGTGGATGTCGGCCGCCGACTCCGTGGCCACGGTCCGCAGCCCGTCTTCCATGGATGCCACGGTGGTTAGCCAAGGGACGGGTCCTATCGCCCTCAGGTTCGAGGTGTACACTGGGGCGCCGTGTAACTGTGTCGCCGCCTCCAGGAACCAGCGGGAGGGGAACTGGCCGCGTTGCGACCCGGGATTACCTTGAGGGAAAGAGAGGACGCATTGGTCACCCGCCGCTAGGGCAGCCAGGTAGGCGTAGCGTTCGTCGGCCTCCCGCCCGCCTCGCAATGGTAGTCCCGCGGAAGGGCCCCCGGCCCGCTGCCTTTCCCGGTCGGGCAACAGAGGGTCGTCGGGTTGACGCGGCGGCATCGCCCCTTCCACCATTCCCACCACGCATACCAGGTCAAATCTCATGCCCAGGGCCGTATTCAGTGGCGCGACGAATACACCCCGGCCTGTCTGGCCCAGGTGACCTATCGGACTGGCCAAGGCCCCTTCCAGCGCTAAGAAGAACCCGTCGAAGGACGGGCCTGCCTCTACGTCGTCCAGGGTTCGCATCTCTCGCAATGTCTCTTCAACGCGGGTGAGCGCGGCTTCCTCCGCGTCGCGTAAGTTGGCGGTGGATCGGTCTAGATAGGACGTAAGCAGGTTCTGAGCCCAGCCGGACAAGGCGGGCCAGCCACTGCCGTCGGGAGGCGCTTCCAATCGGCCGGCCAGACCGGTCACAAAGCTCAACAGCGACCGGGTGGCGGCCGCTTCGCCTTCCAAGCGGGCGGTCCGGGCATCTGGCATGTCTCCTGATCTAAGGCCCTCTTCCGCCAATCGCTCCATGTCCCCAGCGTAGCGGTCGAGCCGCTGCTCCCACTGGTCCAGGCCGCCGACAACCCCCGCCTTCCGGGAAATGGCATCCCAGTGCGACGGTTGAATGGCGGGGCGAGGTTCACCAGGAGCGGCGATAGGGCAACTGGTAAGCCATGCCATGAGTTCGCTCCGTGGTAAGTCCCTCCCCACCAGCCGCATCAATCCCAGAAGGGTGCGGCCTGCCGCCGTGTCGATCAGATTCACGTTCCCCGGCCCGGCCATGGCTACTCCGGATAGTCTCAGTTCCTCCTGAACCAGAGCGGCGTAAGGGTTGGACTGGCGGTAGAGGATGGCCATGCGATGGAAGGGCGTGCCTTCTTCAGCGGCCTTCATCAGGCGCCGCAGTACCCAGTGCACCTCCTGATGGGGGTCGGGCGCGATGACAAGACCGGAGACGGGCGGCAACCGCGGCTCCGCTCCCTCCTGGGTTGGACCTAGCACCCGGCCAAGCCGGTCTCCCAGGGCGCGGACGGGACCATCTCCTGATGGATCACCGGCAAGTCCTAGGACCACGGCACAGGACCATTGCTCGTCAAGCGCCTCCACCAGCGCCTGCTCGCCCGGAGTCAGGCCGGACACAAGGTAGAACACCACTGGTCCCAGGTCTTTTAATCCGGTGGCTGTGTTGTCCCGCACCGATCGGGCCGCCGCCTGGGCCAAGGCTTCCCGGTCGTAGTATTTAGGGTCTGTGTGCTCACGGAAGAGACGATAAAGGCGCACGACTTCGGCTCGGAGCCTGCCCTGGGCCGCTAGGGCGGTAAGCCCCGCCTCAGCGGCATGGCGTAATTCGCGAAACGTGGACTGCAGCGTGCGGTTCAGGGCGGGATGCTGCCGTACCGGTTCTAGAGGCCCCCCGGCCTCAGATGCAACGGCCCGGACCGCGGCGGCTTCCACGAGAGGAGTGAGTGGGCGACGCCCCTGTGCGGCCAGGGAGGGGGCTCCCAACAGCTCGGCAAGCCGGGAGAGTCCGATAATGTACACATTGGTGCTGCCAAGGCGTCCCAGATCATGGCGCAAGTCCAAGCCGGCGTAAGTCGATGGGACAATGACGGTGACCGGAGCCAGGGGATCGCCGCCCTTGAAATCCTCTACCAGGGTAAACAGACGTTCGCGCGCACGGGAGTCCAAAGGCTCTGTGACAAGCGCCATCGATCCCCCTTCTCCCTAGTGCGGCTTTCTGAGGCGGCGACGGCTCTATTATGCCAGAACCGGACAAACAAAAAAGACCACCTTAATGGCGGTCTTCAGAACCGGATCCGGTTGATACCCATGGGTGGCGGTCCGCGGACGGCGCCACAGTGGATCTCAGTCGATATCCGGACGCAGGTTGTGCCACTGGGTGTTCTGTTCAAACGTATACCCTATCCGGCACAACAATGGCTCGGAAAGGTGCTTTCCCACGAACTGCAGACTTAGGGGCAGCCCGTCGCTGTTCTGGCCACACGGTAAGGATATGGTAGGAGCGCCGCTGAAATCGTAGGGCACGGTGAATCGCCCCCAGTTGCCGTCGTCCAGTAAGAACGAGGGCCCGTACATCTCCTCCAAGGTGATGGGGAAGGGAGGCCGGGTCATAGTGGGGCAGCCGATTACGTCGATATTCTCGAAGACGTTGGCCAAGAGGCCACGGCAGGCCGAGCGTACGTTATTAGCCTTGGCATATTCGGCCCCGGTGACCGCCGCGCCCATGTCTAACCAGCCTTGGAACCAGGGTCCGTAATCGTCACGGCGTGAAGGATAGGTTGCCTCGTGGGCGGCCAACGCCTCCGAAGCGCAAAGCACTCCCCACGCGTCCATATAGCCGCTGATATCGGGGATTTTTATCGGGACTATCTCGGCGCCCAGTCCTTCCATAACTCGGATACCCGCCAACACGCTTTCCACCAACTCCGGGTCTGTGTCGCCGGAGATGTATTCTTCGTCCAAGCCGATGCGGAGACCCCGGACACCCTGGTCGATTCCCTCCAACATGTCTGGCACCGCGGCGGGCAAAGACGTGGGGTCGTTCGGGTCCAAGCCGGCGATGGCCTGAAGCATTATTCCGGCATCGGCTGCGCTGCGAGTCATCGGGCCGATGTGGTCCAAGGATTCGGCCAAGGCAAACACGCCGTAGCGGCTGACTCTCCCCCAGGTGGGCTTGATCCCCACGATGCCACAGGCGGCAGAGGGAAATCTGATGGAACCGCCGGTATCGCTTCCCAACGACCCGAAACACAGCCCTGCCGACGTAGCTACGCCGGAGCCGCTGGAAGAGGCGCCGCTCCAGAGGTTTGCGCCCCAGGGGTTTATCGGCACCTGAAACTCAGGGTTGTAACCAGCCATGGCGCCCTCAGTGAGGTTTAGCTTGCCCAAGATGATCGCACCGGCGGCGTTAAGCTTCTCGACCACCGTGCAATCAAAATCCGGGACATGATTCATCAAAGCCTTGGTGGCGCCCATCGTCTTCACGCCTTTGGTGAAGCACAGGTCTTTGACGGCGATGGGCACCCCGTGGAGCGGTCCCAGATAGTTTCCGGAGGAGATGGCCCGCTCCGCAGCCTGAGCGGATGTCCTTGCCTGCTCGGCCATGACGGTTGCGTAGCTCTTATATTGTAGGTCCCGTTCCCGGATGCGGTCGAGCATGGCGTCCGTGACTTCCACGGGCGATAGCTCCTTGGACTTAATCAACTCCGCCAACTCGGTGATTGTTTTGAAGTGTAGAGGTGTCTCGCTCATCGGTAGCCTCCTCTTGGCCGCGCTTGGATCCACCAAAATTATGTTGACCACCCGTCCGGCCCACTCAGCCCAGGCGTTGCCTGATTAGGCGGATTCAATCTCCCCGATGAAATCACGCACACTCCCCGCCAGCAGGTCAGGAATCTCCACCTTCATGTTGTGGCCCACGCCTTCGAAGGTCCGCAATCGGGCGTTTGGCATCAGTTCGGCCATCAGACGTTGGACTTCTGGGGGAGTAATCTCGTCCTGGGCAGCCGCCAAGATCAGGGTTGGGGCCGGGATATGGGGCAGCAGCGGGGTGAGGTCCTCTTGCAAGAGACAGCCTTGAAGGGCCAAGACTACTTCGGCCTGGGTTTTTCCTCCTTCGGCGGCGTACCACTTTATCAGGCCGGGTTCGGCCTGAGGACCGAACCTTTTCTGGGCATCGGACAGCAACCAGGCCTCGGTTCCTTCTTCCTCAAGCGTCCGGCGCCACACTGCGGCGTCGATTCCCGCTCCCATCTGAGCCAGTTTGGGGGTGGAGGCCACCAGGCTGAGACTATGGAGCCGCTGCGGGAAGTCGTGGGCGAAGCGCAGGCTGACGATGCCACCGGCGGAGGCTCCTACCAGGTGCACCTTCTCGATCTCCAGGCCGTCCAATACCGCGGCGATGTCGGCAGCCAATCCCGGTAGCGAGAAGGCCCCCGTGGGAGGAGGCTGCGTGCCGGCATGGCCCCGCATGTCGAAGCGGAGTACCCGGTGGTGGCGAGCCAGCGTAGGCACCCAAGCCCGCCATCGGTGCAGGTTTCCCGCCGCCGCATGGTGCAGCAATACAACACTTTTATCCTGCCAGGGCTCGGTAAAATCGTCGAGATGGTAATGGAACCGAGTTCCGTTTAACTGTAGATACGGCATTCGCGTTAACCCTCTCTTATCCTAGTCCTCGGTCATTTCCGGATACAAGCCATGATCCCATCGGAACTGTTGCTCAGGGTACGAGCAACCGCACGATCTCCTCGACTGACGGCGCGTCTTCCAGGCCGTCCACTAGATCGGCCAGGAGGTCTCGGTTGCTTTCAGGCAGGTGGCCGGCGCCCACCGCCCAGCAGGCGTGAAATTTCTCCAGGTGCTGATGCCTGCTCAGCGGTTTTTCCGGGTGCCCCAGCACCTGATCCAGGATCAGTTCGTGCTCCGCTCCGTTTTTGAGACGGATACGCATCCGCTGCGGCACCATGACGTTTTGGTCCGTGATCGTCAGGTCTTGCACCACCGTTATCCGGCCTGCCAATTCGCGGACCGCCGGATCACGGAGCCGCTCTTCCCAGAAATCGGTGATGAAAACCGTACCCCGAATCAAGGCCACTGCCGCGACGTATGGGATCGACAGCTTGGCGTATTGCGGCGACGGAACTCCTTCTTCCAAGGGACGTCCCACCAAACGGTATGGCAACGGCGGAACTAGGACTTCAATGTCGTCCACATCTTCCGCATTGAAACCATGACGTTCTTTCAGAATCAGGACGGCCTCCGCCGCCCCGTGGGTTAGGCGGCCGCAGGGAAACGGCTTGTGGGCTATCTGCTCCACATGCCAGACGCTGCCCAAGTTGGCCAGTACATCCGCAACGTCGTACTCCCCTTCAAATAGCCTGAAGTATCCGTACCGGCCCTCCAGCACCTCAGATGGCCCCTGGATCCCCCGGGCCGACAGTGAGATCGCGGTCACCGCCGCCCTAGCGTTGAAGGCGGTCTGCATGGAGTTCACCTGAACTCCTTCGGTGTGGGGCTGCAGCGTACCGCAGATCTGGCTATATACGATTCCCATAGCGTGGGTTAAGGTTGCCCGGTCCAACCCGGAGATCTTCCCCGCTGCGGCCACGGCGCCAAATGCACCTAGCGTGCCTGGCCGGAAATGCGCGATGGGCGACCTTGACGATAATCCGATCGCACAGGCCACGTCCACGCCCAGCGCGACGGCGGTAAGCAATTCCCTGCCAGTTACTCCACCTTGGGCCTCGGCTACGGCTAACGCGACCGGGAGGACTGTCGTAAAGGCATGGACCACGGCCAAGTCGTGTACTGGGTCGAATTCCTGATTGTGCATCAGGAAGCTATTCATCATCGCGGACGAGGGCGCCGGTAACCGCTCTCCGGAAACCAGCACCGTCGACTCCGGTTTCCCTCCCCAGTCTTGGAGAAGGCCCAAGGTTTCGGCAACGCCGGGAGCCAACGTGCCGGCGATAGCGACGCCGAACGCATCGAGGATGAAGATCTTGGTGGCGTCCACTGCCCCTTGAGACAAGTCTTCATAGCGGGTGTTGACGACGTTACGCACCAAGGCGTCGATGGGATCCTTTCGGCCGGAGGTTCCAGGGGCGCTGCTGGTCATTCGGGCTTGCTCCTACCTACCGCTGCTTTTTGGGTTTCCACGGTCCGGGTTGTCCTTCCATCGGCACGCATACTAGGCATGGCCTGTATCCCATGTCGATAGCCGCACTGGAACTGGGGAAGACCAACCGGTTCTCCGGCTTGGTCCGCCTGCCTGGGGGGCAGTTTGGGCGGCAGAAAATATGAGTGGTTTTGCAGGCGTTAAACATGGGTAGTACGTTAATTTATAACTTTCCTTGTTTGTCTACGATGGAATTAGGCTTAGCACTACTTACTTTTCCGGGACGCGGACCATTCATCGTGGGGAGGGACTTCTTCGCCTACCACGTGTAGGAAGAAGTAAGTTCCCGTGTCTCCCATGAACTTGAACTGTTTACGGATGTCCTGAACCGTGGATGAGAAATCAGGGTGGGACCGGAGGTATTTTTGAAAGCCGCCGTGCTCCTCGTCAAGCTCTACCATGCGCTGAGTGTTGGACACGATCGCTGACAGTTTGCGGCGGTTTCGTATCACGCGGGTGTCTTGACACAGATCGTCCAACTCCGGCTCGGAAAAGCCGGCGACAATATCAGAATCAAAGTCCTGAAAGGCTTCTTTGATGCCAGGCCACTTGGCTTCGACTACTTTCCAGGAAATACCACTTTGGAAAACGGCCTTAGTCATAATCTCTAGGTAATCGCCAAGACTTTTGGGCTGTATTCTTTCCGGTACGGGCATCTCAGTCTCCGTGTGGCAAGAATGTTTTCCTTAAATGACCACCTGACCCATACTGGCGGCCACCCGGCCGTCCTTGATCACGGTGTCCACCCGCTGTAGAGCGGTGATGTCCGACAACGGGTCTCCGTCGATCAAAATGATATCGGCCTTTTTACCTGGTTCCAGGCTCCCAGTCTCCTTGCCTAGGCCGATGGCCTCCGCCGCGAGGCTGGTGGCCGACGTGATGACTCGCTCCGCCGGTATCTCCAACCGGTTGACCAGGAATTCCAGCAACAAGGCGAACTCGTCGATCCGGGTGGCCGTGGACCCAGCATCGCTGCTGGCTACCACTTTGGCGTCCGAATCGTACATCTCCCTTATGGTTCGGTAGCGGGGTTCCAACATCGCCTCCCGCCCATCCCGGTCCATCACATCTTGAATCTCGTCCAAAGGTACCCGGTACCAGCTGGCCGGAAAACCCAGGCTTATGGTTATGCCTTTGTTGATTATCTCCTCAAGCAAACCTTGGTCCACACTGATTCCACCAAGACCCATCCAGCTACAGTGCTCCAAGGAGTCGATGCCCGCTTCGACTGCCGAGCGGATGGCAACTGTTGGGTGTACGTGTGCGGCCACGTGTTTCCCCAAACGGTGTGCCTCGTCGGCGGCCACCCGGAACTCCTCCATGCTGTATTGGGCTGCCAAAGGATTGCTTCCGGGGGTGGCGTTTCCTCCTGAGCCGAAGATCTTGATGCAGTCGGCCCCGCCTTTGATCGTGTAGCGGACGGCTTTCTTCATCTCGTCGAGAGTGTCGACTTCAAGGGACTTGAAGTGGGCTTGCCCACCGGTAATAGTCAACGCGGCCGCACAAGACACGACCCGTGGGCCAGGGATGATGCCCTTGGCAATGGCGTCTCTGATCGCCACGGTGATGAACCCCTTGCCGCCCAGGTCCCTGATGGTGGTGATCCCTGATCTGATCGCCAACAGGGCGTTTTTCGTGCTCAATATCATCATGTCGTCGTCCGACGCGCTTCGTGCATCCATCGCGCTGAGCGGCCCACCGGAGTTGACCAGATGGACGTGGGCGTCGACTAACCCCGGCATGATGGTTCTATTACCGGCGTCGATCACCTCCACCCCTTCGGCGGGCTGGATGTCTGCCTGACGGCCTAGGGCGGTTATCCGGTCGCCATCCATCAATAACGCGGCGTTTTCAATGGTGGTCCCCTTGCCGTCGATCAATTTTGCAGCCTTGATCAAAATGGACATTTACCTGCCGCCTCCTTATCGCGGTTCGCTCGGGTGTGGGAATCGGTTGGGGTGCGGGTGGCGAATACTCTTCAGGTCGCCTGGCCACCGTCGATCTCGATACATTGGCCCACGATAAACTCGGCCTCTTTGCTACACAGCCAGGCGATAAAGCCGCCCATCTCCTCGGGCGTTCCCGCCCGGCCTATCGGTATGGACTCCACCCTTGCGGCCCACTCCGGGCTACGGGGGTATCCATAAAGGGCATCGTTACGGGCGGTGTCGGTGGTTCCGGGGCTGACGCCGTTGACGCGGATCCCGTGGGGCGCCAGGGCCCGTCCGGCTTTGGTTGTGAAAGTGTACAGAGCGCCGCTGGCGGTGGCGTAGGCCAGGTCGGTGGGCCGGCTTATCTTGGCTTCCACCGAGATCACGTTGACTATGCTGCCTCCCCAACCCTGGCGCATCATCACTTTGGTGACCGCCTGGGTACAGAGGAACGCGCCGGTGACCTTCACGTCCATCACGTACCGCCAAGCCTCTTCGGTCAGGTCCTCCAGTTCAGCCCAGGCAGCCATGCGTGGAGCGCTGGCGTTGTTCACCAGAAAATCGATCCTGCCAAACCGCTCCACTGTTCGGTCCACCATGCTTTGGATCTGATCCGACTTGGTAACGTCGGCCACCAGAGGAAGGGCGTCAACTCCCAGGCTTTTGATTTCCTGGGCTACGCTGTCCACGTCTTTCCATCCGGCGTCCTGCTCGTCTTGGGGGAAGGTTGTGGGGTCGCGGCCGGTACCGGCTAGGGTTACATTGGCGCCTTCCCGGGCAAAAGCCAGAGCGGCGGCTCGCCCGATACCCCGCATGCGGCCCGCACCGGTAACCACCGCCACTTTGCCGTCGAATTTGCCCATCACTGCCTCCGCTGAAATATGAAGCCGCCTACCGGTCCCCACGGCTGCTTGGATTGTACCACCGGCTTCTTCGTCTCGAACGAAGCCTGCTCGCCGCTAAGCCGGAGCCTGTAGGGGAGACCGGATGGACAAGCCGCCCAAGCCAACGTAACATGCCCCACGGGGCACTCCCACCGTCAAGCTCCCCTCCAGTCAACCGAATTTAAAGCGTGGTCAATATGGTGGATTACCGGATAGGCGTGGACATCGGCGGCACCTTCACCGATGTTGTCTTCCTGTCCAGCGGCGGGCATGTCCTGGCGAGGAAGGTCGCCAGCACTCCGGACGACTATAGCCGGGCAGTTCTGGAGGCCATAGATAATGGCGTGAAAGAACTGGGCATCGGACCGGATTCCGTGTCAGAAGTGAGCCACGGCTTCACCGTCGCCACCAACGCCATCATTGAGAACAAGGGAGCCAAAACCGCCCTCATCACCACCGAAGGATTTCGGGATGTTCTGGAACTACGCCGAAACCGAGTCCCCAGGCTGTACGATCTCTACTACGAAAAGCCCCCGGCCCTGGTCAAACGCCAGCTACGCCTGGAGGTGCGGGAGCGCCTGAATTTCCAAGGCGAAGTCCTGCGTCCCCTGGACAATGCCGACGTCGACAAGGCCGTCGACCGCATCTTGGAAGAGGAAGTGGAGGCGGTGGCGGTGTGCCTCCTTCACTCCTACGCCAACCCGGACCACGAACAGCAGATCGGCCAAGTGATCCGGCAACGTGCTCCTGATGTGATTCTCACCCTTTCCAGCGATCTGCTGCCGGAGATGAAGGAATACGAGCGCACCAGCACCACGGTGATCAACTGCTACGTCCGCCCGGTAGTGGAGCGCTACCTAGGCCGGCTGATCGAAGGGCTACAGAGGATGGGCATAAGTGTGCCGTTGGTGGTGATGCAGTCCAACGGCGGGTTGGCCACCTCCAAAATAGCCATGGAGAAGCCGGTTTACTGCATCGAGTCTGGGCCTGCCGCGGGAGTAGTGGGGGCTTACCACTTGGGTAGCCGTCTCGGTTTGGACGATCTGATGACTTTGGATATGGGTGGCACCACGGCCAAAGCGTCCATAATCGAAAACGGGGAGATACTTCAAGCCCCGGAATATGAAGTCGGCGGGGACATAAGCGCGGGTCACCGGCTTTTGCGAGGGTCGGGTCACATCCTTCGAGTGCCGTCCATCGACCTTGCGGAGGTGGGGGCCGGTGGAGGCAGCATCGCCAGCGTCGACCGGGGCGGCTCTATCAGGGTTGGCCCTCAAAGCTCCGGAGCCGTGCCCGGTCCCGCCTGCTACCGCCTAGGAGGCCAGGACGCTACCGTCACCGACGCAGACGTTCTGCTGGGCTATCTGAATCCCGAATACCTGCTTGGTGGGGACTTTCCCATCGACCGGGATCTGGCGGAGGAGGCGATCACGAGGGACGTGGCCATGCCTTTGGGAATCTCGGCCGTCGAGGCTGCTCACGGCATTCACCTGCTGGTCAACTCCAACATGGCTCGAGCTCTGCGGGCGGTGTCGAGCGAACGGGGCCGGGACCCCCGCCGGTTCGTCCTCTTTTCCTTTGGTGGCGGCGGGCCGGTACACGCGGCTGGATTGGCCGAGATGTTGGACATCAACCGGATGGTGGTGCCCCCCTTTCCCGGAGTGTTCAGTTCTTTTGGCTTGTTGCTTGCCAACGTGGAGCACCACTTTGTCCGCACCTACTTCAAGATCTTCGACCAGCTTCAAGTATCTGACCTCGCCGAGATTCTCGATGGTCTCTGGGAGGAGGGAAGGCAACAGCTACGGGCCGAAGGGTTCGCTGATTCCGCCCAGCAGATCGTTACCCAGGTCGACATGAAATATAAAGGGCAGGTTTCGGAGTTGACGGTCTTGATGCCGCCGGGGAAAGTCACTCAAAAAACCCTTTCCGAACTCGGAGAGGTGTTCGCCGAGGAGCACGTGAAGAGTTTCGGCTACAGGACAGACGCCCCCTATCAGATGGTCAATCTGCGAGTGATCGCCCGTGGTTTGTCCCAAGAATCGCGGACTCCGGAGCGTTTGGATCTACCGGTGTCTGATCGAAATGGGCCGTCTAAACGCCAGGTGTACTTCGGCGGCGACATCGGTTGGATCGATACTACAGTGATCGACCGTGGCGGACTGACTGACAACCCGGCCGACGGGCCGTTGATCATTGAAGAATACGACTCGACCACCGTGGTCCCTCCCCGATGGCGAGCGTCGGTCGACTCGTGGCGAAACATTATCCTGGAAAAAGGCACGTAAAGGAGATCGATATGCGCCGTGCCACGGATGCGGTCACCAGGGAAATCATCAAGAACGCATTGATGAGCGCCGCCGATACCATGGCCTTGACGGTGGTGCGTACCGCTCGCTCGGCGGTCATTAAACACGGCATGGACTTCTCCACGTCCATATTCACTGCCGAAGGAGAGCAGGTTGCTCAAGGACTTACCCTCCCTCCTCACCTCGGTTCAATGGCGCCGGCGTTGGAAGGAGTGATGAATGCCTTTGGCGACGACGTCCATCCCGAAGATATCTTCGCCAACAACGATCCCTACGAGGGCGGCAGCCACCTGCCCGACATCTTCCTGTTCAAGCCGATATTCGTTAACGACGCCCTATTCGGCTGGACCTGTTGCATCGGGCACCAAACGGACATCGGAGGCCGGGTAGCCGGCGGCAACGCTTGCGATAACACGGAGATCTATCAGGAAGGTCTCATTATCCCTCCGTTGAAGCTTTATGACCGGGGGAACTTGAATCAAGCAGTTTGGCGGATCCTGGAAAAGAATGTGCGAGTGCCGGAAATGGTTCTAGGCGACGTTCAGGCCCTGTTGGCTGCCGTTCGGTTTGGCGAGCGTGACCTGTTAAGACTGGTCGGCGAGTACGGTGTGGAAGAAATGAAAGATTACATGGCTGACATCCTAGACTCCACCGAGCAACTGACCAGGGCCGAGATCAGCTCCCTGCCTCATGGCGAATGGGAGTTCACCGACTACATCGACAACGACGGTATCGACCCTCAACCGATCGCCATTCACGCCAAGGTCAAGATCGACGGGGATGAAGTATTCGTTGACTTCAACGGTACTTCACCCCAAGCCAAGGGCTCGATCAATCCCAACTTTGCTTACACCAAGTCAAACGTTTACGCTGTTTTCAAATGCTTGATCGACCCGGCCATCCAGTCGAACAGCGGCTTCTTCCGGGCGTTTAATATCTCCGCCCCCGAAGGCTGCTTCGTGAATCCCCAGCATCCGGCGCCCGTGGCGGCTCGCGGCTTGGCCGGATTCCGCATATGCCACACCCTGTTCGGGGCTATGGCTCAGGCGATGCCCGAAAAGGTACCCGCGGCATGGGGCGGCGGAGAGGTCGGAATCAGCTTTGGTGGCTACGACCAGAACCGTAAGGCTTGGGTCTATCTGGAGTTCGACAACGACGGACCCCGAGGCGGCGGTCCCCATATCGATGGCGCCGACGGTTTGTCCTCTCCAGTGCTGAATATGGCCAACACGCCGATAGAAAGCATCGAGTCGGAACAGCCGCTGCTTATCGAACGGTTTGGCTTGTATCCCGACACGGCGGGGGCCGGCAAGTTTCGCGGCGGGCTGAGCCTGATTCGCGATTTCCGCATCCTGGCCGAAGAAGCCACCTTCCAACTCCGCACGGACCGCACCGATTTTCTGCCATGGGGAGTGCAAGGCGGCAAGCCGGGGACGCCGACGCGTAACTACCTCAACCCCGACACCGACCTGCAAGAGTTGCCCGGCAAGTACCTGACGACGCTAAAGAAAGGCGACGTTTACCGGGTGATTCAGGCTGGTGGCGGTGGCTACGGCGACCCCTTAGACCGGGACGTTTACGCCGTGCTGGACGATGTCCAACAGGAGAAACTAACTTTGGATCACGTTCGCCGTGAGTATGGAGTTGTCATAGATCCTGGAACCCTGGAGTTGGACCTCAGGGCCACTGAGGCACTACGTGGAGAGATGAGGGTTCGAGAAGGCGAGAACGGCGGTTGAGTCGAAGACCGCGCCGATGCCACTGATCGTAGTCAGTAATCTTGGAGTTACTATATGGCAGATTCAGAGCTAAGAACCGGCAATGTGGTTGCGCTCTTCATTGTGGACAAAAGGGCTGCTCCAATGAAAAAAGTTGAACATATGAATGCGTTAGCCGGACAGGGAATAGAAGGCGACCGGTACTTTCTGGGCACTGGGACATACTCGAAAAAACCTGAGCCCGGCCGGCAGGTCACCCTGATCAAGAGTGAAACTTTGGAGTCGCTCAAGGACAAGTTCGACATAACCGTTAAGCCCGAAGAGTCCCGCCGCAACATTCTGACTCAGGGCATCGAGATAAATGATCTCATCGGAACCGAATTCTTTGTGGGGCCGGTACGCTTGCGGGCCCACCGAATCACCCAGCCGTGTCTTTATCTTGAGAAGCTTCTGGATCAACCGGGTTTATACAAAGAACTTTGGGACAACGGTGGCATCAGCTGCGAGATATTAAGTGAAGGAATCATTAAAGAAGGGGACATCATAACCACTTCTCCGGACTAAGCCGTGTCCCAATGCCGATGCGCTGGCATTCCGGGCTCCGGAAGCGGCTACGCAAGGGCTTGCAGGTCGTATAAGCGCTTATAAAGGCCTTGTCCCGCCAACAACTCCTGGTGTGAACCTTCTTCCGCGATTCGACCGTCCCCCAAGATTATGATGCGGCCGGCGTGGTGGAGCGTCGAGAGGCGGTGGGCGATTATAAGAGTGGTGCGCCCTCCCATCAGATTCGCCAACGCGTCCTGGATCAACGCTTCAGCCTCCGAGTCCACGCTGGTAGTAGCCTCGTCCAATATCAGTATCGGCGCGTTTTTCAAGAATGCCCTGGCCAAAGCGATGCGCTGGCGCTGGCCACCGGATAGAGCCACTCCTCGCTGGCCCACCTCGGTGTCATATCCCTGAGGCAAAGCAGCGATGAAGTCATGGATGTTGGCGGCCCGGGCCGCTTTTTCAACCTCGTCGTGATTGGCTTCGGGCTTGCCGTAAAGGATATTTTCCCCAACAGTGGTCGAGAAGAGGAAGGTGTCTTGATTCACCACCGCGATCTGCTTGCGAAGGGAATGGCCGTCTAAACTATCCAAAGGGTGGCCGTCCAGTAGGATTAGCCCCTGGCTGGGAGCGTAGAAACGGAGTAAAAGATTGACTATGGTGGTCTTACCGGCCCCACTCGGCCCCATCAAGGCCACCGCCTCTCCCGGTTGGATCTCTAGGGAAAAATTGTTGAGCACCGGTTTGTCGTCTCGATACCCAAAAGAGACTTCCTCGAAACGCAGGTGTCCCTGGGCTTTGGGCAGGACAACCGTCCCGGTGGATCTAGATTCCTCCGTGGGAACATCTAGCACGGCGAAGATCCGCTGAGCCGCGCCCATTGCCTTTTGGATCCTGAAGTTGGCCTTGCTGAGGCCTTTGAGGGGTTCCTGGACGCGGGCAAGGTATCCTAAGTAAGCGACCAGCGCGCCCACAGTCATCTGCTCGGCCAGCACCTTAGGGGCAGCCAGCCAAATCACCAACACAACGCTGCCGATCAGGATCATCTCCACGGAAACATGATAGTAGCCTTCTAGGCGGGCCAGCCGGACGCTGGAGGTTAATATCTCCTGGGACGTTCCACGGAACCGGATCAACTCGGCCCGCTCCATGGCGAAGGCTTTCACAATCCTGATGCCCGACAGAGTTTCCGTGGCCAGAGTGGCCAAGCGGCCCATACTGTCCCGTACCTGGCGCGAAAACCCCTTAACCGCCCGCCGAAAGATATGCATCACCACTGCAAGGACCAGCAGAAAAGGTAAGATGACCAGCGTCAACTGGACGTTCAATGCGAAAAGCAGCCCTAGTA
>Ga0208391_1000027_pt1 | contig 61275 bp, 64 predicted proteins | sample Knorr_S23_td_Bot_FD_185612 | JGI IMG/M metagenome (GOLD analysis project Ga0208391, IMG submission 185612) | Marine microbial communities from Southern Atlantic Ocean transect - Knorr_S23_td_Bottom_ad_3770_LV_A (SPAdes) (version 2) | ecosystem: Environmental > Aquatic > Marine > Oceanic | place... | reverse complement strand
CCTATCTGTTCTACTACTCCTAAAACCAAAGCAAATAGAGCCATCCTAATCACTATGCCATTATCGGCTTGTCTAAAAATGGCCAAATTAGGATTTTTATATAAATCTGAGTCAAGTTCATTAGCCCCTTGACGCGAATCCCTAGGAAGAGGATGCATGATAACGGTATTTGGTTCGCAATTTGCCGTGTAGATCTTTTCATTAAGCCTTAAGAGTCCCCTGTATTTTTTGGCATCGGATTTGTTTTTGAATCTCTCTTCTTGAATTCTAGTCATATATATTATGTCTACTTCAACAATACCTTCTTCAATATTTTCAAATTCATTTATATTTACCCCTGACTCTGTTAGGAGTCTTAAATAAGAATCAGGCAATCTTAACTTTCTTGGAGAAATCAGATTAATTGTCACGTCTTTGTACAGACAAAGCACTTTGCTAAGAGAATGAACAGCTCTTCCAAATTTTAAATCTCCAACCAGAGCTATTCTAAGACCTTGAATCGTTTTATGGTTTGCTTCTAATTCCTTTTTTATTGTGTATAAGTCAAGAAGAGCTTGCGTGGGGTGTTCGTTAGAACCATCACCACCATTGATGACCGGTACTCGGCTGGCTTGAGAAAAGGATTCTACTGAACCCTCTTCAGGATGGCGCATAACTATGATATCGCTGTAACCACTTAAAACCTGGGCTGTATCCATTAAAGATTCCCCTTTTGTTAAAGAAGAAGACTTAACTTCAGTTGTTTCTCTAACGGCTCCTCCCAAAAGGTTAAAGGCGGCACCAAAACTTATTCTGGTTCTTGTGCTTGGTTCAAAGAACATATTGCCGAGAATGGCACCTTCCAGAACACGTGTTACTTTTTTTCTTAATGAATAAGGCTCTAAGCTTTCAGCTACTGAAAAAAGGGTGTCTATATCTGAATGATCAAATTGGTCTATGGAGAGGATGTGACTACCGCTAAAATCCACTTAAGTTTAAACCTGTTTCTTTATTCTACCATTCTTAAGTTGAATTTTTGTATGTTGTAGCCAATCCTTTCCCTCTAACGGAAATCCATTCGTTGGTGGGGCTATCTATGTCTCCAAATCTTGTACCCGTTTCGGCAAAGTGATAAACCATGGCCGTCCTTCTCCTGTTTGATTTATTATCGTAGGATTTATGCATCAGAAAGCTATGAAAAAGAAGAAGGTCTCCCGTATCAAGTAACAAAGGTATTTCCTTCTCAAAATTGTGATCTTTAATTTCAGTATATCCATAATTTGAACCTGGTCTTTCATCGGGAAGGTGCTCGTGTATGGGTTCTTTCTGAGATCCAGGCAAGACGACCAAACAACCATTTTCTTTGGTTGCAGGACTGGTTGCTAACCAAGCCCCAACTTGTGGTGATCTATCAAAAGGAAAGTAAGAAGAATCTTGATGCCAAGGTTGGCCCCATGCGCCTGGATTCTTAAAGATGAATTGGCTCAAAAAACAATCTATATTCTCACCTAGGATATCTTCTATCACGTTGAGTAAATCTTCACGTTTTATGAATTCATTAAATATACCCTTTTGATGAAGCCTGAAAACTTTTGACATTTCATCCTCTATATTTTCTACCTTTTCAGAGGGCTTCATTTCTCGAATCCCGATGTGACCTTGGTCGATGTAAGCATGGTTGAATTTTTCGGCTTTTTTGACCATAGATCGAACAATGTCTATTACGGTTTGATTTATCTCTTCACATTTATCATCAGAAGAAAAATGCGGAATCAGTATGAAACCGTTCTCATTCCAAGATTTCTCTTGATGTGCAGATAAATATTTTGATTTGGATACAATCTGGGGAGAAGTCCTTCCTTTTTGCTTATTTATTCTGTTTATGAATTCCTCTGTTGAAGAATTATTTTGCTCTTCTTTACTCACTTCTTGTTTCTCTAACTGTTCTTTACATTATTATTTAACCAACTTAGTGGTTAAAAAGCATTTTTTTTGAGAAGATGAAAACTATAAATTACTTAATAAGGGAGGATGTATGGCCAGTTTTGATGAACTAAAAGAGCAGGCAGAAAAATCTTTTGTGCCCGACGGTGCTAAGGGATTGCAAGCAACTGTCCAATTAAACATAGAAGGTTTAACCAATATGTTTTACGAAATTAATGATGGAAGCCTTAGCGTCGGAGAAGGGGATCATGCGGACCCGGACCTAACCTTAACCTTTGATAGTATCGAAACCATGGAAAAAGTTTTTTCTGGTGATCAGGCAGCGGCGATGCAAGCTTTTATGACTGGTAAGGTCAAGTTTACTGGGGATATGGCATTAGGACAAAAACTAGGTTCAGTTTTTAAGCCACCAAAATGAAGGAGCTCTATGGTCCATGAGAGAATGTGGATGTGGACCGATCCGAAGTCTTTCAAGGGGTCCTAAAGAGAATGGAAATGTTGTTACGTTGGACAACTATTCTTTTCTGCACCACATTACTGCTGGGGACGGCTTGGGTGCAAGCTGAGGCACCGACACACCACTACTTTACAGCTTCCGATGGAGTGAACATCCACTATATGCGGTTGGGCGATTCGGGCTCGCACGTGGTTTTGATCCACGGCTATACTGGCAGTGCAGAGGGCAATTGGTTCCGCAATGGGATTGCTAAATCTTTATCTACGAATCACCGCGTCGTTGCTATTGATTGTCGTAATCACGGTCAAAGTGATAAACCTACCCCACGCGGATTTGGAATCCCTTCTGACGTGTTGGAACTGATGGATCACCTCAAAATCGAAATGGCACATATTCACGGCTATTCAATGGGTGGCGCGATTACTGGACAGCTACTGGCATCAAATCCCGAACGTTTCATCACTGCCGCTTTCGGAGGATCAGGCATCCGTGAGTCCGATCCATCTTGGGTGGCCAAAGTACCGGCGGATAAGGAGGGCAGGGATCCGCAGGAAAGCGAAGTAAGTCGTGCACTCAGGATCAGAAGTGCTATGGACAACGGCATGACCCGTACGGAGGCAGAAGAAGCAGCGAGTGTTCCGCGTCGACCGATCATGGACTCAATCACCAGCAGTCAACTAACTGCTTTAAGGCGGAGATGGGTTCTTGAGATCGATCTAACAAAGGTCATGATTCCTGTACTCGCGATCAACGGCGAATACGACAGTCCCTTATCCAAGACACACCGTATGTCTCGAGAGTTACCAAATTTCACCAACGTCGTGCTTCCCGGCAAGTCTCACCTGACGGCCATTGTCGGAGGCTATATGCCCGATCAGTATCGCGAGAGCCTAGTTGATTTTATCAACTCGAATGACCTGGAATAATCCTTCGGCTTAAGTACTCAGGAGGGTTTTTAGTTAAAGTCTTAGGGCATCAGCCGTGGTAAGAGCCGGACTTCGCTGGATATCTTCCGCGGTAATTGTGGCCACAACCGCAGCCGAGTTAATTGTATCTCTCTTCATCCTTGATCCGGTTACTTTGTACTTAACGGAGCAACCGTAAGGTTTGCTTACCTTGGTTGTGACTACTTGATTGCTCTGAATTTCTTTGAGAGCATTTTTAACGTAATTATCTGCTTCTAACAGATTCTTAAAATTGAATCCTCTGCCGCCAGCATCATCAATTGCACCTTGGTATCGAAGAATTCCGCTAGCGTCAATAACGTACATATGGGGAGTGGTTTTAGCTCCGTACATTAATCCCACATCTCCCTCAGGATCAAATAGGACATGCTGAGGTAAAGCATTTCTAGAGGTGGTTAATTCATTGGCGGTATCGGGGAGAACATAACCTTGGGTGCCTGGTGCCGAAGAAATTATGGTTAGCCAAATGGCACCACCTTCTTTAGCGTATTCTTGGGTACTCTGCATATTTCCAGTTTTATAATGTTTAGCGACAAATGGACAGTCGTGATTTGTCCACTCAAGGACCACGGTACTTCCAGAAAAGTCTGATAAGGAAACGGTCTTCCCAAAGGAATCCACTAAAGAAAAGTCAGGCGCTTCCGCATCTGTTATCACAGAAGCTTGAACGAAGCTAACACAAAGTGAAATCAATGCTGTGAATAAATATCTCATCGGCCTGTTTCTTTAATTAATTTCAGTAATAAACCCTACTAACATGTCCTCAGTTAATAACTCAGGTAATATTATGGGCTCTCCTTGAGAGGGAAACAATAGGTAAAGCGGTACGCCTGTTCTTCCATAGCGGGCAAGCATCAGAGCTATTTCAGGATCTTTGCGTGTCCAGTCTGCCTTTAAGTAGACTATGTTCTTATCGGCTAAAATTTTCTTAACCGATTCTCTATTAAGCGCTATAGCTTCATTTACCTTACAAGTGATGCACCAATCGGCAGTAAAATTTAGAAAGACCGCCCGTTGATTCAATCTCAGATTTTCTAGTCTTTCTGCACTAAACGCATATTCATTTCCTTCTATTTCTGCAGGGCTTGCCTTGTAAGAAGTAGGGATAAGCCAAAGTGAAAATGCCAGTAGAATGACAGAAATAAAAAGCGCAAAGCTTCTTGAGAGTCCTTGCGAATTTTGTGTCTTTTCCAGTAGCCAAAGACCTGCAGCAACAAGCAATGCACCGATAAGAACTGCAAAAACGGATTGGAGCTCTACTTGGCTGCTTAAGACCCAGGTAAGCCATAATGCAGATCCCCACATAGGAAAAGCCATGATTTGTTTTAGGGTTTCCATCCACTCTCCAGGTTTGGGTAGTTTAGACAAGAGCTGAGGAAAAATACTTAACGTCAAGTAAGGAAGTGAAAAGCCTATCCCCAAGGCCAAAAAGATAAATAACGACCCTAAGCCGGGTTGAAGAAAAGCCATCCCTAAGGCCGGACCCATGAAAGGAGCTGTGCAAGGTGAAGCTACCACTACAGCCAGGGCGCCTGTTAAAAAAGAACCTGCGAGGTCTCTTTGGCCTTGAGCTAGGACACCAAATTTTGCCAACTGGCCACCCAAAACTAAATTGCCCATAAAAACTATTCCGACTGCTACGAACAAATAAATAAGAAGTGAAATTATCAGTGGAGATTGCATTTGGTAACCCCAACCTATCGAATCTCCAGTTGACCTTAAAAAGAGAAGGAGACCCGCCACAATAAGGAAGGTTGTTAAGACACCCGCAGAAAAAACAAATCCATGTTGCATCATCTTTTCTCTAGAGCCTTGGCTTTGCTCAATAAAGCCCAGTATTTTTATAGACAATATAGGGAAAACGCAGGGCATTGCGTTTAATATCAGACCGCCCAAGAAAGCAAAGAGGAGGGCAGTAATTAAATTCAAACCCAAAGGAGATTGATCAGCCTTGTCACCTAGAGGTAAATCTAAATTATAGTATTCTGAATCACCATCAGAATTGAGTTTTAAAACTCCCTTCAGGTTTAGTGTTTTAACTTGAACTTCTGCTGGAGTAAGTTCAAGGCTGAAGCTTCTATCATTCCTTTCTAATTTTTGATTGGCGACATAGCTAATGAATCCATATTCAGCAGGAAAGAAGTAGGCACTTGATATTTGTTGAGCCTCCTCTCTTTCAAACTGCAAGAATATCTTGTTATCTAGGATGCTAACACGATGAGGAGAAGATAAATCTGTTGGAACTGTTCTTTCCATTTCCCTTAACAGCGAAGTGGATTGATTTTCAGATTTCAAGCCTTGATAAAGTTTTATAGATACTTCTCCCTCTTGGGGTAGGCAAACATCTTTGCATGTAAACCAAGAAACTTTTGCTCCAATATTTACTGGATAAGAAATGGTTCTAGGACTTGTAATCTTGGTCAATAACAAGGCTTCGTCTTCATAACCATAGGTCATTAAAGGCTCTACCGGAATTTTTGTAGGTCCAGGCCACAGAATCTCTGAAGCTTTAAATCCTGGAGGCAATTCCCATACAACAGAGGCACCTGCACCAGCATCTCCTGGATTTTCCCAGTAAGTGTGCCATCCTGGGTTAAGCTCAAACTTAAGCCCGACCAGTATTGTTTCACCAGTGCTTATCTCATCAGATTCTGCAATAAGGGACAAACTTGATTCTCCAGCATCAAAAAAAGACTCGGCTGTAATAGAATTAGAGAGCAAACTGAAAAACAATAAGAAAAGGCTTACCCTAAGGTAACTTCTATTCGTATATAATTTTTTCACTAGTAAAAATGTTATGGAAGAAAGTTTAATCGATCATTTTAACGAAAAGGGTTTCGTAATAGCAGAGAAACTTTTAGAGGTTTCTGAAATTAAGCATTACAGGAAAGTTTTGGACGAGGCTGTTAGATTGCGCAAACAGCTCGATAAAAGGAAATTATCTGAGAAGACAGAATACGAACAATCGTTCATTCAATGCCAAAATCTTTGGGAAGATAATCCTGAAATAAGAGAATTAGCTTTCGATCAAAGAATTGCTGCTACAGCTGCTAAATTGTTGGGTGTTGATAGGTTAAGAATTTGGCACGACCAAGCTTTAGTTAAAGAAAGTGGGGGAAGAGAAACAGATGCTCACCACGACCAACCTTATTGGCCTATTAAAGAAAGTAATACTATTACGGCTTGGATTCCTTTGGTACCCATCTCAGAAAATAATGGTCAAATGGGTTTTTTTCCAGGTTCGCACAAGATTAAAGAAGCAAAGTTTATTAATATTTTCCAAGGCAAGGTAGATCAACAGGAATTAAATAAACTTCCCCAAGTTGAGGGAAAGGAACCTGAGTATGTTGAGTTGAGAGAAGGTGATGTTTCTTTTCATCATGGACTAACATTCCACCTAGCCAAACCCAATAAGACAAAAGAAGATAGGCCTGTTTTTACGGTCATTTACTTCGCTGATGGTTCTACCAGAAGAGATGATCGGTTTCATTTTAGCGTTGATAGAGCCGGGATAGGAGTCGGAGAAATTATTGATAGTGACGTAACTCCTTTGGCTTTTCCAGTTAGTAGCCCTCCACCTCGTCCCAAAGAACCTATTTCAGAAAAATTCGTGTTTCCAAAGGCATTAGGTCTATTGCCTACAAATTAGTTTTATCGGGTTTGAAATTAGATTCTAAATAAGGTTTTAACAATTTAGTCCAAATGGCATAGCCTTTTGAATTCATGTGTAATCCATCTTCAACAAATAAATCTGGATTTGGTTTACCATTTTCTAAAAGCATAGTGGGTCTAACATCTATAAAAAATAAATTCTCATTTTTATCAGATAATTTTGCTACTGAATCATTCCATTGAATATGCTTTACTTTCTGGTACTCCCTGGCAGCAGAAGGTTTAATTCCTATAACAAAGACTTTTACTTCTGGAAGGTTAGCCTTAATGGTTTTATAGAAATGGAGAAAATCTTGTAATACTTCTTCCGGAGTTTTAAGCCCAAAGATATCATTACCTCCGCAATAGAAAACAATCCCCCTAGGGTTGTAAGGCAGAACAATTTCTTCTAAGTAATTATTTACATGTGCTATATGTGAGCCACCAAACCCTCGATTTATAACTCGGAAAGGATGCATATCAGTCTCAAGTGTTTTCCAGAAAACTATGCTAGAACTTCCGATAAACAAAATAGCATTTCTTGGAGGAGGGCTAGCCTTGTCTTGATCAAGAAATTTTTGTATATCCTTTTCAAAGTAATCAAGAGAACTCCATTTTGTTAGCCTAAGGGCTCTTTTTTTAATTTCTATTGAGGATAGGTCCTGATTAAAACTTTCAGCTTCTTTTTTTATTTTATTTTCATAGGAAGATAATTCTGAAGAACAAGCAGAGAAAGCGGCAAATCCAATTATGAAGGTAGAAATTAAAAATTTTCTTTTCATATTAAGCATTACCAAAGTCTGGACTTACCATCCTAAGATTGAAACCAACTGTTTTTGATAAAGCGTCAACTTGATTTTTTGCAGGTGTATTGAAGATGATATTAAAGTCTGACTGGTTTTGTATCCAAACATTTTCTGATAATTCTTCATCCAACTGCCCTGGATTCCAACCCGCATACCCTAGAGCTATTAAATAATTTTCAGGTCCACTGCCTTCAGCTATGGCTTGAAGAATGTCACTAGACGTTGTTAAAGCGATTTCGTCGTTTACAAGGACAGTACTATCCCAATTTAGAGGTTTACCATGCAAAACGAATACTGCGTCTGGATTGACAGGACCGCCTAATAGTAGATTTTCTTGAACTAAGCTTTTTGTGACCTTTAATTTTAGGCTGTTAAAAAGATCTATGGTTTTGATGTTTGTTGCTCTATTGACAACCATTCCCATGGATCCATTTACATTATGATCACAGATATATATCAAACTATCAGTAAAGTAAGAGAAATGTTTCTCACTGGGAGAAAAGTAAAGAAGTTTATTTTTGCAACTTTCTGTATTCTCAGTAGGCATAGTAATTTTAAATTTTACCTTTTGAACTTTTCAAAGAAATAGAAGGCTGAAATTACCAAAGAATGATCGATTTCTCCTTTTTCTATAAGACTAGGAATTTTTTCCAGATCTATTTCTAATACTTCTATATCTTCCATATCATCAAGTTTTTGCTCATCGGTTTTTTCAACACCTAAGGCAACGTAAGAATAAGTGCTATTAGTCATGAGAGCAGGATTAGGTGAAACCCTTCCAATTTTAAAAACCTCAGAAGAATCATACCCAGTTTCCTCTTTCATTTCGCGTGTAGCTGCAGATTTAGTATCCTCTTCAGCATTAACCATTCCACCAGGGATTTCTAATGAGATCTCCTTACTTCCAAATCTATATTGCTTAATCATAACCACTTTTTTGTCTCTTGTGATTGGGATGATATTTACCCAAGTAGGGGCATCCATAACCCAAACTGGATGACTATTGTTTGTTTTTGGAGAAACAACCGTGTCTTCTCTGAAACCAAAGATTCTATTTCCAAAGATTCGTTTTGTCTCTAGGGTTTTCCATTTCTTGGGCATCAATCTTTCTTTTTTTATTTTCCAAAGGGATAATATCATTACTTTTTTAACTCAGGAGAGACTATGTCCAGACATGGAGCTTTAAATACTTTTGGTAGATCTGGAAACCCTATAATTAGATCGGACGTTTTTACTTCTAAAGCTTCTAGTTCCGAAGATCGCATGACCTTGAATGGAGCCGTTAATAAAACCGGTATTCTACTGTTTCTTACGGTTCTAGCAGCAACTATTAGCTGGAATTTTCAAGGTCCTTTTATGCTTTTGGTTTCAATCATAGGTATGTTTACGGCCTTCATTGTCGGTATTGCTACTTTTGGTTTTTGGTTTTTCTTTGTTGGTTGGTTGGTAAAACCACGTCCATATTTAGCACCTAAAACAGCTCCTATATATGCCTTGGGAATGGGATTCTTGATAGGGTTAATATCAGAACAAATGGAAAGTCAATTTCCTGGGATAGTTATTCAAGCGGTTTCGTTAACTTTCTTTGTGGCCGCATCTCTTTTACTAGCTTATAAAACAGGTTTAATTAAACCAACTCAAAATTTCTGGCTCATAGTTTTCTCTGCTACGGTAGGGATATTATTGACGTATATAGTTAATATTTTTTACTCCATGTTTACTGGGGCATCTTTCTCTTTCTTAACTGGTAATGGAATGTTTGGAATTGGAATAAGTCTTTTTGTGGTTGCAATCGCGTCACTTAATTTAGTTCTTGATTTTGACATAATTGAGCAAGCAGATGAACAAGGAGCACCAAAATATGTTGAATGGTTTGGAGCCATGGCATTGGTAGCTACACTAATTTGGCTATACATAGAGATACTAAGACTGCTATCTAAGCTACGTAGGTAATTATGTCTTTGAGTACCATCCTTACTATTGTTATTGGAATCTTTTCATTTTTTATCTTCTTTTATTTCCTTAGATTCAAAGCTTCCTCAAAACAGACAGATAGAAGTGATCGGTTAAAGTGGTCTTCTTATTTTACTTACAAAGACAGAGAAAAAAATCTGAAAGGAAAAAATCCTGACCCTGAAGAAGACGCTCAATTTAAAGATTGATCTAAATCTAGTTTAGAAAGTATTATCCTATAGCTTCGACAAAGAGTTTTTCATAGTCTTCTAAAGTAGGAATCACTGGATTGGTAAAAGAACATACATCAACTACAGAATGTTGAGAGAGTTCAGGGATCATATCTTCTACAATGTTCATTTCACCAAGGTTTTTAGGCAACCCTATCTCACTGTTTAAATTCTCTATGATTTCAGCTAAATCAGAAGATTCTGGAAGACCCATACTTCTAGCTATTCTTTCGTACTTATCTCCAACATGAGCTTTATTGAATCTTATTATGGTTGGAAGAATAACTCCATTTAAGGTGCCATGATGAAGTTTCAATTCTTGCTTAGCTCCACAGGCATGACTCATGGAATGGACGGCTCCTAATCCTTTTGTAAAGGCCATCGCTCCTTCTGTAGCAGCCATCATCATATTCCACCTAGCCTCCTTGTTAGTACCATCTTTGACCGCCTTAATTAAATTTTCACCCCTATAAATTCTTTCAATGCCATCTAACCCAACGGCCTCAGCTGGCGGATCTATGGTTGGAGACAAAACTGCTTCAACACAATGAGTAAAAGCATCCATGCCTGCTCCTGCTGTCATGGTAGGAGGTAGTCCAAGAGTTAAGTCCGGGTCGCAAATGGCAGCATCAGGGATTAAGTGGGCGCTGGCTAAAATTAATTTTCTTCCATCATTCATGATAATAACGGATCCAGAGGAAACTTCACTGCCAGTTCCAGAAGTAGTTGGTATGGCTAGAAGAGGGGCTGTTTCAGAAATCTTTTCTACTCCTCCTTCATTTACAGAATAATCTAATATTGTTCCTTCGTGCGTGGCCAAAATTGATACGGCTTTGCCAAGATCTATACTGGATCCGCCTCCAAAACCTATAATGCCGTCACAACCCTCAGCCATATAGATTTCGAGAGCTTTTTCTACAGCTTCCTGGGTGGGATTTGCGGGAGTTTGATCAAAAATTATCGGTGTAAATTCATTTGATATTAGATTCCTTAGTTGATCTAACATTCCTAATTGAACCAATTCAGGATCGGTGCATATCAGAGGTTTTTTTATACCTATTCCCCCAAGAACTTCAGAAATTTGCTCTATGGCCCCATGGTCAAATACTGGCTTATTAATATAATTTAATTGAGTCATGAAACTCCACCATTTTGGTTACACCTTGAACTCTCAATTTAGTTTACACTTTAGCTTCTCTAAAAGCATTTAGACAACAAAAGGTGAATAAGTGGATCTAGATAATTCAAAATCGGTAAGGTTAAAAATAATGGATTTTCTGGCAAGGAGAGAACATACAACTAAGGAAATCTATAAAAAACTAGAAAAGAGAGTTGAGTCTTTAGATGTATTAGAAGACGAGATTAATAAACTTGTAGAAGAAGGTCTTATAGATAATGAAAGATTTGCGGAACAGTATATACATTCAAGATCTTTCAAAGGCTATGGGCCTTTGAGGATAAAGCAAGAGTTAAAACAAAAAGGAGTAGAAGAAAATATCAGTCATTCTTTAATGACTGATAGAGATTGGACTAGCTTAGCTCATCAAGTATTGAAGAAGAAGGCAGGTAATAAACTTCCTGAAGAAACTAAAGAATTACTAAAAATTAAAAAATTTTTAAGCTATAGGGGTTTCGACTTTTCTCACATAGAGAAAGCTCTTATCTTATACAAAGAATCTTAAAAAATAGACAGTGGACTTAGTAAATATCAAATCATATGATTACATCCTAATTCTAAAGAAATGAGTTATCAGGTTTTAGCAAGAAAATGGCGCCCAAATAGTTTCTCAGAAGTTGTTGGTCAAGAACATGTAATCAAAGCTTTATCCAACGCTTTAGATAGCAACAAAATACACCAAGCGTATTTGTTAAGTGGTACTAGGGGAGTAGGAAAAACCACTCTTGGAAGAATACTAACTAAATGCTTAAACTGTGAAGAGGGTCTGAAATCTTCTCCGTGTAACAAATGTCTTTCTTGTGAAGCTATAAATGAGGGGCGTTTTATGGACTTTCAAGAAGTTGATGCTGCTTCGCGGAGAGGTGTAGAGGAAACTCAACAACTGCTTGAAACAGTAATGCATATGCCAGGTTCTTCTAGATATAAAGTTTATCTTATTGACGAAGTGCATATGCTATCCAAACATAGCTTTAATGCCTTACTCAAAACTTTAGAAGAACCTCCTCCACATGTTGTTTTTATTCTTGCTACAACAGAACCAGAAAGCGTTCCAGCCACGGTGCTTTCAAGGTGTTTACAATTTCATTTAAAGAATTTAACTCCAGCTCAATTGAGTGAAAGATTGAAAGAAATTTTAAAGGAGGAAGGCATAAAATTTGACTCAGAGAGTATCAATCAGATTTCAAGAGCAGGGCGGGGAAGTCTAAGAGATTGCCTAACTATCGCTGACCAGGCCATAGCTTTTTGTAATGGAAAACTAACTGATTCAAATGTTTCGGAGATGCTTGGTACTTTACCCTACGATCATGTTTACAGCTTGATCGATTGTGTTATTAATGAGAAATCTAACGATTTGGTTCAGAAGTTAAAAATTATTTCTGATTTAAATGTTGACTATCAAAGGTTGATGGATCTTCTTTTAGAAGCCCTGCAACATATGGCAATAGTGCAAATTTCTCCTGAGAGTGTTTCTGATCTAAATCTTCCTTCAGAGGAAGTAGTTTCCTTAGCCAATTCTATGGAAGCTGAGGAAATACAAATTCTTTATCAAATAGGACTAATTGCAAAGAGAGACTTAGACTTAGCTCCTAATATTGGTGATGGGTTTGAAATGGCTTTATTAAGGATGATGTCTTTTCTTCCAGAGAATAAAGTTACAAAAGAATCTAAAAAAAAAGAAAAAAAAGATGAAGTCTTAGTTAAGAAGGATTTAAAACCAAAGAAAGAAATTAAAGCAAGTGACCCAGAAGAAAAGAAAAAGTCCATAAAATCGGATATTTCCCTAGAGTTTTTAGATCAAAAAGAATGGAATACTCTTTTCAATTCCCTGCCACTTGATTCTGGAACTAAGCAATTAATTTCTCATTGCTCCTTTTTAAGAACAGAAGATGCAGTCGTATATTTTTCTATGCCTAAAGATAAATTAGAGATTCTTAACGGATCTCATAGAGAAAAATTCCAAGATTGTCTGAGTGAAATTTTAGACCAAGAATGCCATATCTTCTTTGAGGAAGGAGAAGTAAATGATACCTCTCCAAATAAAACCAAGGAGAAGAAAAAAACTAAAAAATTAAATAAAGCTACTAAATCAATAAAAAATGATCCAAGGATTAAAACCATCATAAGTTCTTTAGGAGGCAAGATAGTAGAGTCTTCTATAACTCCTAACGATTCTAATGAGTAAAATAAGTCCACTTGTTGACAGCTTAATTGAAGCATTTCAATGCTTGCCTGGCGTAGGTCCAAAATCAGCCAGAAGGATGGTCCTACACTTATTGGAGAAAGATAGAGAAGGGGGTAAGGTTTTAGCAGAATCCTTAACCCAGACCTTGAGTTATGTAGGGAAATGCAATGAATGCAGGATATTCACAGAAACAGAAACTTGTATTATTTGTAACGACAAAAAAAGAGACGCTAATACCCTTTGTGTTGTTGCATCTGTATCAGATGTTTTTGCAATAGAAGAAAGCCATCAATATAGGGGTAAATATTTTATATTACATGGTCATCTATCGCCTATAGATAACATGGGACCTCAAGAGCTTGGATTAGACCAACTTTTTCATATTGTCAAAGATAAGCAACTTTCAGAAGTCATATTAGCTACCAATTCAACTTTGGAAGGCGAAGCAACTGCCCACTTTATTTTTGAAGGCCTAAAGAAGATAAATTCTTTAACAATTAGCAGATTGGCCAGAGGGGTACCTTTGGGAGGCGAATTAGAATATGTTGACGGGGGGACAATTTTGCACGCCCTGAGTGGAAGAACTAGTTTGAAATAGATAATTATTAACTCAGTGGTTAACTGAATCTAATTTTTATATAAGTCTAAAACTGCCGCTGTCATCGCTTTAATCCCAGTCGAAATAGTGGGCTCGGGGTCTGGTAAAAAGAAGGCAGAGTGAAGAGAAGGAAGGCTTATATTGTCTCTTAAAGATTTATCGTAAACACTCTTATTAACAGCTCCTAACCAAAATAAGACAGTGGGAATTATGGGTTCTACCCTACCGTACATACCAAAATCTTCACCTCCCATTACAGGGGAGAGTTTTAAAACTTTATCTTCTCCCAGGGCATTCTCAAAACTAATTCTGAGTTTCTCTGTTAAATCCAGGTTATTAAAAAGTGCAGGCGTGTATTCATCTTTTAACGTAACTTCTGGGTATAAATCTTTCGGAAGTCCATTAGCTTCTGCTAGCCCTCTAGCCATTCTTCTTATTGCAGAAATTATTTGGTTCCTTACGTCATCTGTATAAGAACGCACTGTTAACTGCAGCCTTACTTCACTAGGAATTACATTATGTTTGGTTCCTCCGTGAATAGAACCAACAGTAACAACTGCTGCATCTATGGGCGCTATCTCTCTACTTACTATAGTTTGAAGACTGTTAATTAACTGTGATGCCATAACAATAGGGTCTTTGGTGGTATGCGGGTAAGCTCCGTGTCCTCCTACTCCTTTCAAGGTGATATCAACAGAATCAACGTTTGCCATTGCCCAACCCGGTACATAACCTACCTTTCCTGCAGGCAGGTCTGCACTTACGTGTAAAGCTAGATTAAAATCAGGTCTGGGAAATTTCTCAAATATACCTTCTTTAATCATATTTCTAGCACCGCCACTAACTTCTTCAGCCGGTTGAAGAATGAGTAATAGGTTTCCTCTCCATTCGTCTTTTCTCTCCATCAGATTAATAGCTGTGCCTATGAGGGAGGTCATATGTATATCGTGACCACAAGCGTGCATTGTGAAAACTTCATCTCCTACTTGGTTGAAAGATTTAGTTTTACTAGCGTAACTTGACCCAGTTAATTCTCTCACAGGCAGACCATCCATATCGGCTCTTATCATCACTGTTTTACCTTCGCCGTTTTCTAGCAGAGCAACTACTCCATAACCAGCAAAATTCTCAGTAACTTCAAACCCTAGATCAATTAGCATGCTGGCCAGTTTTTTTGAGGTTTTTTCTTCTTTAAAAGAAAGTTCAGGATATGAGTGAAGTTGCTTATATAAAGTTAACAGATCGAGACTATTATTTGCTTTCAAACCTGAGGAAGAAAGGATAAAAATAAATATAATAGGGAGTATAATTTTCATAATATTTGCAGTAATGCCTTTTTGTGTGGTATCAAAATAGCATATAACTGTTCAACAGGAAATTATTGTTTATGACCATAAAATCAGATAAATGGATTAGAAAAATGGTCCAAGAAAAAGGGATGATAGACCCTTTTGAACCAAATCAAATAAGAACGAATAATGGTAAAAGATTAATTTCTTATGGGACCTCTTCATATGGCTACGATGTTAGATGCTCCAATGAATTCAAAGTTTTTACTAATATAAATTCAGCAACTGTAGATCCAAAGAACTTTGATGAAAGCAGCTTTGTAAATTTCGTGGGTGAGGAGTGTGTCATTCCTCCAAACTCCTTTGCATTAGCAAGTACAGTAGAATATTTCAAAATTCCTAGAAATGTGCTTACGATTTGTCTTGGAAAATCAACATATGCCCGCTGTGGAATAATTGTTAACGTAACTCCTTTAGAACCAGAGTGGGAAGGCCATGTAACTCTGGAATTTTCTAATACCACTAGTTTACCGGCGAAAATATACGCCAATGAAGGTGTCGCGCAGATGATATTTTTAGAATCTGATGAAGAGTGTGAAACCAGTTATAAAGACAGAGGAGGGAAATACCAAGGACAAACTGGAGTAACTCTCCCTAAAGCCTAATCAATAATTTCCAAGCTTTTTAAGAGAAAGTCCGATTGTCTCCTATCCTTGTTTAAAATTCTCACTACTGCAAAGTCTAATTCAGGAGCGAACCAGTACACTTGTTCTCTCTCTTCATCCGGTGCGAATTCTCGGCTTAACTTTAAAGCTTTAAAATTACCTAAAGGCGTTTTGATATCCTCAAATCCTTCTAATAGATAAGTTCTTTGCTTTATTTCACCTCTGAAAAAGATTAAATATTTTATTTTTTCAGGCAAAGAATTTAGGTCCAGTCTTCTTAAATCTAATCTCATTTGTAGTTGAGCTGTTGCAGGACCTAAAGTTCCTTCGATTAATGGAATGGATTTCTTATCTTTACCTTCTTGGTAGTTTGCTTTGAGATTTTCCCAATCAAAAGAAGTAGAGCTTCTAATCTTTTTAAATAGGATTCTCATTCTTATTTTATGACTTAAAGGAATTAGATTTTCTTTGCTTAATTTAAAGATAGAAATTTCTTCTCTTTCGAAGACTCTACCTCCATCAACAAAAGATCTCATTTCCCATAAGTTATCTTCTTTTTTTGTTATCAAAAACTCCATCTCACCACTATCCATAGACAATATGGTTCTAGAGGCTTTTATACCAGAGAGATCCTTACTTATAAGATTAAAAGAAAATACGGTTAACAAAATAAGAAGGAAATTAATTTTCATCTTTACCCTTAATTATTAATTCTTTTCCGTCAAAATAAACTTTATCTCTAGATAGTTTTAGAAGACCTTCCCCAAACCAATTAATTACTTTTGGGTATAGTTCGTGTTCAAGTTTATGAATTTGATCTTCCAATTCTACAACTGAAGACGTATTAATTTTTAAGGATGATTGAGCGCAAATTGGCCCTCCATCTATGCTGTCATCAACAAAGTGAATAGTAATTCCATGGACCTTATCTGAAGACTCTAAAACTCTTTCATGAGTATTTAACCCTGGGTACTTTGGTAATAGAGAAGGGTGTATATTTAAAAGTTTTCCATTATAGACTTTAACAAATAGGGGACTTAAAATTCTCATGAATCCTGCTAAGACAATCAGATCTGGTTCATATTTTGCTAGGACTTTGATCATCTCGTTATTAAAGTCTTCTCTATTATCAAAGTCATCATTATTAATGACCTCGGTTGGGATACCTGCTTTTTTAGCTCTTATCAATCCATAGGCTTCTTCGTTATTACTTAAGACGCAACATATCTTGCCGGAGACTTTCTTTTCTTTCACTGCATTAATCATAGCTTGTAAATTTGATCCATTTCCAGATATGAATACAGCAAACAAAAAATCAGTCATTTAATTTAAGGTAATATCTAAAGAAGCTTCCTCTTTTTTCTTAAACTCAACAGTACCTATAATTTTAGAAGGAATTGTTAACTTCTCTAGTAAATCCAAAGCATTATTAACGTCATTTTCTTTAATAGACAAAACCATACCGATACCACAGTTAAAAGTTGAGAGCATTTCTTTTTGTTGAATTTCCCCTTTAGACCTGATCCATTCAAAAAGTTTAAAAGCTGGCCATTCAGTTTCATTGAAAGAAAGTATAGCTTTCGAATCAGAATTTAAAATTCTTGGGATATTTTCGTAAAACCCACCACCCGCAATATGCGAAATAGCAGAGATTTCAATTTTTTCTTTTAATTCAAGAATCTCTTTAACGTAAATTTTGGTTGGAGTTAAAAGTCTTGAGCCAACAGTTTCACCTTGAATATTGGATAAGAGTAATTGTGGGTCTTTATTAATTATCTTTCTAATTAAAGAGAATCCATTTGAATGTACTCCGTTAGAAGCCAAACCAATTAAAACGTCTCCCTTCTCAGCTAAATTCTGACCAATTATTTTTTTTTGATCCACTATTCCTAATGCAAAGCCTGCAAGGTCAAAACTTTGATAAGGAAAACTATCAGGGTGTTCAGCTGTCTCTCCTCCAACCAGAGAACAATTTGCCTGTTTGCAACCCTCCGCAATGCCTGAAATAACTTCTGTAGCTAAATCGACATTTAATTTATCAGTTACGTAATAATCTAGAAATAACAGGGGCTCTGCTCCACAAGTAATAAGATCATTGACGCACATTGCTACTAGATCTATTCCAATAGTGTTGAATTGTTTCATGGCCTTGGCTATTTCTATTTTGGTGCCTACTCCATCTGTACAAGTTACTAAAATAGGATTATCAATATGACTGGGAAGTTTACTTAAGGCTGAGAAAGAACCTAATCCTGAAATTATTTCAGGTCTCTTTGTTTCTTTAACTAACGGTTTTATTTTATTTACCAGTTTATAGCCAGCTTCAACGTTAACTCCAGAATTTTTATAACTGAGTGATTTGTTTTCTTTTGGAACTTTGGTGTTCATAGAATTAGAATTACTTTAAGTATTTTAACAATCATCTTAAATTAGTTCTGCTTGTTATTTTTTGAAATGAAGAAAATTTGTTTATCAGTATTATTTCTCATTAGTTTCTCCGCTTCTTTTTACGGAGAAGAAGGTTATGCATTTAAAAAGTTTTATGAAATAGAGGTGGAACTAGATGGAACAGATAGAGATTCTGTGACCGAAGGCATGGGAAGAGCTTTGAAGAATTTAATGATTAGTTTGTCCGGAGTTTCTGATATTAATAACCAAGCCATTGTAGAAAAAGCCATTGAAGATTCAGAAAGATACGTAACTGAATATAGATTATCATCTGAGGCTGAAAATATTTTAGGCACTTTTTCTTTTAATGGCGAAGAGGTCAGAAAACTACTTTCTAGTAATAATCTCCCTTTGTGGATAGGTATAAAACCCAAGATACTTACTTTCCTTCCTTGTAAATCCCAATCTTTTCTGATCCTTGATGAGCAAGATGTTTTTATGCAGCGGAATAAACTATGTACCGAGGTTGAAAAAAGGCTTTCAAGAAGAGGTTCTATAAGGAATATTATTTTTATTGAACCTATTTTGGATTTAATTGACCTTAAGTTTATAGATCTTTATCAACCAAAATCAGATCAAGTTTTTTTAAATAAAATTTCTTCCAGATATGGTCTAGATAACTGGATGGTATGCTACATTCAAGATGAATATGGGATTTTAATTGAAGAGCCATTATGCTTATCCCCCATTTCAGATTTACAAAGAATTGCTTTAGAAGAAATAGTGGATCTTTTAGCTGATGAGCTATCTAAAGACTTTCTGTTAAAAATTAATCCTAATCTTACCAATGAGTTACAAATCCAAGTATCAGGCATAGAGAAATATGATCAAATAACTTCTTTAGAGAATATTATTAGATCAAATGCATTGGTTATTTCTTATAGCATCAACTCAATATCAGATAGCTCCGTTACTTATCTACTTGAAATCAGAGGTGAGGTTTCTGACCTTGAGAAATTAATGAATGTAAATCCTCTTTTAATCAGCCAACCTGGAGCCGATGGTAAAGAAGAGCTGAAGTATGTCTTTAAAGGCAATAAATAGTGGTCAAACAGATCCCCAATACAATAACACTCATAAGATTGTTATTGGCCATTCCTATAACTATAAATATCTATCAAGGAAATGAAGGGTTAGCTCTAATTTTGTTTATTATTGCAGGATTGTCTGATGGCCTTGATGGATTTTTAGCGAGAAAGTTTAGCTGGCAGAGTAAGTTTGGTCAGTTATTAGATCCTTTGGCTGATAAATGCTTAATTTTAAGTACCTTACTTGCTCTAGCTTTTGCTGAGTTATTACCACTTTGGTTTGTAGCATTATTACTGATTAGAGATGCCATTGCAGTTATGGGATCAATGCTTTATTTAATGATATTTGAAGGTCGTAATACCGAATCTAACAGATGGGGGAAGCACTATACAGGCTGGACGATTGCTCTTTTTATTATTACTTTGCTTCAAGAATCCATTGGGGCTGGGATATTGATTTTTAATCTCTTATTTCCAGTAGCTTTGATAGGAGTTCTAGTTTTTACGGCTTTAAGTTTATTTTATTATTTTAAAAATCAGGGTAAAGAGCTTTACGGGCAATTATTTGGTGAGTAAATGAATCGACCAAAACAACTTCACTTGGATGTTAAGTTAGATGAGGCAATCAGCTTAGAGAATTTTATTGATTGCCCCTCTACCGAAATTATTTTACAAGCTTTGAGGGATTTTATTTCTGAATCAAAAATGACTAGAACTTTTTTCTTATGGGGCAAGGAGGGAACGGGTAAGAATTATTTATTACATTCAACCAATAAGAAGTTTCTAGAAAATAATCTCCATACAGCTTTTATCTCCTTTACAAATAATTTTTTTGAAGACACTTCTATATTCGAAGGGTTAGAAAAAATGGACGTAGTGTTCATTGAAGCCATTGATCAGTTTCCTTCAGATAATAAATGGGAGTTAGCACTATTCAATTTGATAAACGCTTGTTTTGCTAAGGGCTCTAAATTACTTATTACTTCCAAACTGCCTGCAAAAGACCTTGAGGTAAAACTTCCTGATCTTAAATCAAGATTGCTTGCTTTTCTTGCGTTTGAATTGCCTGAAATAACCGATGAAGAAAAAATCAGAGCCTTAAAGGAATCTGCTAATAGAAAAGGTTTAACTTTTGATGAGAAGGTTCAGTCTTACGTTTTGAATCACACCTCAAGAAGCTTGTCAGACTTATTAAAATTATTGGTAGATCTAGATACTTTTTCCTTAGAAAGGAAGAGAAAAATATCAATCTCGTTGGTCAAAGATCTTCTTGCTAATAAAGAAGGCAGTCCAAGCATTTGAGGTAAATACCTCTAGGATCATTCAAATCATCCAACTGGAGAGCAAATTCAAGAGATTTTTTGACTAAGGGTTTGCTTTCAATTCTATCTTTGAAGATTGAAGTTATCTTGGAGAAAAATTGATTTATCAATTGATCTTTCCAACCAGTTGAAAGTGAAGGGTAGACAGTTTTGTAGTCTTTTAACTCTGCCAATTCGGCTGCTCTTTCAATGGCCTCGTCTAAGTTTCCAATATTATCTATTAGACCTATCTGAAGAGCCGTTTCTCCTGCCCAGACCCTTCCTTGAGCAATGGAATCTACTTCTTCTGGGGTCATGTTTCTACCTTCTGCAACTAACTCAATAAACCTTTTGTATCCGTACTCTATTTCTGACTGTATAGCTCTAGCTAGAATAGGATTTATAGGACGATAAGGGTCTATGCCACCTCCTATCTTAGTGGTAGCAACTCCGTCGGCATGAATACCAATTTTGTCTAAAGATCTCTCAAAAGTTGGCATGAAGCCAAAGATTCCAATTGATCCAGTAATTGTGTCATGAGAAGCCCAAATTTCATCAGCGTTTGCTGAGATCCAGTATCCTCCTGAAGCAGCAACATTTGACATAGAAGCTATTACTTTTAAGTTTTTATTTTTAGCCGCTACTATTTCTTCTCTTATTACTTCAGAGGCAAAGGCGCTTCCTCCACCTGAATCCACCCTTAAGACAATTGCCTTTACTTCTTCATCTTCATGAGCTTCTCTTATAAGTCTTGCAGTGGAGTCTCCACCTATCATTCCTGGTGGCTGACTCCCATCCATAATGCTACCTGCAGCAACAACAACAGCTATCTTATTTTTTGATCTATTTTTATCTTCGTCTTTCTTTGCAACCTTAAAATACTCCGAAGAGGAAATTTGAGCAAAACTCTTTTCTTTTTCATCCTTCCCAATGAGTTCTATCAAGTACTCTCTTGTTTGAGTTCTGTTTAAAAGCCTATCTACTAGATTAGAGTTAAGAGCTGCTTTTGCTGCATTACCAGTTTCTTTAATGATGTATTCGTCAAAACTGTCAGCATAACTTTGAATGTCGCTTAGTTTTATATCTCTGTTAGACGAAACCACTTTTTTCCAGGAGTCCCATAATATACTTAAGTAAGCCATACTCGCTTCCTTGGCTGCTTCCGACATGTCATCCCTAATAAAAGGTTCCATAGCAGATTTATATTTTCCTACTCTAAAAAGATTGACTGTAACTTCTAACTTATCAATGAAAGATTTGTAATAAGTTCTTATTCTTGAGTAACCATCTATGCTTACCCCTCCATCTGGATGCAAAATTATTTCGTTGGCAAAAGAGGCAAGGTAATAAGAGCTTTGGTCGTAATAATCCGCAATCGCTACTATATTTTTTCCTGAATCTTTTAACTTCTTTAAAGCTTGACCAACATCGTAAAGAACTGTTTGTCCAGTACCGTAGATATTGTCTAATCTAAGAATTACATGTTCTATTCTTTCATCTTTCTGGGCAGCTTCAAGTGTAAACAAGACGTCTCTAACATTGACTTCGGGTCCCGAAAGACCTCCTGACAACAGAATATCAATTGGATCACCCAATCCCGATAATTGTTCTACTATTGGTCCGTTAGGATTGAAAACTAAAGCTTTTCCTTCAGGGTCTGGAATTTTATTACTGCTGAATATCGAGCCTAAGATACTAAAAACAACTATTAAAATTATAAGAAGAAATAAGAGGTTTATAGTAAATTTTCTAGCAGTAGTTACCCACCCCCAAAATTGTTCTATTTTTGTTGTTTCATTCATTTATTAAATAAGATTAAGAAGATTTTCGGGGGGTCTACCTATGATTGCTCTTTTTTGATAAGTAACTATTGGTCTTTCAATTAATTTGGGAAATTTTACCATGGCTTGGATAATTTCTTCTTCCGAATTAGAAGGATCAGATAAATTGAGTTCTTTATATTCTGTTTCTCCCTTTCTTAGAAGTTCCCGTGCGTTCATTCCTAATTTATCTAGAATTAATGCTATATCTTTTTCTGAAGGTGGAGTTTCTAGATAGAGAATTATCTCTGGATCCAATCCTTTTTCTTTCATTAGTTCTAGGGTCAGCCTAGACTTACTGCACCTTGGATTGTGATAGATGGTAAAATTACTCAAAACTAAGATTCCGTCTTATTTCTTACATAACCTTTAACCAATAGTACTATTGAATTGAAATGATTAGTAGGATGTCAAAAATAAAAAGTTTTATTAAAGAAAGATTTATCCTATTCATCTTCTTATTTACTATTTTTTTCTCAGCTTGTTCTAAACCTGATTATGAAATATTTAATGGCTCTTCAGGTTATCTTGAAGACCTGCAAGGTAAGTGGCTAATAGTTAACTATTGGGCTGATTGGTGCCCTCCATGTATTAAAGAAATGCCTGAATTATCTTCTTTTTATAGCAATAATCATGAACAGGTTAACGTTTTTGCCTATAACTTCGACCGCTTGGAAGGACAAGAATTACAAGAACAGATTATAAGATTTAAAGTTAATGTCCCAAGTATACTCACTGATCCAGGAAAATTATTCGGATGGGAATCACCACAAAGTTTGCCTGTCACCTTCATAGTTGATCCTAAAGGTAACACGAGAGGAATATTAATTGGGGCCCAGACTCGAGAGAAACTTGAATTGCTAATTGAAAAATATAAAGAAAGCTAAAGTGGTTCTTCTAAAAACAATTCAGGATCTACGGGAATTCCAGACAAAACTGTTTGCCAATGTAAATGAGAACCAGTAACTCTACCTGTCTGCCCCACTTTTCCAATTATTTGATTTTTTGTTATTAAATCATGGTTTTGAACCAAAACTTTGCTCATATGAGAATAAGTACTTATAAGACCACCTCCATGATCTAAAAAAACTGTATTACCTTTGTAATAAAAATTACCTATTAAGACTACTTTTCCAGAAAGAGGGGCCCTTATTTCTGTCCCAGATGAAGCTGCTAAGTCTAATCCTGTGTGTCTATTTCTAGGTTGATTGTTAATAAACCTTCTAACTCCAAATTCACTGCTTTTAAAGCCTTCTACCGGCTTGGACATTTTCAATGACGATAAAAAAGTATTTGAGTTGGTATTAATAGCTTCAAAGCTTAATTCAGATTCCTTCTTTATTCTGGGTAGATACTCAGCAGGCGGTGATACCATATCTTGATTGTTTATTGTAATTTTTGATTCTCTGTAGTCTCTAGTTGCAATAGGGACATTTAAGATTCGATGTTCATTATGATAAATCTCAACAAAATTTTTCTGGTTGATAAGGCTTATGGGAATTAAGGCTTTCCAGAGATTTTTATCAACCTGACATAAATAGACACTTTTACCTTCTACACTTATTTCTGGTGTTTGAGAAGATCTAATATAAAGATTTTTATTGATTACACCGCCTGGAAAAGGGGAATGCTCAGGAAAATTACAAACAGGATAAGTGTCTCTAAAGGTGGCACACGAAAACAGGAAGAAAACAACAAAAATTGAAATTCTAATTTTCATTAACATCTTTGGATTCAACTTTGGCCTTAATTTTACCTTTATTTAAAACGGCTGAAATCTTCTGTCCCACTTTAACTTGGGAGGCTGAAGACAAGATCTGACCATCTGGCTCAGTACTAATAATAGAATAGCCTCTAGCCAATACAGATAAAGGGCTAACGGCTTGCAAAGTTGCAGATAATTCGCTCAGAAGACTATTTTTTCTTTCGGTCTTAATCTGAAAGATACTTAAGAGATCTTTAGAAGCATTTTTTAGATAAATCTTAGCCTCTTTCACTTTATGTTCTGGTGAGCTTTGTGCTAAGGCTTGCTCAGTCAGTTTAAAACCATTTTTTAAAGAAGATATATAGTCATAAATATTTCGGACTAGACTCGTTTCGATGTAATCTGTTTTTTGACCTATTTCTCTTAATTTATCTCCTGGATGTCTTATTCTTTTAATTAAATTTTTAAAGCTTAATCTTTGATGTTCTAAAAAGGACTTAAAACCCAGAGTTAAATACTTTTGATAATTATCAAAAGTCTCAATTAATTCACTATACGATTGGCTAACTATCTCTGCTGCTACAGAGGGGGTAGGAGCTCTTAGATCTGCCACAAAATCAGCAATTGTAAAATCTGTTTCATGGCCTACTGCACTTATTATAGGAATAGGGCATTTTATGATAGTCCTTGCTACTTCTTCAGAATTAAAGGCCCAAAGATCTTCAATTGAGCCACCGCCTCTGGCTAAAATAATCAATCCAATATTTTTTAATTTTGATGCCTTATTTAAAGCCTCACATATTTGTGTTGAAGCCTTTTTACCCTGGACAAGAGTTGGAACAACTACTAAGTTAAAAAAAGGAGATCGTCTATTTAGTACGTTAATGATGTCTTGAATTACTGCCCCATCTGGAGAAGTGACCACGGCAATTTTTTTTGGATAAGATGGCAGCTCTTTCTTCAAGGAATCATCGAAAAGACCTTCAGCGTGTAATTTCTTTTTTAATTCCTCAAAAGCCCTCAGTAAGGCGCCTTCCCCTGCTAACTCTACATGCTCAACAATGAGTTGGTATTGCCCTCTGCCTTCAAAAATACTCAGAGTTCCACTTACAACAAGATGGTCTCCGTCTTTAGGTGTGAAGTTAATATGAAGGTTCTTATTGTTGAACATGACGCATCTAATTTCAGACCGTTCATCTTTTAGAGAGAAATACCAATGACCAGAAGCTGCAGAAAAAAAGTTGGAAACTTCTCCTTCTATCCAGACAAAGGGGAAGTTTTCCTCTAAAAGAGATTTAGCTCGTTTGTTTATCTCTGAGACCGAGACAATTTCTTGTGTGTTATCTAAGAAGTTTTCCACCATAATGGAAGTATAACTGACTAACCTTTACAGCCATTAATGGAAAATTCCAAATCTATTTATTTTGGACTTATCGCTCTTTTTGTAGGAGCTGCTTTATTAGGTGCATCAGCAATTTTTGTTAGAATTAGTGAAACTTCACCGTCACTTACAGCCTTTTATAGGGCTTTCTTAGCCTTACCTTTCCTGTTCATTTGGGTTCTAAGATCCAAACATGATCAGCCCATAAAAAATTATTTAAGCAAAGATAATTTAGTTATTTTATTTTTAGCAGGCGTTTTTTTTGGCTCGGATATGGCAATATGGAATTGGGCAATAAGTTTTACTTCAGTTGCACATGCCACTTTGATGGCTAATACAGCTCCCTTCTTTGTGACTCTCGTTAGCTTCTTTTTTCTTAGACAAAAAATAGAGTCTTCTTTTTTTAGAGCTTTGATTTTAGCTTTCTCGGGAGTAAGTATCGTGATACTGGCTGGCAGCGGTTCTGATTCCACGAGATTACTGGGAGATTCTTTGGGGTTAATAGCTGCAATTTTTTATGCAGCTTATATTTTAGTTATTAAGAAACTCACGGATACTGTCCCTCCTGCCCACACACTTTTTTTTGCCACTCTCTTCACAGCAGTCTTTTTATTTCCAATAGGTTTACTTGAATCAGAATCTTTTTTTCCGAGTTCTCAAAAGGGATGGATTATTCTCTTGGCCTACGCCGTTATAAGTCAAGCGTTAGCACAAGGTTTAATTACTTTTGGCATATCAAGACTTTCAGCTCATCTTTCTTCTTTAATCCTTTTAGTACAGCCTGTTGCCGCTGCGATATACGGATGGCTGCTGTTATCTGAATCCATTAACCTCTGGCAAGGCCTAGGCGGAGCTGTAGTCCTTTTTGGAATCTATCAAGCAAGCAAGGAACAAAATTAGTCCCATTTAGGTTCACGTTTTTCTAAAAAAGCATTGATTCCTTCTCTCGCATCATCGCTTTGTACGCAGTCAGCTATTTGTTTTTGAAGGAAGGGCAGGGCTTCGTCAAAGCTCATTGAGTCTTGTTTGTTATAAGCAGACAGACCCATTTGCATGGTAGTAGGCGCTAAATTTGCAAGATCTGAAGCAAGTACATTAACTGTTTTATCTAAGTCAGCTGCATTTACAGATTGGTTTATCAGACCCCATTGTTCAGCTTTTTTTGCATCAATGGCTTGTCCACGCATGCAGAAATCCAAACCAGCTCTTTTGGGCATTATCCTAAATAAACCTGCCATTACCATAAAGGGCCATATTCCCCTTTTAATTTCTGGGGCGGAAAACTTTGCTTCTTTCACAGCTATGGCATGAGTTGAATTAGTAACCATTAATAAAGCTCCAGCTAATACTGAACCTTGAATTTTTGCTATGACAGGTTTGTTTAAGTGTCTAATTGATAAGCTTATATCTGTTGAACCTTCTAATCTCGGTACCGCTGAATCAGGAGCTTTTTCCTTTCCAGACATATTGCGTAAATCAGCTCCAGCACAGAATATATCACCTTCAGCAGCAAGTACCACGACCCGGATGGATCTCTCTTGTTTTGCATAAGCTAAGGCATAATTTATTTCATTGGTCATCACTGAATTGATGGCGTTTTTTCGTTCTGGTCTGTTCAAAGTTATGGTCAGGACATTGTTTTCAATATTTATTTTTGTGGCTTCAAATATTAAGCTTTCTAGTGATAGTTTCTCTTTATTCATAATTGAACCTTTAGATTTAGTTAACTAAATAATCTGGTGCATCAATTTCTTTAGCACGGATGTATTCACCTAATGACTTGGCTTGCCCATCAAGCCTGGTTGACGAAGAAACTCCATCTTGCAATATATCGTGAACATAAAAATTTAGTGAAAGGATATTTGGAAGCTCATATCGTTCAATTTGGTATTGTGCAAGATCCGGTAAAAGTTCTTTCACTTTATCGACGGTTAGGAAGTCGAAGAGAAAAGCATAAGATTCCTCTGTCTTCGCCCATACCCCTAAATTGGCACAGCCTCCTTTATCACCAGACCTTGTGCCGAATAACCTGCCAAAATAGATTTTTTTAGTATTTTTAATTTCTGGTAACTTATTTTCGTAGGGTTCTTTTTGATAGTAAGTATCTTCAAAACCCATTTGGCTCGTAGGGATAACATCGATGGTTTCATCTTCAAAGTGGACTTTTTCTGTAATATATTTGCTGTCTACTAAGGCAGGCCAATATTCAATATAATGTCCACTTGGTACAGATCCGCTTCTTCCTGTCCAACCAGGTAAGTTTGCAAGACCTAATTCAACAATTTTTGCATTAAATAGACGGCCTACTAGATCTGGATTTTGAGACATAACGCTAATTCTCAAAAAAGCTTGAGCTTGTTCATTTGACTCAGGGTTCTCCTTGTCAGTTCTATGTAACTGAACATCAACTTTATCAAATTGCTCCCTTCCTCCTACATTCTCAAATATAGATTCGGTTACGAGTTTTGCTTTCTCTTCAATATCCAAACCTGTTAAAAGAAGTTCTGTTCCATTTCTAAATCCCCCTGCTAAGTTGATACAAACTTTATGGGTCTTAGGTGCACTGCTACCTCGACAGCTGGTCACGTGAACTCTATCTTCAGCTTCCTGAGTAATCTTCAATGTATCAAAGTGAGATATAACATCAGGATTCATATAAGCAGGAGTACCAATTTCATAAAGTAGTTGAGCCGTAACTGTTCCTACAGATACTAGCCCCCCTGTGCCTGGGTGTTTTGTAATTGTGAAACTTCCATCTTCAAAGATCTCTGCTATGGGGTAACCCATATTTAAAAAAGTAGGGACTTCTTGAAAGAAAGAATAATTACCTCCTGTAGCTTGAGCACCGCATTCAATAATGTGACCGGCCGCTAAGGCTCCCGCAAGAGCATCAAAATTATCTCTAGACCAATTAAATTTCCAAGCTGCTGGTCCAATTACCACGGCTGCATCAGTAACTCTTGGGCATACAACTACATCGGCTCCTTTATCTAGAGCTTCTTTAATTCCCCAGGCTCCAAAATAAGCATTTGCAGTTACGGGTTTTTTTTCATAATCAGCTAACGGAATGTCTTTTTCTATATTCTTTAAAAGTTCTCCATCTTTATTTAATTCATCTAGTCTTGGAATTAGATCATCTCCATCTATATAGGCAATTTTTAACTTCAGACCTAGCTCTTCAACTATCTCCTCAACTTTTTCTGCCATTGAAACTGGGTTTAAACCACCTGCATTGGTAACAATTTTGATGTTTTTTTCCTGGCAAGCTGTCGCAACATCTCTAAATTGTTTTAAGAAAGTTCCTACATAACCATGATCTTCCCCCCGTTGCATCCTTTGGTTGTAGAGTATGGCCATGGTTAGTTCTGCAAGGTAATCCCCTGTCAGTACATCAATGGGGCCCCCTTCAACCATGTCCTTAGCCGCAGAAAGTCTATCTCCATAAAAACCACTACAATTGGCTATTAAAATTTTATCTTCCACTACACTCATTTACTTATCTCCAACACTCTTATGGTTCGGTTGTCCCAAGACCTATAAATATTATCTCACTTATTTCATGATATATTTCTTCCGGGCTTTTAACCAAACTGGAATCAAAGTTATTAGTATAAATTTCTCTTCCTAGTCCCGAAAGAATCATGGCAAAAGCTGAAATATCAATGGGTTTAATTAGTTGTTTTTGTACAGATCTTTCAAGCAATTTCTTGGTCATGGAGACAACATAATCTTCATGTGAATCCACCAAATCTCTGGCTCCTTTCAACTTACCAAAATCTCTTGTGAAAGCGAGACAGGCAGGATCCATGGCTTTGCCTGTCTCGTTCACATAGATTTTAAGTTGTTCAAGTGGAGAGTTTATATTTTTAATGGCTTTTTTAGCCCTTCCACCTATCCTAAAAAGTATTCGATCTACCGCTATTAACAACAATTGATCCTTACTGGGTGCTAGTTCGTACAAAGTCCTGAGGGATACCTTTAAACGAGATGCAATCTCCGACATGGTCAGGTCCGGTACCCCTTTTTGTATCAACTTTTCAAGTTGAACCAACGCTTCTACTTGTCTTTCTGAAAGTGAGCTCTCTCTTTCTCTTGAAAGCAAAGGCTTAGGAGGCTTAGGGTCATCAGTTTCTCCTAAAAAATCAGTATTCTTGAGGTTTGCTTTCACTGCGACCTATTTAGAGTCAACTATCATTAACAGGGCGCCATTCTCAAGTTGTTCACCTTTTTTTATGTAAATTTCACTGACCTTTCCATCTGCAGGCGCTTTTACCTCATGTTCCATTTTCATGGCTTCAAGAATAACAAGTGCATCCCCTTTTGAAATAGAATCACCTACTTTAACTTTAAGCTCAACAACCTTGCCAGGCATTGGAGCTGTTAAACCGCCAGAAATCTCTTCCGATCCAGGTAGTGCGAAGCGAGGTAGCTCTCGAAGGGAAACATTTCCCCAAGGCATTTGCACAACAACTAAATCATTGTCTTTAGTAATTTTAGAAGTTAAACGATGTCCATCAATTTCAACACTAATACTTCTAGTATCCCAATTAAACACCTTAGCAACTGAGTTTTCATTTAAATCAAATTTTCCATCTCTTCTTGACCTGTAAGTGACGAGTATTTCATTTTCTCCATGTTGAAAAGAAATCTTTTGTCTTGGTAATCTTGAATTTCTCCAGCCTGAAGGCAGTTGACCCAGAATCTCAGCATCATCTCGATTTTTCCCTTGTATCCAAAGAGCAGCTATAGATGCCACCTGTTGAAGTTTTGAAGCTGAAAGGACTATCGAAAGGGCGGGCTTTACTTTTTCAATAAAGTTGGTCGTAGTTAGGCCCTTTAGAAAAGCTTCGGAACGGAGAATAGCTACTAAAAAGTCCCTGTTTGTAACAACTCCGCCTATGTGCAATGATTCTAAAGCCCTTGAAAGCTTATTGGCTGCATCTACCCTGGACTCTCCGTAGGTGATCACCTTTGCGATCATGGGGTCGAAATCAGTCCCTATCACAGAACCTTGAACGACCCCTGAATCCCAACGAGCATCGACAGAAAGGTCAGGTTCAAATGCAACTAATGATCCAGTGGTAGGAAGAAAGTCATTAGTAGGATCCTCAGCATAAAGTCTTGCTTCAATGGCTGAGCCGTACCAGCTGATGTCTTCTTGATCATATCCAAGAGCTTCACCTCTGGCTATTCTTAGTTGTTCATGCACTAAATCTATACCGGTTGTAGCCTCTGTTACTGGGTGTTCCACTTGGAGTCTTGTATTCACTTCAAGAAACCAAAATTCTCCAGTTTTATCATCCACCAAGAATTCCACAGTTCCGGCAGATTCATATTTTAATTTCTTTGCTAACTTAAGAGCTGCGGACGCCATTGCTTCTCTCATTTCAGGATCAACTCTAGGGGAAGGGGATTCTTCAATTATCTTTTGGTGGCGTCTTTGGATGGAACACTCTCTTTCTCCTAAATGGACAATATTTCCTTGAGAATCACCAAGGATTTGAATTTCTATGTGCCTGGAAACCGGTATATACCTCTCTATAAAGATCCTGTCATCTCCAAAACTACTTTTGGCCTCTCTTTGAGCTGATTTTATTGATTCTTTCAACTCCTTATTAGACTCAACAATTCTCATTCCCTTACCACCACCGCCAGCAGCAGCTTTGATCAACAAGGGGTAGCCCACTTCTTTTGCCTTTTTCGGATCTATGGTCATAGGCAAGGTAGGGACTCCAGCTTTTTCAGCCAGTTCTTTAGCTTTTAACTTATCTCCCATCAAAGAGATTACTCGACCTGAAGGTCCCACCCAAATCAATCCAGCTTTGACAACATCTCTAGAGAATTTAGCATTCTCGGATAAAAAGCCATATCCGGGATGAATGGCTTGAGCTCCGGAGCTCAGAGCAGCTTGGATGATTTCTTTTGAATTAAGATAGGAATCCGAAAGTTTAACCGCCTCATCCGCCATCTGAACAAATGGTGCATTACTATCAGCTTCCACATACACGACAACACAACTGATACCCATGTCACGTGCACTTCTGATAATACGGCAGGCTATTTCACCTCGGTTGGCAATGAGTAATTTATGATAATTCATAGTCGGTACACTCCGTATCCTGATGTGCCTTCGACTTTTTTACCATTTACCACCGAAAGACATATCCCTAGTACCATCCTAGTGTCTCTTGGATCAATAATGCCATCGTCACTAATAGCTCCTGTAGCTCGCAAAGCCAAGGAGCCTTCTTCCTGCATTGCTTCCGCCATAGCCACTATTTCAGCATCTTCTTTTTCATTAAATACTTCTCCCTTTCTTGCAGCTTGTCGCCTCCTAACAATAGACATCACTCCTGCTATTTGTTTAGGTCCCATTACAGCAATTTTTGCTGAAGGCCAAAGGAAAGTGAATCGATTGTTGTAGGCTCTTCCTGACATTGCATAAGTGCCTGCACCTATGGAAGCTCCTACGATTACTGTTAAATGTGGAACATTAGAATTTGATACTGAGTTTAAAAATTGAGCTCCTTTCTTTATTTGTCCATCCCTCTCATAGTCTTTCCCTACTATGAAGCCAGTGACGTTTTGAAGAAATAGTATTGGTATGTCTATCTGGTTACAAAGTTGAACAAAATGAGCGCCTTTTTGGGCTGAATCAGGGTAAATAATTCCTCCATTATTCCCTATAATACCCGTTTGATAGCCGTGAATAGAGGCAAATCCACAGACAATATTCGGTCCAAATAAGGGTTTAAATTCCTCGAAACGAGAGCCATCGGTGATCCTGGTTATAACTTCTCTAATATCAAAAGGTCTTTTTAAATCAGGTTCTACGAGCCCTAGAAGATCTTCACAGTCATTTATTGGCTCTTCAACAAGAATGGAAGGTTCGTTGCCTCTCTTTCTCCAGTTTAGGTGTGAAACCACTTCTCTTCCAATTCTGATGGCATCCATTTCATCTTCGGCAAGATAATCTGCGAGTCCTGAGGTTTGGGCATGCATTTGAGCTCCACCTAAAGTTTCATCATCAGATTCTTCACCAGTAGCCATTTTTACCAAAGGTGGTCCTCCTAGGAAAACTTTAGATTGTTTTTTGATAAAAATATTGTAATCAGACATTCCAGGTTGGTAGGCACCACCTGCTGTGGAAGAACCAAAAACAATGGATATAGTGGGGATTCGCAATTTAGATAATTCTGTTATTTCATAAAATGTTCTCCCTGATTCAGCAAAATGACCTCCTCCCATTGGAGCAGCATTTCCCCTTCTACCTTTTCCTCCTATTCTCAGATCGCCTCCTGCAGATTCTACAAATTGAATGTAGGGCAAACGATTGTCTCTAGCTATTTCCATGGCTCTAGACCATTTTTTCCCTGAGTAAGCATGCATAGCTCCAGCTAGAACTGTTGGATCATTCGCAAAAATAATACACTCTGTACCGGCTACTATGCCTATACCTGCTACTGCCCCTCCACCCACTGGATATGCAGAATCGTATGCAGCTAAAGCACTGATTTCTAAGAAAGGAGTATCGGGATCTATAAAATTAGCAATTCTATCTCTAACTGCCATTTTGCCTCTAGCAGCAAGTCTTTCGTGGTGGTGCATTCCTCCGCCAAGTTCCACATAGTCGAGAAGTTCTTCTATCTTCTCCAATTTTCTTAACATTTCAGATTTATTCTCTGCAAAAGTTTTGGTGGAAGTGTCTAAATTGCTTTTTATTTGTGGTGCTAATGATGGATTAGTCATAATAAATTAAAGGTTTTGTATTAAAAAAATTTATAATATATGATGGTAATATCTTTCGCATAATATTACCACTTGAAAAAATATTAATGTGTAGTTTTATAAACACATCAAGAGGAGTTTAAAAATGCAAGAAATAACAACGGACGTTAAATCGGAAGCTAAATTGATAAATAGTTTGTTAGAGACAATGACCGAGGAAGATTGGAAGAAACAAACAACTTTTAAAGATTGGACTCCAGCTGAAGTAGTAGCTCACTTGTATTACTTTGATTTAATGGCTATTTATTCCTATAAGGACAAAGATAAATTTAAATCAGAAGCAGAATTCTTAAACACTACAGGCAGTCTTTCCACCTCTTATGAAAGGGCAGTAGCAGTTAAAGACAGACTTGGAACTGAGAATTCAGAAGATTTAAGATGCCACTGGCTGGAAGCAAGTCAGGAAATGTGTGAAATCTTCAGCACAGCTGATCCTAGAGAGAGGATGATGTGGTTTGGACCTGACATGGGAGCTCGTATGTTTATAACAGCTAGGTTTATGGAGATGTGGTCTCACGCTCAAGAAATCTATGATCTCATGAATACCCCAAGAGAATATTCTGATCGAATAAAGCATGTTGCTACTATCGGAGTAAAAACTTTTGGTTGGACTTATGTAAACAGAGGTCTCGAAGTACCCAAAGACATTCCTTATGTAGAAATAAAAGCACCATCTGGAGAAATTTGGGATTGGAATGAACCAAATGATACTAATTTCGTAAAGGGTAAGGCATCTGATTTTTGCCATGTTGTAACTCAAGGGAGGAATGTAAAAGAAACTGAATTAAATGTAGTTGGAGATACTGCTAATTATTGGATGAGTATTGCTCAATGTTTTGCTGGAGGAGCAGAAGATCCGCCAGATGTTGGAGTGAGAGCAAAATAAGTTGGTTCAGGCTACAAGATTACATTTCGGGGCTGTCGTAAAAGAACTTGAAGAAGGTAAAAAAGACGAAACTCTTTGGAAACAAGCAGAAAAGTTGTCAGGTGGTATAAAATCTTTAGTATTTGCTAAATATTGTCAATTAAGAGCAGAATCAATTGCTAAACAGTGAAGTTTTTGTTGAAATATTTTTTCTATATGGAGTTTGACTAGATGCCACTAAGAAAAATGGACGTTGTTGTTGTTGGAGCTGGATTTTCAGGTCTTTACCTTCTGCATAAGCTGCGATCAGCAGGATTCTCGGTCACAGTTTTTGAAAAAGCTGATCAATTAGGAGGAACCTGGCATTGGAATAGGTACCCTGGCGCAAGATGCGACATTCCTTCTCTTCAGTATTCCTATCAATTCGATGAAGATCTCCAGCAAGATTGGAATTGGACTGAAAAATATTCAGCTCAACCTGAAATCCTAGAATACTTAAATCACGTTGCGGACCGGTTTGATTTAAAAAAAGACATTGAATTTAACACCGAAGTGGTTGCTGCAAAATTTAACGAGGAAAAATCCCTATGGGAAATTAAAACCTCCAATGAAGAGCTTGAATCAAAATTCTGTGTAATGGCCACTGGCTGCCTTTCAGCACCAAATACCCCTGATTTTGAAGGAATGAAAGACTATGAAGGTCAGCTTCTTCATACTGGAAAATGGCCACAAAGGCCAGTGGACTTTACAGATGAAACAGTTGCTATCATAGGCACAGGTTCTTCTTCCATTCAAGCAATACCAGTAATAGCAGAACAGGCTAAACATCTTTACGTTTTTCAAAGAACTGCCAATTACTCTATACCTTCAAATAATGGACCTATGAATACACAGGAAGAGGCTGATGTTAAATCCCGTTATCCTGAGTTTAGAAAAGAAAACTGGGACAACGGTTTTGGCATAGCCGGCTTGGAGATCGAAGCTTTGGCAGTGGAAGCTGGTGAAGAAGAGAGGAAAGAGAAATTTAATGTTCATTGGGAAAATGAAGGATTGGGTTTTCTAGGAACTTACGCTGATTTAATGCTAGATAAAGACGCCAATGAAATGGCTGCAGTCTTTGTTAGAGAAAAAATAAGAGAGAAGGTAAAGGACCCCGAAATAGCAGAACTTCTCAGACCCGAGTATACAATCGGCTGTAAAAGGCTGTGTGTTGATTCTGGCTACTTTGAAGCTTTTAACCGGGATAACGTTACCTTGATAGATTTAAATACAAATCCTATAGCTCGTATTACGCCTGAGGGACTGGTTGCAGGTATGGAAGAATATTCTCTAGATAGTCTTATCTTGGCTACAGGTTTCGATGCCATGACAGGGGCAGTTACTCGGATAGATATAAGGGGGAGGGGAGGAGTCTCCTTGAAAGATCAATGGAAAAATGGAGCTAAGTCATATCTGGGTTTAGGCATATCCAATTTTCCAAATCTCTTTACGGTCACAGGTCCTGGAAGCCCTTCTGTTTTATCAAACATGGTTCCTTCTTTGGAATTACATGTTGAATGGATATCTAATTGCATCGAATGGATGAGAGCAAACAAAAAAAGTGTTATCGAGTCTACCAAGACTGTCGAAGACGAATGGATGATTTTGGTAAATGAAGTGGCCGATCAGACCGTTTATAAGTCCTGTAAGTCTTGGTACAACGGGTCCAATATAGACGAAAAAGCTAAGGAATTCCTACCTTTTATCGGAGTTCCTCCATACACTGAAAAAATAACTCAGGTAGCCGAGCAGAATTACCAAGGATTCGTTTTTGATAAAACCAACTAATTAAAATTCCTTAAAGTTTTGTTATATCACTCTGTATAATCGCAAACCTCTTCTTTGGGCGCGTAACTCAATTGGTAGAGTGCCACCCTTACAAGGTGGAAGTTACAGGTTCAAGTCCTGTCGTGCCCACCAAAGTTTTTCTGTAGCTAACTTTTTAAATGCTGATTAAATAAGGGTTATCCGTAGCCTGTAAGAGAATTATTTAATATTCAGCTAATTATTGGAGGCTTCACTTTCAGGAAATAAGTAGGGCACTTTTAGGGCACCCCAAACAGGTATAATTCACTTGTGGATTATATTGATAAACAGGAACTCGCCGAAGAATGTTTAACGATAATAAAAGAACTTCACGAACTTGGAGCTCCAAAAGAAACAAAAGATTTAAACCGGGAACTCCTCAACTCCTTCCCAACCTACGCAAGATTTATGAAAAAGGATTTAAAAGAGCTCGTAAGATTATCTTAGGAACTAAGAGCTGAACTTGATAGGATAAAATAAACTGCTATAGCAAAATAGAACGAAACAGAGAATTAAACATAATGCCAACAACAAATAAACGACGAAACAAGGACTTTAAGAAGAAAAGAACAGCACATTCATTTCATGCCAAGAATATGAATAGGATAAAAGAACTAAAGGAAGCTGCATCTAAAGAAACTCCGATAGAAGAAACGCCTACAGAAAAAGTGAAAGAAGAAGATGTAGCTGAAGAAACTCCAGAAGAAGTGAAGGAAGAGGAAGAAGAGGAAGAAGAAGAAGAAGGGTGAGGCATGGATGAGAAACAGTACATTGCTGAAGCCGCGGACCGAGTGATGATTCTGGATTTACTTGGACGCTATGCGTTCGCTGCCGACTATGGAACAGGAAATCCCAGCGAGTGGGCGTCTTTGTTTGTGGAGGACGGCAGGTTTGAAGCCCCTGAATCTGGATTGCAGGTTACGGGCCGTGCCGCGCTGTGTGAATTCATAGATGGGTTACACAGAACAATCCCGGGTCTTCATCACGTCATGAGTAATCACGTCATCGACATCGACGGCGACCGAGCATATGGAAAGTGCCAGCTAAACGAGTTCTTGCTACGACCGGAGGCCATTTACCCCTGCATTCACGGCTGGTACGAAGACACGTATGTGCGCATCGACAATCGCTGGTATTTCGAGCTCAGAAAAGTATACGCCCTTCCGGATAACGCAACTGTCTCCACAAACGGAAGGATAGGGGAATATTTCAAGGAATATTGGAAGTTCTGCGAAGGTTATTATACCAATTGATGTATCGGACTTGTCCGAAGGATGGATAGGACTAAGGAGATTCCTTTCATTTGATTATTTTTCAATTGAGATCAATCGCAAACTTTTTCAAAATTTCTAAGGGTACAATGTCTAACGTTCTTAAATGGGTTCTTTTTATATATAACTTTGGTGCCATATCAGATTCGTAAGCCTCTGCCCACCTTTCAGCACATAAACACCAGCTATCGCCTTCTTTCACACCTGGAAAATTAAATTCTGGCCTGGGAGTGCTTAGATCGTTTCCTCTTGCTTTAGAAAATTCTAAAAAATCTTTAGTCATGCTTACACAAACAGTGTGAACCCCCTCGTCCCTCTCATCTGTGTGACAAAACCCATCCCTGAAAAAACCGGTAATGGGGCTTTCACAGCATGTCTCTATTTCCTCCCCGAAGACATTCTTTTGTTTTTCTACTGAATTCATAAATCTCTTCTGATTATTTCTACAAGGGCCTTTTTTATTTTATCTTGGGTGTGGGGTGCCCTAAAGAAACCGGCGTAATTACCATTGGGATCAATCAAAACAATACTGCCAGTATGATCAACCGTGTAATAAGGATCCTTGCTATTGTTAATGGGAGTGAAGGGAGCATTTACTCTAGTTGCAAAATTATATATTTGATCCAAGCCCCCGGTTAGGCCTGTAAAGTTCTCGCTGAAATTTTTTAGATATATTTTAAGTTGACTTGGATTGTCCCTTACGGGATCAACTGTGACCAAAAAAATTCTGATTTTATCTAGTTCTTGAGAGTCAATTTCCTTTTCAATTCTTGAAAGCATACTCATGGTGATAGGACAAATATCAGGACAAAATGTAAAACCAAAAAAAAGGACATTCCACTTTCCCTTAAAATCCTTGGGAAGAAATTCCTTCCCATTTGTATCTATAAGATTGAATGAACCTAGGTTTCGTGCAGGCTCAATTAAGTAAAGGCCCAGATCTTTTAATTGTTCATTGCTTAAATAGACTTGGGTTGTCATTTTGTTTACGTATAAAGATAAAGCAACAAGCATGACAGCTAAACAACTTACAATTGTCCAAGTGAAATTTCTTTTCATAGAGATATAAAGTTATCTATTAGCATTGAACTAAAAAGAAAAGCCAAATACCAGATAGAATAAAAGAAGGTGGGCATACCCTTTTTGTTTTCATCATCCTAGTAGAGCACTATAGCTTAATAAAGAAATACAAGTCCTAAGAAAGAAGTTATTTTCCTGAATGACATTATCTTTATTATCCTATTTTTGAATTTTTCAAAACCTTCTTTAGATCCTCTAAAAGCTCACCCCCTGGCAATTCTGGTGAATAAATCAATATCCCATTTCCCAAAGGGTCAAATAACATGTAGGAATCCTTAATTATTTCAGAAGGAATGTTTTGTTCTGGTATCCTAAATAATTCTAGACGGGGGTATTCCTTTGCTAGTCTTACTGCCTCTTGCGGGGAAAGATTGTAGGAATCTGATATTAGTAGATACCTTCCAACCCTTGTTGCATCTCTGCCAAGCCTAATATTCACTTGTCTTGTTTTATACAAAGAACTCCAACAAGTCTCCTGACAGGGATTATTTAAGACATGGATAATGGTCCACCTGCCTGGAAAGCCATTTTTAACACCCTCTATCTTTAATTTAGCTAAATCTATAGGTGGTTCAATTAACTGACCATTGTTGGTTCTGCCCTCCGGTGAAAATCCAACATAAAACAATAAAGTGCTAGCAATAAGAACAAGTATGGGTATCAAAAAAATGATAGCAGCTTTATATTTTTGATTTTTCTCTTTTTGTTTCATTGCTTTGAAGGTGGTTTAAATCCATAGTAAAAGTAAAGAAAGACTAAAACTAATGCCAAGCCTAACCATTGGGCCGCATATCCCCAGTGTCTAGGGGCTTTGAGTTCACTGGGGCCCCAAATGGGCTCTAACGATCCTTCTGAAGCAGCGGATAGGTGTATAACCAAGTTTTCGATATTTACCTCTTTCCCTAATAAATCAGAGGCTAAAGAGTAAGTTAATTCCTGAAGAACAACAGGGAAAGACTCTGAGACCTTCAGCTTAGATAGGTTTAAACCATATTTTTCAAAGGGAGAAATGATTCCCTCTATGTGTAGATTGCCTTCGGGAGCTGCAAAAGGGTAGCCAGCATCATCATTAGTCCAGCCTCTATTAATCAAATAAAGCTTTTGGCTTTCACTTTTAAAGGGGGTAAATATCTCATAACCTTTTTTGCTACGATAAATTCTGTTATCAAGTAAAAAGGATTGATTAATGTAAGACCCCTTAATGACTACACTGCGATAAATCAAATCTTCTTTTTTATAAACAGAAAGCTCTTTTTCCGCTAAAGGGGTCAGTGTCTTATTAACAGAATACGCTTCCCATATTTCTTTTTTTTCAAACCCTCTAGATATTTGCCAGGACCCTAAATACAAAAGCAGGGGCAGAAAAAAAATCACAAAACAGGTCATCCATACCCCGGGGTTGAAGTTTTTAATAAGAAATATCCTCATTTTTAATTATTAATACTTGTATACTTCGCATTTCGTTATGATCAAGTATTTTATACTTTTCTTAATTGTAGCAATGCTCTTAAGTCTCTTCAGCGGCGGCTTCTTTCTAATAAAAGATAAAGGCAAGACAAAAAGAACTGCTTATAGCCTTGGTATTAGAGTTTCTATTGCAGTGGTATTGTTTGCAACCATTTTATATGGCGTAACCACAGGACAAATTGGTCCTGGATCTTAGCCTAAAGAACATAAACGAAAGCCACCAAACAAATCCAAACTACGTCCACAAAGTGCCAATACCAGGATCCTGCCTCAAATCCAAATTGATCGTCATGACTAAAATGTCCACTGAGCCCCCTAATCAGCATGACAGTTAAAATTATCGCTCCTAAACATACATGAAATCCATGGAAGCCTGTCAACATGAAAAATGTAGTCCCGTAAACACCAGAATTAAGAGTTAAGCCCATGTGAGTGTAGGCTTCGTAATACTCAACGGCCTGAAGCACGACAAAGGCATAACCAAACACCAATGTTACTGCTAACCAGAAGTTAAACTGTTTTCTATTTCCGTTTTTTAAGCCTAGATGAGCTATGTGGACTGTAACACTGGAAGAAAGAAGAAGGACGGTGTTGTAGAGAGGTATCCACCCCAGTACACCCGCCAATCCGCCATGTGCATAGGCGGTTCCTATAGACATTTCCTCCCCAGGTCCGGGAAAGACAGCTTGGTCAGGAGTTATCATTAGAGGCCAATGTGCTTCAAAACCTGGCCACAACATATTTGATATTCCTCTTTCTCCTTCGCCACCAAGCCAAGGTACAGCGAAGTTTCTTATGTAGCCAAGTGCAAGAAAGAAAGCGAAAAAGAACATTACTTCTGAGAATATGAACCAGGCCATTCCATAGTAATAAGAGTTGTTCAGCATATTGTTGTTTAGTCCGTCGTTATTCTCTTTAATTACTTGAGAAAACCAGAAAAACATGGTGGTCCACATCATTAAAAAACCAGTAAGTAGTATTAGGTAAGAATTTTCTCCAAAGGGGCCAAGCTCCGGATTTACTGTTGTCGCAGCCCCAAATATTAAAGTTAACATCGTTACTGCCATTGCAAAGGGTAGTTTGCTAGATTCAGGAACGTAATAAGGTTGTGGGCTTGACATTTTTCCCTCCTACAAAGCTGCTATTTGATTTTTAGAGAGCTGGTCTGTGATATCAAACAAGGTATAGCCTAAACTTAGAGAGCCAATATCTAATGGAATATTTGGGTCAACGATAAATACGACCGGAAGCTCTAACCTCTCTCCGGCTAAAAGCTTTTGTTGTTCAAAACAGAAGCACTCGGTTTTGTGGAAATATTCAGCTCCCCTACCTGGGCTGACGCTTGGAATTACCTGTCCTACCATATCTTCAGAAGTTTTATTCTCGAACACAAACATAACCCTTTGTTGAACACCGGTGGTAATTGTTAGTTGTGTAATTTCAGGCTTAAAAGTCCAAGGCATGAATTCATTATTATGAGTTACAAATTGTATTAACATCTCCCTTTTATCTTCTTCTTCTATGTTTTTAGAAGAAAAAACAGAAGGTCCTTCAATTTTTCCATTTAGCCCCGTAATTTCACAAAAAACATCGTAGATTGGAACCAATAAGAAGCTAAATGCGCACATGCCCACCACTGTTAACGATAAATTTCTTATGGTTTTCTTTGCTTCTTTCATCACTTAACCTCCGGTTGAACTGTAAAGGTGTGGTAAGAAGGGGGTGAGTCCAAGGTCCATTCTAAACCCCAGTCCTTTGTGTCTTCCCAAACCTCATGGGAGGCTTTTTTCCCAGTTCTTATTGCCTTAATAACTATAAAAAGTAAAAGCAATTGGGTGAATCCAAATATAAATGCCCCCACAGAAACCATCGCGTTGAAGTCTGCAAATTGTAAGGCATAGTCTGGATATCTTCTTGGCATACCCGCCAACCCAACAAAGTGCATGGGGAAGAAGGTAAGATTTACGGAAATAAAAGACAACCAAAAATGGAGCTTGCCCAAAGTTTCGTCATACATGTTCCCGGTCCATTTGGGTATCCAGTAGTAAACCCCAGCGAAAATTCCAAACAATGACCCTGGAACTAATACATAGTGAAAGTGAGCCACAACAAAATAAGTGTCGTGGTATTGAAAATCAGCCGGCACAATAGCCAGCATTAACCCAGAAAAGCCACCGATTGTAAAAAGTGCAACGAAAGCAATGGCGAATAACATCGGTGTTTCAAAACTGATGGACCCTTTAAACATAGTCGCTACCCAGTTAAAGACCTTAACTCCAGTTGGAATGGCTATAAGCATTGTTGAGTACATAAAGAAAAGTTCTCCTGCTAAAGGCATGCCAACGGTAAACATGTGGTGGGCCCAAACCACAAAGGAGAGAATGGCTATAGAAGTCAGGGCATAAACCATCGAGGTGTAACCAAAAATTGGTTTTCTAGAAAAGGTCTCTATTACGTGGGAAACAATACCAAAGGCAGGAAGAATCATTATGTAAACCTCTGGATGCCCAAAGAACCAGAAAATGTGCTGAAATAAAACTGGGTCCCCGCCCCCTGCAGCGTTAAAAAAGCTAGTTCCAAAATGAATGTCCATTAACATCATGGTTACAGTTCCTGCTAAAACTGGCATCACTGCAATTAACAAGTAAGCTGTTATTAGCCAACTCCAAACAAATAGGGGCATCTTCATTAAAGTCATACCAGGGGCTCTCATGTTTAAAATGGTGGTAATAATATTAATTGAACCCAGAATTGAAGAAGCCCCCATTACGTGAATGGAAAAAATAAAGAAAGTAACTGTGTCTGGTGCATAAGTTGTAGAAAGTGGTGCATAGAAGGTCCACCCAAAATTTGGCCCTCCCGCATCCATGAATAGTGTTGAAATTAGTATTCCAAAAGCCATTGGTAATAACCAAAAACTTAAATTATTTAATCGTGGTAAAGCCATGTCAGGGGCGCCTATTTGCATGGGTATCATCCAATTTGCAAGGCCCACAAAGGCAGGCATAATGACTCCAAAAACCATAATCAATCCGTGGTTGGTAGTCATTTGGTTGAAGAATTCAGGTTGTATTATTTGAAGTCCGGGTTCAAATAACTCAGCTCTTATAACCATAGCCATAGTGCCACCAATGAATAGCATCAAGAAACTAAACCAGAGATAAAGAGTACCGATATCCTTATGATTGGTTGTAAAAAGCCATCTAGTTAGGCCTTTTGCAGGTCCGTGATGCCCGTGATCATCGTGTGTTTCTACTATCGTACTCATCTTTTCTGACCTCTTTTCATCATTTAGAGTTGTGCTCTGTTTTTGTAATCCACTATGTCTTTAGGAACTACTATTTCTCCATCTCCATTTTTTCCATTACTCCAAGAGTCTCTTGTGTAAGTTATTACCGAAGCTATATCAACTTCAGATAGCTGTTTTGAAAATGCCTGCATGGCAGCCCCTTGGACACCTTCCATTAAAATTTCTATGTTCCTTGCCTTGTCTCGCATTACTATTTGACTTCCTTCTAAAGAAGGAAAGACTGGCGGTAATCCCTGTCCGTTTGCTTGGTGGCAAGCAACACAGTTTTTAAGATAGACTCCCTGTCCTCTCTCAATGAGCTCTGCCTTTGTCCAAACTTTTTCGGTAAGAAGTTTTTCAGCTTCAGCTAATACTATTTTTTCTATAATCCATGCTTCGTATTCTTCTTGTTCAACTGCCCTTACAACAACGGGCATGAAAGCATGCCCTAAACCACATAATTCGGTACAAGCACCTCGGTAAATGCCTGGTTTGGGTACATTTGTCCAGGCTGTATTGATAAAACCTGGAACGGCATCTTGCTTAACGGCAAAATCTGGAACCCACCAAGAATGTATTACGTCGTTTCCAGTAATTAAAAACCTTATTCGTTTATTAATTGGTATAACGAGAGGCTCGTCAACTTCCGAGAGATAAAATTCTCCTTTAGGAAGCGCATTGTCTATCTCCTCTTGGCTGGTTGATAGATTACTAAAAAAACTAACGCCTTCTTCTAAATATGTATATTGCCATTTCCATTGATAGCCTGTAACCATAATATTTACATCGCCTTCTGTATCGTCGTATGCCTTGATCATGACAGAGGTGGAAGGAATTGCCATGCCGACCAAAATAACTGTGGCTGCTACGGTCCAAGCGATTTCTACCCAGAAGTGGTCATCAAATTTTGCAGCTATTGCTCCTGAAGATTTTCTGTACTTCCACAATGACCAAAACATAATCCCGAAAACAACCACGCCTATCCACACACAGATCCACATAATTAACATGTGCAAGTCAAAGATTTCCTTACTTACCTCGGTTACCCCAACTCGCATGTTGTAATCCGAAGCTTCAGAAAAAACTGAAGTAGGAACTAAAAATAGAAGTGTGTAAAAAAACTTCCCTGTAATCCTTGAAATTGACTTCATAAGCTCATTTATATTATTTGGCTGGAGCCAGCAGAATCCGCGCGGATTTTATCCTATGGGGTCTATGCGAACAACCAATATTATCAATCTGAACAAAATAAAAATGGGGTCACTAAAGCTTTAAAAGTCTTCCAGCTAAGTCCAATTTCATTTTTTTATAAACTGCTTTTTATCAAGTTCAGAACCCTGTTTGTTGAAGGCCGCTTTCCTGTCCAAATCTTAAAGCTGATAGCTGCCTGGCCTACTAACATTCCCAAGCCATCCAAGCAGACTTCTATACCTGCATCTTTTGCTAATTGATTGAAGTATGTTGTTTCTTTTGAGTAGTTCAAATCATAGGACCAGTCAGCTTTTTGAAATATTCTTTGATTCAAGATTAGATCCTCGCCTATTACTCCTGCTGAAGTAGTGTTTATGACACCAGTTAAACTTCCTTCCGGGATTTCTTCCATGGGCAAGGCCTGTATCTGAACACCACTAGCTTTGAATTGATCTACTAAGGCTCGCGATTTCTCAAAGGTTCTATTGAGTAAGGTTAATCTTTTGGGATGTAGACTTAAGACACTAGGAAGAATAGAACGTGCTGCCCCCCCAGCCCCAAGAATTACTAAATTAGAGTCTTTAAGTGAAATTTGGTTATTTAATAAATCCTCTACCAGCCCTTTGCCATCGGTAGAATCAGCAAAGATTTTCCCCTTTTCTTTCCACAAAGTGTTAACTGCTCCTGATTCCCTTCCAATTTGGCTTACTTCATCAGCCAAGCTGTAAGCCAATTCCTTAAGCGGAAGGGTTACGTTAAGGCCATCATACCCATTTTCAAGCAATTGTTTTGTTGCCGAGTTAAAGTCTTTGGGAGCTATCTCAATGGCCTCATAGGAAATATCAATCCCAAGTTCTTTTGCGAATTCAGAATGAATTCTTGGAGAAAGGGAGTGTTTAATTGGCTGACCTATGACTGCGAACTTTTTCACTATTTAATTTATTCTCTTATCCACTTGTCAGTCTGGATATCTTGGATAGGGGTAGGGCTATTAAGCGTTCCAAGACACCCTTCCACTATACTCAAGCCTTCAAAAAGTTCTTCTACTTCTTGCTGAGTGGTGACTGGTTTTTTTCCTTTCATATTAGCTGATGTCGAAACCATTACGCCTCCAAACTTATTACATATTTCTATAATTATAGGGTGATTTGAGACCCTTACGGCCACAGAATCGTAATTCCCTCTTATCCAAAACGGCGTTGTTCTTGTGGGCACTATCCATGTATGGGGTCCAGGCCATTTAGTTATCAACTTTGTCTTGTATTTATTTATATTTACATAAGGTCTCATTTGTTCAAGTTTGCTGCCTACTAGTATCAACCCCTTGCTTACAGGTCTGTTTTTTAATTTTAGAAGCCTGTAAACAGCCTCTTCATTTACCGGGTCACAGCCTAATCCCCAAACCCCCTCAGATGGATAAGCGATAACCTTGCCCTGCTTTAAATCGACCAAAGCTTCATCAAGCCCATTCATGTTTATTTTTTCGAGAGTTTTTTATTAACTTCTGAAATTTGCTGCATATTTGCTTCCCTTATTGATAGAAGAGTATCAGCAATTTCTTTTGAGCTAAGGGAAAGTATTTGAGCCGCTAAATATCCTGCATTGGCAGCACCAGCAGAACCAATGGCTACTGTTGCTACTGGCACTCCTTTTGGCATTTGGACTGTTGATAAAAGTGAATCAATCCCATTTAAAGGGCCTCCGTCTGCAGGGATGCCTATTACGGGCTTTACAGTTTTCGATGCTATAGCTCCAGCTAAGTGGGCCGCCAATCCAGCAATAGCTATGTATATTTGAGTATTCCCCTTTTCTGCTTCTTCAAGATGTTGTTCTAGTAAATCGGGTGTTCTGTGGGCGGAAAAAACATTTATAGAAAGATCTATGGAAAAGGAGCTTAATACTTCAGCACATTTCTTCGCCAGATCTAAATCCGATTCTGATCCTATGATGATTGAAACTGTTGCTGTCAATTTTTCTCCTTATAATTAAGAAGTCGTATTCTAATATAATCCTCGCGGTTAAAATATAAACAATGGCTGTATTGAAGATTTTAATTTTTCCTGATCAAAGGTTGAGAACTATAGCTAAAGAGATTCTTGTAATAGATGATGAAATTAAAGCGCTTGCTGGTAATCTTTTAGAAACAATGTATGAAGGAAAAGGCATAGGCCTTTCGGCAACACAAGTTAATATTCATAAAAGAATTCTTGTGGTAGATGTAAGTGATGAAAAGGATTCACCCCTTATTTTGATCAATCCTAAGATAGAAGTTCTTAATGAAGAAGAAGAAGTCAACAGTGAAGGTTGTTTGTCTGTTCCGGGGTTTTTTGAAGAGGTAAGTCGTCCGAGTGAGATAAACATAACGGCTCTAAACTTGGAAGGAGAAAAGTTTACAATTGTGGCTACTAACTTGCTTGCTGTTGCAGTCCAACATGAAATGGATCACCTGGATGGAAAAATATTCGTAGACTTTTTATCTAACTTAAAAAGACAAAGAATAAAGAAGAAGTTATTAAAAATATCTAAGGTAGCCGTTTAAAATGAAGATAGTTTTTGCTGGCACTACATCATTTTCTGCTTTTCATTTAGATTTATTGATAAAAAGTAAAAACGAAATAGCAGCTGTCCTTACTCAGCCAGATAGCAAATCAGGAAGAGGGAAAAAAATAAAACTTTCACCTGTAAAGATCTTTGCTGAAAAAGAAGGAATACAGGTTATTCAGCCTAAGAGCCTTAAAGATAATCTTGAGACTATTGAAGATCTTAGAGCAATGAACCCCGATCTTATTTTAGTTGTGGCTTACGGTTTAATCCTTCCCGCAGAAATAATTAATTTGCCTAAATTTGGCTGTATTAACATTCATGCCTCTTTACTTCCAAGGTGGAGGGGGGCTGCCCCCATAGAAAGAAGTATTCTGGAGGGGGACAGCAAAGGCGGGATAACTTACATGAAGATGGATGAAGGACTAGATACAGGCCCTATTATGAAATTGCTTCCCTGCCCTTTTGATGAGGATGAAGACTCTGAATCTCTAGAAATAAAATATCAAAACTTAAGCCAGATTGAACTTATAAATTTTCTAGAGGATCTTGCTGGGGGAAGGATTAAAGAAGTAAATCAGGATTCAGAGCTTGCCACTTACGCTGAAAAAATTGAAAAACAAGAAACAGAAATATTTTGGGAACATGAGCCAGCTGAACACATAGAAAGAAAAGTAAGAGCTTTATTTCCAAAATATGGAGCTTTTACTTTTTTTGGAGATAAAAGGATTAAAATATTAAATTCAACGAAAGCTAAAATTTCAAAAGTCCTGTCCCCAGGAGAACTTTCTGTTTCTGGAGGTGACGCTCTTTATGTGGGGTGTCAAAATCATCAATCATTGAGGTTACAATCTCTACAGATTGAGGGCAAAAGGCCTGTTAGTGCCGAGGACTTCATGAAGGGAAATAGAGAAAATATTTTTCGGGTAAAAAAATTCTCGTCTTCACTTGAAAATTAATAGTTAGAATCATAAATAGGTTTATAATCCGGATAACTTGATTTCCAGGAAGGAAAACACTTGAAAATTATTATTCTTGGAGCAGGCACAGTTGGAACCACACTGGCCATTGCATTGTCTCAAGAAGACAACGACATAACGGTTGTTGACAAAGACCAAAGCACTCTTCATCGCCTAGAAGAAGAAGCGGATATCAATACCGTTAATGGCAGCTGTTCTTACCCAAATACTTTAGTTAATTCTGGCATAAAAGAAGCTGACATGGTTGTTGCTGTTACAGGTAGTGATGAAATAAATATTGTTTCTTGCCTAATCTCTAAGGTTCTATCAAAAAATGTTAAAACTATTGCAAGAATTAGAGAATCTTCCTATTTAAAAGATAGAACTAAGCGGGCAATTGAGGAAGGAGTTATACCTGTTGACGTTGTGGTGAGTCCAGAAAAGCTTATTACAAAACATATTAAAGCCTTAATTGAAACTCCTGGTTCTCTTCAGGTTTTGGAATTTGGTGATGGGTTATTAAATCTGGTTGGTGTTAGGGCTGTAAAGGGAGGTCCTTTAATAGGTCATGAAATAGGAGATCTTAAAAAACACATGCCTAACGTAGACACTCGGGTAGCAGCCATCTTTAGAAAAGGAGGAGCAATTATTCCCAGGGGGACAACTACAGTAGAGGCAGGAGATGAGGTTTTCTTTATTGCCAGAAAGAAGGACGCAAGAAAAGTAATTAATGAAATGAGAACAAAAGAAGATCCCTATAAATATGTCGTTATAGCTGGAGGTGGAAAAATTGGAAGTGCTCTTGCTGAACAGATTGAAGATAATCACACAGTAAAGATTATAGAAGCTAATTCAGAAAGGGCTAAAGAAATTTCAGAACGCTTGGTAGATACAATTGTTCTAGAAGGAAGTGTCTCTGATAAATCTCTACTTCATGAAGAAAATATAGAAGAATGTGATGTTTTTGTAGCTGTAACCAACGACGACGAAGCCAATGTTATGTCATGTATGCTAGCGAAGGAAATGGGGGCCCATAAAGTAATTGCTCTCATTAATAATGAGGCATACGTAGATTTAGTGCAGGACAAGGGTATAGATGTGGCTATAGCACCATCTCAAATCACCATAGGTACATTCTTATCTGAATTAGCAGGAGATGAGGTGGTAAAAGTTCATTCTTTAAGACGTGGGGTTGCAGAAGCCATAGAAACGATTGTCAAGGGGTCAACTAATGGCAAAGGAGATGTTATTGGGAAAGAACTGGGTAACATAAGACTTCCTGTAGGTGCAACAATTGGTGCTATTATACGTAAAGATAAAGCTAAAATCGCCCATGATGACGTTAAATTACGTGAACATGATCACGTAATACTTTTTTTAACAGATAAAAAACTACTACCTAAAGTCCTGCAAATCTTTTCTCCCTCCTAAATTAACTTAAATGAACTTTCTTTACACTCTTAGAATTCTGGGTATCCTTTTAATGTTCTTTAGCACAGCCCAGCTACTTCCAGCTTCTGTGGCCTACTATTTCCAAGAGTATGCTCTCATGAAAGTATTTTTTAATACTCTGTTAGCGACTTTTATTTGTGGTTTTTTGCTTTATATTCTCAGTGCAACCAGGAAGGAAGATCTTAGGACAAAAGATGGATTTATTATAACTGTTTTATTTTGGACAGTTTTATCGATTTTCGGTTCATTTCCACTGATTTTCGCAGAAGAAATAGATATATCCTATATTGATGCCTTGTTTGAATCTATATCTGGACTAACCACAACAGGGGCAACAGTACTTACAGGTCTAGATGAACTTCCTAGGTCAATACTATTTTATAGACAACTACTGCAGTGGTTAGGCGGTATGGGCATAATAGTACTGGCAGTAGCAGTCTTGCCCTTATTAGGCATAGGAGGAATGCAGTTGTATAAAGCAGAAACACCAGGGCCTTTAAAGGACTCTAAGTTAACTCCTAGGATTACTGAGACTGCTAAAGCTCTGTGGTACGTCTATTTAACAATGACAATAGTCTGTGCTTCAGCTTATAAATTCTTCGGTATGACCACTTATGATGCAATATGTCATGCTTTTTCTACAGTGTCTATCGGAGGATTTTCAACCCACGATGAAAGTTTTGGCTTTTTTACGCAAGCCTCAATCAGATGGACGGCTGTTATATTCATGGTTATTTCGGGTATTAACTTTGGGCTTCACTATATAGCCTGGAGCAAAAGGAGGTTATTACACTATTTTTATGATTCTGAAGTGAAGGCATATTTAGTAATCTTATTATCTGTTTTTGTTTTAACTTTCATAACACTCAGTATATATCTAGAGGACCCAGGAGCTAGTCTTATTCAAGAGAGCGCTTTTCAGGTTGTTTCTATAGCAACAACCACAGGTTTTCTTACGGCAAATTACTCGAACTGGCCCCTATTTGTTCCTATTTTACTTCTTTTTACGGCTTTTATTGGGGCATGTGCAGGATCTACGGGTGGGGGCATTAAGGTTATCAGAACCCTTGTTCTAGCAAAACAAAGTGCAAGTGAAATAACTAAATTAATTCATCCAAATGCTGTAATTTCAATAAAATTAGGCAAAAAGGCTATCAGCCCAAGGGTGGCTGAGTCAGTGTGGGGGTTCTTTTCTATCTATGTTATTGTATTTATATTTCTATTTTTGTTTTTATTAGCCCAAGGAAACGATTTTATTACTTCCTTTTCTGCAGTAGGAGCCACTTTGAATAACCTGGGTCCTGGCTTGGGAGAGGTTTCAAACAATTACCAATCTTTATCAGACTATTCAAAACTTGGTTTATGTATGGCAATGCTCTTGGGTAGGCTAGAAATATTTACTCTTTTAGTGCTATTTACTCCTGCTTTTTGGAAAAAATAACTGAATTACCATGGCTAATAAAGGTCTTTTGACTCTGTTTTTAAGTTTTTTAAGTTTTATTTCCCTTAAGAATATACATTTTTTAGGTGAACTGATTGGCATTTTATTAAGCATCATTCCTAACTCAGCTAAAAATATCACCAAAGTAAATTTACAAATCTGCTTTCCTAATAAGGGTGATCAAGAAATTAAATTTTTAACTAGAGAAAGCCTAAAAGAAACGTCAAAAAATTTACTTGAATCAGGAAAATCTTGGATTACTTACCCGAAAACAGGGGTTAGCAGCATAATAAAAGTGGAGGGAATGAAGCTAGTTTCAGAAAGCCTCATTCAGGATAAAGGAGTAATACTATTCACTTCTCACTTGGGGAATATAGAAATTCTGATAAGCTTTTTGTCTGAAAATTTTAAATGCACCATACCGTATAAACCTGCAAAAATTGATGCTATAGATGACTTAATGAAACAGGCTAGACGTTTAATGGGGGCAGCAATGGTAAAGGCAGATTCAGGCGGAGTTAAGTCAGCTCTTAGTGCATTGAATCGTGGGGAAATATTAATAATGGCAAGCGATCAGGTACCTAAAAAAAGTAATGGTATTATTTCAAACTTTTTTGGTATTCCAGCACTTTCTGTGTCTCTAATTTCAAGCCTTGCCATTAGGACAAAAAGCCCTTGTCATTCCGTGAGTTGTATAAGGTTAAAAAAGGGGAAGGGATATAGGATTATATTTAGTGAAAGGTTAAAAAAACTGAATACTTTAGGTGTGCAACAAGGAGTTAATCTCATGAACACAGAACTGGAAGAATGTATAATGAAAGCCCCAGAACAATACGCATGGGAGTACAAGAGGTTTAAGCATTCAAATTTTAAGAATCCCTATTAAATAATCTATAAATGATAGTAAGTGCTTACTATATTAATAAAACTTAATTAAATTATGACAGCTAAATCAATGGAAGAACTTACGTCCCTTTGTAAGCGCAGGGGTTTTATTTATCAGACAAATGAAATTTATGGTGGGCTTCAGGGATTATTTGATTACGGACCTTTGGGAGTTGAATTAAAAAATAATTTGAAACAGGCCTGGTGGAAATCAATGGTTTATGACAGAGATGATGTGGAGGGGTTAGACGCTGCAATTTTAACTAGCCCTGCTGTATTGAAATACTCAGGACATGAGGAAACTTTTTCCGACCCACTTGTTGACTGTCGCTCTTGTAATTCAAGGTGGAGAGCAGATCATTTAGAAGAATCTAAGTGCCCTTCTTGCGGCTCTAAGGATCTTACCGAACCCAGGCCTTTTAATTTAATGTTTAAAACTAATGTAGGCCCTATTGATGATGGAACTTCTTTTGCCTACTTAAGACCTGAGACGGCGCAACAGACTTTTACTAATTTTAAAAACGTTCTTGACTCTACTTCTAGGAGTTTACCTTTTGGCATAGCCCAGATGGGAAAAGCCTTTAGAAATGAAGTGACTCCTAGAAACTTTATTTTCAGAGTAAGGGAAATGGAACTAATGGAATTAGAGTTCTTTGTTGAGCCTGGAACAGATGAAGAGTGGCATCAATTTTGGATTAAAAATAGACTGGAATGGTGGTCAAAACAGGGGGTTCCGGAAAAAAGACTAGATTTATATGACGTGCCCGCCAAAGAGCTGGCCCATTATTCAAAATCTACCACTGACATAATGTATAAATTTCCACATGGCATAGAAGAACTAGAAGGAATAGCCAACAGAACAGATTTTGACTTAGGATCTCATACAAAAAATCAATCAGATCTTTCTATTACAGCCAAGGTTCTGAAAAATTCTTCTTCAAATGCCAAGCTAGCAATTCAGGATAGGGAGACCAAAAGGTGGGTAGTCCCTTACGTAATTGAACCAGCTGTAGGTGTGGACAGAGGGTTTCTTGCTGTTCTAAACGAAGCTTATACGATTCAAAAATTAGAAAATGGAAAAGAAAGAACTGTTCTTTCGCTTAAGCCACACCTTTCTCCTATCAAGGCAGCCGTCATTCCACTTAAGAAAAACAATGAAGAGTTAGTTTTGGCAGCAAAAAACCTTAAGAAAGAGCTCCAAGGCCTTAGCCTTGGAAGAATCTTGCTGGAGAATTCTGGAAATATTGGTAAAAGCTATAGGCGCCACGATGAGGTTGGAACCCCCCTGTGCATTACTGTTGATTTTCAAACCCTCGAGGACCAAACAGTTACCATTAGAAACAGGGACAGCATGGATCAAGAGAGGGTGCATCTAGAAGAAGCATCGCCCTACCTGCAGGAGTATTTGAGGTAAGTGCCTAAAACTTCCACTAAACCCATCATCCTGGATAGGGACGGAGTTATTAATGAAGATCTTTGGGGTTACGTAACAAGAAAAGAAGAATTCAAGCCTATCAGTGGAAGTCTTAAGGCTATACAAAAACTAACTGCTGCAGGGTTTACTGTAGTTGTAGCAACTAACCAAGCCTGCATAAGTAAAAAAATTATTAATAAAAAACAGCTTGATGCCGTTCACGAATACATGTCTTCTTTAGTACAAGAGGCAGGGGGTAAAATTGACTGTATTGTTTTTTGTCCTCATGCCCCTAAAGATAATTGTTCTTGTCGCAAACCAGAAACGGGGCTTCTGATTGAGATCGAAGAAAGGATTGGTAGTTCTTTGAAAAACAGTTTTTTTATAGGAGACAAGGAGTCTGATTTATTATGTGCTACTAGGCATGGATGCATACCTCTTCTGGTAGAAACTGGCTATGGGGGAAAAACTTTAACATCTAAGCACTGCCCTCCAAAAGAAAGATGTTTTAAGGACCTTATGGATGCAGTAAGTTATGTTTTAGAATCTTAAACTTTTTACTTTGATGATTTATATAAGGTCGCTCATTTTTTATTTTTTTTATGTTGCCTCTGGTTTACTAGCAGGTTTAATAGGTTGCATTGTCTGTCCTTTCTTAACCATAGCTAATAGAACTAAACTTTTATCTGCTTGGCCAAGATTTTCTAATTGGATCCTGTACAAGGCCTGTAAGATTGAAATTGTAGTTGAAGGAGAAGAGAATATTCCAAAAGCTCCTTTTGTCATTATCCCCAACCACCAAGGCCAATGGGAAACTTTTTTTTGTCAGTACTTTTTCTTTCCTATGACTACTCTTTTAAAAAGAGAGTTGTTATTTATTCCTGTCTGGGGCTGGGCTCTCGCTTTACTTAAACCTATAGCTATAAACAGAGGTAACCCTGTTATTGCCCTTAGAAAAGCATTAAAAGAAGGAGAAGATAGAATAAAAAACGGTTTTTCAGTTTTAAACTTTGCTGAAGGGACAAGAAAAAACCCAGGGGAAGTTGGGGGTTACGCTAGGAGCGGATTCGAGCTTGCAAAAAAAATGAAAGTACCTGTCCTCCCCCTTGTGCACAATTCAGGTGATTGCTGGCCTGCCCATAGGTTCTTGAAATTCCCTGGTAAAATTAAGCTTGTTATAGGAAACTCTATTGAGAACATAAGTTCAAGCGCTGAAGCAGCAAAACAAACAGAATACTGGGCAAGAAAAAGACTTAATGAAATTAGACTAGAAGATAACTAGACGTCTAGGTTTACAACAAACTTTGCATTTTCATCTATGAAGATTCTCCTAGGTTCTACGTCATCACCCATCAAGGCATTAAAGAGCTCGTCTGCCTTTTGTGCGTCATTAATGGTTACCTGCCCCAGAAGCCTTGCTTCCGGATCCATTGTTGTGTCCCAAAGTTGGTCTGCATTCATCTCTCCTAGCCCTTTGTATCTTGACATTGTAAAAGATTTTTTTGCTGCTTCGATTAGCTGATTTATTGAGCTTGCGAAATTATCTACCATAAATTTAGACCCATTGAATTCAAAATAAGAATCCTTATTTAACAGGGTGTTTAGGTGTTCTCCAAATGAACAAATGTCCTTGTATGCTTTCGCTCTAAAAAAACTTTGACTTAACTGCCAAGCTGTTTCAGAGCCGTGACGGATTAAAGTTATCTCAGGTTCAGATATTTTTTGTTCTTTATTTTTAATTGCTTCTACTTTCCACTTAGATCCTTTTAAGGCTGGGCTGTTAAGCTTTGCTTGAAGTTTCTTACTCCAATCTTTTACATTTTTATCTTTTTTCAAGTCAGCTAGCCTTTCAAGATACATGCTTGCCTGAAGTATTTCTTCTGGATATAGGTGGGTAAGAGAATACATGGACTCCTGGGATTTTTGGTGCTGTGAAAAAAGTTTACTCAGGGCTTCTCCGCCTATTGACTCACCCTTCTTGTTCAATACAAGCCTGGTCTCATCCAAAACTTCTGCCAGAAGCTGTTCTCTTAGGCCTTTGTCGTCCCTTATGTATACTTCTTGCTTCCCTTTTTTTAATTTATAAAGGGGGGGTTGGGCAGTATAAATATAACCCTTCTCTAGAAGCTCTGGCATTTGTCGGTAAAAAAAGGTTAGAAGAAGGGTTCTTATGTGAGAGCCATCCACGTCAGCATCAGTCATAATTATGATTCTGTGATACCTTAATTTTTCAAGCTGCCAGTCATCTCCCTTTATTCCACAGCCCAACGCTGTAATTATTGTTATTATTTCACTGGAGGAAAGAACCTTGTCTATCCTTGCCTTCTCAACATTAATAATTTTACCTCTTAGGGGAAGTATGGCTTGAAATTTTCTGTCTCTACCTTGCTTGGCCGAACCTCCTGCTGACTCTCCTTCCACCAAATAAACCTCTGATTTGCCTGGGTCTTTTTCCGTGCAGTCTGATAGTTTGCCAGGTAAGCCGCCTCCGTCAAAAACCCCTTTTCTCCTTGTTAGCTCTCTGGCCTGTCTAGCTGCCTCCCTTGCTCTAGCTGCATCTATTATTTTTGAGGCTATCAGTCGAGCTTCTGCTGGGTTTTCTAATAAGTAATTAGATAGGTGCTTATAAACCTCCTGTTCTACTATTGCTTTAATTTCAGAGGAAACTAGCTTATCTTTTGTTTGAGATGAAAACTTAGGATCAGGTGCTTTTATTGAAACTACTGCAACCAAGCCTTCTCTGGCATCATCTCCAGAAGCTGTCACCTTTTCTTTAGTTGACAGCCCCTCTTTATCCATGTATTTGTTTAACGCTCTCGTCAAGGCAGTTCTAAAGCCTACCAGATGAGTGCCCCCATCTCTTTGGATTATATTATTGGTATAACAGTTAACATTTTCCTGGTAACCATCATTCCACTGCATAGCTACTTCCACAGAAATCCCCTCTTTGTTTTCTTGTAAGAAGTGAAATATAGAATTAATGGTATTTCTTTTTCCAGTAAGGAACTCAACAAACTCTGCAAGACCTCCTTTGTGCTTAAAAGTTTTTTTCTTGTCTACCCTTTGGTCCTCAAGAATAATTTTTACCCCGGCATTAAGGAAGGAGAGGTCTCTTAATTTTCCAGCTAAAATTTCGAAGTCAAAGACCACGTTAGTGAAAGTTTCTGTTGATGGTGTTAATTTAATTTCGGTACCTGTTAGATCGCTCTTGCCAGTGGGTTTTAATTTTGCTTTTGGTACTCCATCAGAATAATGCTGCTCATACACTTTGCCATCCCTTCTAATGGTTAGGTGTAGTTTTTTAGAAAGTGCATTAACTACAGAAACACCTACCCCGTGAAGTCCTCCAGATACTTTGTAAGAATTGTCATCAAACTTTCCCCCGGCGTGGAGTTTAGTCATAATAACTTCAGCAGCAGAAACCCCCTCTTGTTTATGAATATCCACAGGGATTCCACGTCCATTGTCTTTAACTAAGACACAATCATCAGCTAGTATTTGCACTTCTATATAATCACAATGGCCAGCTAAAGCTTCATCTATTGAGTTGTCTACCACCTCATAAACCATGTGGTGCAGACCTGTGCCATCGTCAGTATCCCCAATGTACATCCCAGGCCTTTTCTTGACCGCCTCCAATCCTTTTAAAACTGTTATGTTAGTAGAATCATAACCATTTGATTTGGCTGGGCTTTTTATTGATTTTCCTAAGCCTTTAGCAGCCCTTTTTAAAGCAGTTTTTTTTGTTTTTATTGGAGTTTTATTTAATTTTGTAGCTGTGTCAGTCTTCTTTGCTGGCATCTAGTTATTTTAACTTATTTCGAGAGATTTAGCTGTCTAAAGTTGTCTAAAAAGGGACCAAAATTTTCTGTATTTTTTCCTTCTATGGCTGTAATTAACAGTTGAGAGTTAAGAGCTAGAGCTTCTTGAAGTACTATTTCTAAACTCTCTTGATCTAGCTCTGAAGTTATGTCGTCAATAAGATAAATTATTTCTGATTCAATCTGAGACTTTAGGACATCATTAAAGTAAAAAAACATTAATAAAATCAGTAGTTTCTGCTGCCCTCTTGAAAGAACTGACCTTGCTAGTTTGTTTTCTGTGTAGAACATTAAATCAAGTCTATGAGGACCAAGGCTTGTATATCCTAGTGCCCTATCTTTCTGACTGGACTTTTCTATTGCATCTCCAAATGATAGGTCTACTGGCCATCCTTTGCTTAAATGAATCTTAATCGTGTTTAAAAATTCAGGATTTCCTTTTTTTTCTTCCCTTCTGTTTTCTAAGGTATCCTTAAAAAAATTTACGTAAAACCTTTTTTGTGTATCTTCGAGTATATTTCCTATTTCTATTAACGCTTTATTCCAAATTTTAAGCTCTTTTTCTGAAACCTTTCTCTTTAAAGCCATGTTTCTTTGGCTCAATGTTTTCTTATATAATTTATATTCATCGTGAGCATTATGTTCCACGTGAAACATTGCCTTGTTAAAAAAATCTCTACGTAATTCAGTTTCTCCTTCAATCATTCTTAGGTCTTTAGCTTGAATAAACTGAATAACTGGAAGGTCTTTTTTTGCAACAGAAGAGGTGCCTCCCTTACCCTTTCTAGAGATTCTTTTGTTTAATTCTTTTTCAGCTCTAATTTTGAAAATACCATTATCTTTAGTTATTTCAAGGCCCACCAAAAAGCCTTTGCTGTTATCCTTAATACAGTCTTTAAGGTCCCTTGTTTTAAAGGACTTACCGGTTATCAAGACGTTGATGGCTTCAAGTACTGAAGTTTTTCCGGTACCGTTCACTCCTGTTAAAAGTAAGTTATTATTGGAAAGATCAAGCTTTAAGTCTGTAAAAGGTCTAAAGTTTTTTAGAAATACTTTGTCAATGGACATTTCATAGTCTCATTGGCATGATGACATAAGCCTCTAATTTATTTCCAGGTTCCCTAATTAAACAACTGCTCTCTTCTCCGTAGAAGTTTATCTCTACTGTTTCTGATTCTATTGTTGCTAAAACATCAAGTAAATAACCGATATTAAAGCCAATTTCCATTGGACTCCCTTCGTAATTAACTTCTAAAAGTTCTTCTGCTGATTCTTTCTCTGGATTATTTGCTGTTAATTTAAGTTTGTTATTACTTAATTCGAATCTTACTCCTCTGTATTTCTCATTAGAAAGAATAGATGCCCGAGTAAGCGCAGATTGGAGGTTTTCTTTAGAAATCTCTAAGGCATCAGGGGAGCCTGATGGTAATACCTTTTCATAATCTGGAAATTTTCCATCTATTAACTTAGTTGAAAATTCTAAGTTTATGTCCTCAATTCTAAGGCTTGAGTTCCCAAAACTTAGATTAATATTATCACTTTCTTCTCTTAATATTTTTGCTAGCTCTAAAACTGCTTTTCTAGGAATTATTTGTCTTTTTCCTTCCACTTCTGCCGTTTGTGTCGTTTCTTTTAATTGGCTTGTGGCGAAAGCTAACCTGTGTCCATCAGTTGCTACTGTATTTATACTGCCTTCTTTGTATTCCACTAAAAGTCCATTTAAATAATATCTTACGTCTTGAGAAGCCATACAAAATGCTGTTTTATTGAGTAGTCTTTTTAAAGTTTTTGATTCTATAGACAATGAATCAGTTTCTTCTTTTGACTCTAGCTCTGGGAAATCGAGAGTAGATAAAGTTGCAAAATCAGCATGAAAGTTCTTAGAGCTTACTGTTAACTTGCCGTTATTTAAATTGAATTCAAGTGATTCTTTATCGGGCAAAGATCTGCACAACTCTGACATCTTCCTGGCTGAAACAGTAGTTTCCCCCTCTTCAATTACTTCCTTCACCGCTGTAACTGTTTTTAATTGTATTTCTAGATCCGTAGCTGTTATTTCTATTTTTCCATCCATGGCAACTATTTTGAGATTAGCCAAGATTGGAATTGTTTGCCTTCTTTCTGCTATGGATGCACCCATTTGAAGAGCATCAACAATTTCATTCTTTTCTGTAATAAATTTCATTTTTAAACTGTTAAGGCCCTAAAAAGATTCCTATAATCCTCTTCTATTTCATTATTAAAATCTCTAAGTTCTTTAATTCTTTTACACGCATGCAAAACTGTTGTGTGGTCTCTTCCCCCAAAGGACTCTCCTATTTCAGGCAAACTATAATTGGTTAGCTCTTTTGCTAAAAACATTGACATTTGCCTAGGTCTTGCAATAGATCTGCTTCTTCTTTTAGAAAGGAGATCACTTAATTTAATATTATAATATTCGGCTACTGTTTTTTGGATATTATCAACACTAACCTGTCTTGCCTGTATGGCCAATAAATCTTTAAGTGAATCTTTTATCAAAGGGATATCTATCTCTTTTCCTGTAAAGTTAGAGTTGGCTATAACTCTTTTCAAAGCCCCCTCAAGCTCCCTTACATTTGATCTTACTTTTTGGGCAATAAAGAAAGCGCTTTCTTCATCCAACTTATAACCCATTTCTTCTGCTTTGCTTAGAATTATGGCAACTCTAGTTTCAAGCCCCGGTGGATCAATCACTACCGGTAGCCCCCACCCAAATCTAGACTTCAGTCTGTCCTCTAAGCCATCAATTTCCTTTGGATACCTGTCACAGGTTAGTATCATTTGACTTCCTCTTTCAAGCAAAGAATTAAAGGTATGAAAAAGTTCCTCTTGCGATTGCTCTTTGCCCGCAAAGAACTGAATATCATCAATTAATAAGGCATCTAAGGACCTGTAATATTGTTTAAATTCATTAATTGCGCCTAATTGTAACGATCTTACCATATCACTCACGAATTTCTCCGAGTGAATGTAGGTTATCTTTTTGGATTGGTCATGGGTTTTCATTAAATTTCCTACAGCATGCATTAAGTGCGTCTTACCTAGACCAACGCCTCCATAAATGAAAAGCGGGTTATATGAAGTTTTTAAGCCTGATGCAACTTGCCTTGAAGCTGCTAGAGCTATATTGTTTGACTTGCCTTCAACGAAAGTATCAAAACTAAAGCCTGGTATTAGGTTTGTTTGGTGACCCTTTTTATGAGAAAAGTGAATTTCCTTTTGATAATCTTGCTTAACGTTAATTGCATCATTGATAGGCTTTTTAATGTTGTCATTTATTTCTATAGCTTCAGCCTCTTCGAAGCTCCCCTGAAAGACTTCAAAATTTATGTTTAATTCATCCTGGTTAGTTATAGCTATCAATCTTTCTTTAATTGAGTTTCCATAATTTTGTTCAACCCATTCTAAAATAAAATTATTGGGTGCAAGGACTGAGTATGATTGCGGAGAAATTCCTATATTTTCTTTTAGCTTTAGGGGCGCTATCCATGTAGAGTACTCTTCAAGGGCCAAATCCCTTTCAAGCGTTTTTTTACATTCGTTCCAAAAGAGAATTTCTGCCATGTTCCTAATTATAGAGGTTTTTTCTAAGTTATCCACAGCATAACAACAATTAATAATTGTTGATAACCTGTTGATATTATGTGTGGTTGTTTTTTCTTGAGTATTTAGTCTAAAAAACTTATTATGCGCCTTCATTTACTTATTTTTCACTGAAAATGAAAAGAACTTATCAACCAAGTAAGATTAAAAGGGCTAGAACTCATGGGTTTAGGTCAAGAAGCTCTACTGTTAGCGGGAAAAAAATACTTAATAACCGAAGGAAAAAGGGAAGAAAGTCTCTAACAGTGTAAATTATAGGCATGGCCTTAAGCGTTAAACACTCGATTCCCTCTAGTTCTGGATTTGGCCATGTTCTTTCAAAACCTGAATTCAAGGTTAATAAGGGAAATTATTTAATTTTTGCTAAGCAGAATAGCGAAAACATACCCCGACTTGGAGTGTCTGTAAGAAAAGCAGACTATAAGCTTGCTACTCACAGAAACATAATTAAAAGAAGGATAAAGAACAGCTTTATGAAACGAGTTTCAAAATTTCCTGCTTTTGATTTTGTTGTGTTAGTAAAACCAGGAGAGCAGGTTAAAGCTAGGGACGGCTTAGAAGTTTTATGGAGAGATATTGAGGACCTAAAAGTTGGGTAGGCTTTTTATCTGGCTTATTGTAATTTACCAGAGATTAATAAGCCCGCTTGTGGGGCCTTGCTGCAGATTTCACCCCACATGTTCTGAGTATGCCAAGACGGCTCTTGAAAGCCATGGTTTAATTAAAGGGATTTGGCTTACAATAAAAAGAGTATCAAAAT
>Ga0208391_1000026_pt1 | contig 61635 bp, 56 predicted proteins | sample Knorr_S23_td_Bot_FD_185612 | JGI IMG/M metagenome (GOLD analysis project Ga0208391, IMG submission 185612) | Marine microbial communities from Southern Atlantic Ocean transect - Knorr_S23_td_Bottom_ad_3770_LV_A (SPAdes) (version 2) | ecosystem: Environmental > Aquatic > Marine > Oceanic | place... | reverse complement strand
GAAGCCATGTGGGAGGAACGAGAGACGCCGATTCCATGGTGGGTTACGCTGGTTCATCTATGTTTTCTGGCATGGACGGTTTTTAATGCCCATTATCCAGCCTTGTTTATTGGGGGACTTCTGTTTTTCCTGGGTTTTATGTCTCTCACGGCAACTCATCAGAATAAGGTTATACTCAGGGGGCCGATCTTGGTTGGCTTTTTCCTTGCCGGCTTGATTACACACGGCGGCCTGCAGGCGTGGTGGATTGCACCTGTGCTGGGCTCTCTAGCAGAATTACCGCTGATGCTGACTGCAACTGTCTTAACTGCATTCAATGACAACGCGGCGATTACCTATCTTGCTACACTGGTGCCGAACCTCTCTGATGTTTCGAAATATGCGGTTGTCGCCGGTGCTGTGACCGGCGGGGGACTGACTGTGATTGCCAATGCTCCGAATCCGGCAGGACAGTCTATACTGAGTCGTTTTTTCAGTAACGGTGTTAATCCTTTATATTTGTTATTGTCCGCATTAGTCCCTACAATCATTATGGGAATTTGCTTCATGGCCCTTTAGTTAATATCAAGACTGGAGTGCGGAACATTTGCCCGCACTTCCGTTTTGTGTCAGCTCAAATTATTCAAGACTTCCTGCTTAAAGGTGTTTGTAAAAGTGTACTCCAATTGAGGGACTGAGTGTCACAATAGATAAATTGTTTTCCAGTCTGATTTGTCTTTGAGCGATTTCAATAGCCAAACCCAAGATTTCAAAAGGAAATTCCCAGCCAATTCCTAAATATCCTCCGTTCCCTTTTAGCTCGCCGAGACTTCCTTTAGTTTTCAATTTATTTTTTGAAATACCCCAGCGGAAAAAAAGTCCACCTTCTCCCTCGAGAGGATCATGTTTTCCTTCAACTCCAAGTTTCCATAATTCCATCTGATGTCCTCTTCCGAGGCTTTCTGAATCACGCGCAAAATCGATGTACATCAAACTAAGTGCCAGACCAAATGAGTTTTTATACTTCTCTTCCCACCAAAAATTTATTGTCGGTCCAATTCCGGAAGTTGTTTCTTTTTCCATGAGGTTTCCGTAATTTACGGTTGCAGTGTCAAAATGCTCACGTGCTCTGAGCCGCCACTCTTGAGCAAAGACAGTTTCAGAGATGCAGATAAAAACTAAAAATATCCAAATATAGTTTTTAAAATATTTTATGAAATTCATCACTTTGCCTTTTTATTTCTCTTTCTCTTTCATTATGAACCACTTCAGCTCAACTCAGATCAAATGTTTTTGGGTTAAGCTCACTCCAAAGTTTGTTTCAGTTCTCTGGAAATTAAAGTAAAACCAGCGGATACGGATATCATCCGTAGAAACGACAAAAATATTTTGCGCCTTTGTTATGCATCAACTACAATTAAAGGTTAAAAAATATTTTCTTAAACCTCTTACTCGAATAATAAATGGCCTACTCCGGCAATGTACATGAGATTGTGCTTGAAGAAAAGCAAATCCTACTCATCGGTACCGCACACATTTCACAATCAAGTGTAGATGAAGTGAACCATGTAATCGAGCAGGAAAAGCCGGACACGGTTTGTATTGAGCTTTGTGCTTCCCGCTATCAGGCGATGATGGATAAAGATCAATGGAAAAACATGGACATTTTCAAGGTGGTACGTGAAGGAAAATCATTTTTGCTGTTTGCGAATTTGATCATGACTGCCTTCCAGAAACGTTTGGGTTCACAGCTTGGAGTAAAGCCTGGCGCGGAAATGCTGGCAGCGGCACAAGCTTCTGAGAGAGTGAATGCCGAACTGGTGCTGGCAGACAGGGATGTCAAAATAACACTTCAGCGTACGTGGCGCGGAATGCCGTTCTGGGGACGGATGAAAGTGATGAGTCAACTTCTGGCCAGTTTGTTTATCCGTGAAGAAATCAGCAAAGAGGAAATTGAAAAACTGAAAGAAAGTGACGCGCTTTCTGAAGCAATGGAGATGCTGGCAGATCAATCTCCGGAAATGAAGCGCATTTTGATTGATGAGCGGGATCAGTTTATGGCAGAGAAAATTCGGCAGTCGCCGGGGAAGCGGATTGTCGCAGTTGTTGGTGCAGGTCATGTTAAGGGACTTACCGCAGAACTGGAACGAGACCATAATTTGGCTGAATTGGAGACAGTTCCTCCAACGGGCAAGTTGGGAAAATGGCTCAAGTGGGGAATCCCCGCGTTGATAATCGGTTTGATCGGTTACGGATTTTTCGCAGTTGATACGGATGTTAGCATCGAAATGATACAGCGCTGGTTTCTAATCAACGGTACACTTTCCGCAATCGGCACCGCACTCGCGTTTGGCCATCCAATTACAATTGCTACCGCATTTGTGGCCGCCCCTTTCACTTCACTCAACCCAGCAGTCGCGGCAGGCTGGGTGGCAGGATTAGTTGAAGCATTGTTACGAAAACCACAAGTACGTGACTTCGAAAACCTTGCGGACGATATCACTCATCTGCGTGGTTTTTGGAAAAACAATATCACGCGCATTTTGCTGGTTGTGATGTTTGCGAATATAGGCAGTGCAATCGGCACATTCGCGGGAGGATTTGCCATTGCGGCTCTCCTTTGATTCAGGATGTCCGTGAATCCTGAAACTTAATCTCAAATAACAATTGGCTGAAAAGCGCCATCATTCGCCGCTTCAAAACGCAGTTCATGATGCAGACAGTTAAGCTGATCTTCGGCGGCGTGTGTGACATAGAGAATTTGTGTCGCAGAATTTAGGCCGATGTGGTCAATAAGCGCCAAAACACGATTCCGGTTTGTACGATCTAAACCCTGACAAGGCTCGTCCAGAATGAGCAAAGGCGGTGATTTTACCAGTGCTCTGGCCAGCAAAATTAGCCTTTGTTGACCGTATGAAAGTCGCATGAAGTCCTGTTCAGCAAACTGTTTAATTTCGAGAAACTGCATCCAGTTTAAGGCAGTTTTTCTTTGCGTTTCTGAGGCCGGCTGATAATAGCCAATCGAATCAAAAAATCCGGAAAGCACTACTTTTAATACGGAAACAGATTCGCGGTAACGTACCTGAAATTCGGAAGAGACCAGGCCGATTCGATGTTTAATGTCCCAGACACTTTCGCCTGTTCCACGCCGACGACCAAAAAGATAAATTTCATTTGAGTAGGCCTGCAAATTATCTCCGGAAATTAAACTGAGTAAGGTACTTTTTCCCGCACCGTTTGGCCCAACAATTTTCCAATTTTCTCCCTGACGCACTTTCCAGTTAAACTGTTTCAGCACGACATTTTCGCCATAGCTAACATTTACGTTTCGCATCCGAATAATGCAGGAAGTCTTGAGCAGATTTTCCGTGGAATCAGAGACATTTTGCGGAATTAGTTTTTCATATTTTTCCTCTACTCTCGCTGTGTTTCCTCGTCGAAATTTTCCGCTTTCATTTTCACTATAAAGCGCTTCCATTTTTTCCGGAATCAGCACTTTCGAGCGCAAACCTTGCGCAAAAACTTCTCCGGACTTCAAACAAAGCACATTCTTTATTTCCGGAACAAGTTTCTCAAAGCGGTGACTAACCAGCCAAACCGTCAAGCCGTTTTGAATCAGTTTTGAAATTGTTTGCGCCAGCCAGTTTACGGATGCCGTGTCAAGTCCTTCAAATGGTTCATCAAGAATCAGCAGTTTTGGATCAGCAAGCAGAGCTTTTGCGATCAAAGTTTTGCGTGTTTCACCATTTGAAAAGTGCCGCAAAGGTTTTTCCAGCAGAGCGGAAAGCCCAAGCTGTTCGGCAATTGTTTGAAGTTGCTCGGGATGTTTTCCTTCCGGATCAATGACTTCACGTCCGGTCAAAAAATGTTCCTCGTTTCCGCTATATTCTTCGTAACGGTCTTTTTTTTCTTCTCGTGCAACCATCATTTTTTGTTGCTCAAGCGAAACATGAGCAATTGCTTTCGAAACAGCAATTTGCGGATCCCGTTTGATAGTTCCGCAATAAGGAAGTTGACCCAGAATGACTTTGATCAAGGTTGATTTACCCGCGCCGTTTGGCCCAAGAATCGCCCAGCTCTGTCCGAACTCTGTCGACCACGAAATGTTTTTGAGAATCGGTTTGTCCCAGAGACGGTTTGAGACTTTTGTGAGAGAAAGCAAAGAGGAGTTTTGAATTATGGTTTTGGTTTGTGAGTGCAAACGCACCCGAGGCGGTTCAAGAACTATGGTCGTTTTGCAGTTCCCACATTTGCTGATAATAACCCGGACGTTTAATCAGTTCCGTATGTCGGCCCTGATCCACAATTTGTCCTTCATCCAGAACCAAAATCCAATCTGCCTGTCCCATCGATGTGACACGATGTGACACGATGAGAATACTTTTAGCCTGTGGTGGGTTATTATTTTCAGGTATAAGCAGTTTGTAAATTTCCCGCAACAAATGGCGCTCTGTTTCATAGTCAACTGCAGAAAGCACATTATCCAATATTAACAGATCACAGGGTTTTAGCATGGCTCTTGCGAGACTAATTCTCTGTTTTTGTCCTCCGGAAAGCATGATTCCTTTTTCTCCAACCATTGTTTTTTCCTGTTTTGGAAATCGTGCCACTTCACTTTCCAGTGCGGCAGAATGCAGGATGTTCCGAAAATGCTCCGTATCAACGGAATCGAAATCTGCTTCAGCAAAAGTGACATTGTTTTCAACTGTGTCAGAAAACAAAAATGGCTCTTGAGTAACTGTTCTGATGGACGATCGGACGTCATTATCGCTTAGTTCAGCAAGGTCCTGGTCACCCAAAAAAATGGAGCCATGTCCCATATCCAGATAGCGGTTCAGGCCGTTGACAAGTGTTGATTTGCCGGAACCGATGCGTCCCAAAACTCCAATGATTTGTCCGGGACGAATCGTAAAATTGATATTTCTGAGAACATCTTTGGTACCGCTCGGATAGCGAAAATTCAGATTTTTGACAGTTAAACCGCTTTCTTCAAAAAGTTTTTCACGTTTTTCTTCCGGAAGTGAAAGTAGTTTTGAGCGCGGCAAATCCTGCTGCAAAACCGTTTGAATACTTGTGAGTCCTATCATGCCCTGCTGAAACATGGTCGTTACCCAACCCAACCCCATCAGCGGAAAAGTCAATAATGCGGAATAAGCGATGAAAGCAGTCAGTTGGCCAATGGTGAAATTTTCCTGAATGACCATCATTCCGCCAATCAGCAAAACCAGCAGTTTTAGAAAATGCTCCAAATTGCTCAACATCGGCATCACAAAAGAGCGGGTCCAGGCTATTTTCATTGAACGGCGCAGCATGTCCTGATTCTCTTTCTCGAAACGTTGTGTGCTCCATTCACGCATAGTTTTGCTTTTAATCAGGTCAATCGCAGAGAGTGACGAAACGGTAAAGCCAGAAAGACGCTGAAGACTTTCCATTCGTGCCCGCATATTTTGCACCAGTACACGCATCCCCAAACGTACCACGGTAAAAACAATTATGATCGGAATGATGCAGTAAAGTGTGAGGTTCGGCGAGAGCTGCCACATTTTATAGGGTGTCATCGAAAGCGCAGTTGTGATATTGAATGCCTGCAGGAGACCAAAACCGCAAATCATCCGTACACCGGTGATGTCATTATTGATGCGCGAAATGATGTTTCCGGATGGGTTCTTATCATAATAATTTTTTTGCAGAGCCATCAGTTTTTTGAACATGTCATTTTTAATCTGACACTCAATGGCACGTCCCGGATTGAAAAAAAGAATCCGCGAGGATGTTCGCACCACAATCATTATCAGTGCAAGTCCGAGCATTATCAGCAGATATTCCCATAAAAAATCCTGCCTTGATTCCAAATTATTATTCAGTAAATCAATACTTAAACGGACATATTCCGGAATACTCACCGCAATCCAGTTTGTGGCCAAAACGGCAAGGATTCCGATTGAATATGAAAGCCAGTGCTGCCGGATATAGTAAACGAGCAGATCGAATTTACTGCCGGTTTTTGGCGGTGTTTTCAGTAACGGAATAAATGAGGAATCACTGAGTTGAATTGTCTGGGCTGAAGACATGGGATTATAATTTCGCCGAGGATGCTTGTTTACGTTTACGACTCATTGCCTGTCGGTTCTTGCGGTTTTTCTGAAAATACGAAACTGCCTTGTTGTGTTCACGCAGTGTTTTTGAAAATTTGCTGCTGCCGTCACCGCGTGCGACAAAATAAAGGAATTTATTTTCCGCAGGATAGAGCACACTTTGCAGGGACGCACGGCCTGGATTTGAGATAGGCGTCGGCGGCAAACCATATCGTCTGTAGGTGTTATATGGGGTACGCGCGCGTAAATGTTTTCGAGTTAAATTTCCGTTAAAATCTTTCAGACCGTAAATGACGGTAGGGTCGCTATCAAGACGCATCCGGCGTTTAAGTCGATTATGAAAAACTGAGGAAATCATTGGACGGTCCGAATCAATTCCGGTTTCCTTTTCCACAATGGAAGCAAGTGTGAGTACTTCATATTCGCCCATCCCTATTTCTTTAGCACGCTGTTTAAAATCGGCGTTAAAAACTTTTCGGTATTGCGCGATCATAGCCGTTAGAATTTGTTTTTCCGTTTCTGCACGGGAGAAAAAATAGGTTTCCGGAAATAAAAATCCTTCCAGAGAAGTAGCTTCCGGAACTCCTGTTTTGAGGAGCAATTCCGGATCATGCTTCAAGGAAAATAGAAGTTCTTTGTTGACTAACTCCGCTTGAGACAAACGCTCGGCAATATCAGCAAAATTATTTCCTTCCGGAATTGTGATGCGGTACCGGATACTTTTCCCGTAAATCAGGAACTGCAAAAGTTCATATGTATTCCAGCGGTGCTGTATTTCAAACTCGCCGGATTGAACACGGGAATGTACGTTTAACTGCTTGGCCAGATAGCCATAGAGCCGTGGGTGGGGCAGCATCCCTTTGCTTCTTAAATCCGCAGTCACACTGTCAAATGTGGAGCCACGCGGAATCAGGATAATTGTGCTGTTTTCCGCATCATTGCTCCTGATGGGGTTATGATAAATATTGTAAATATAACCAGCCACTCCGAGCATTCCTGTTGCTCCAATGATGAGCACACCGGCCAGGAGACGTTTCCAGTTGTTATGAATAAACAACTTCATAGAATTCGTTTTAGAACATTGAGATTTTAACAGTAACCCCTAATTATATCGGCAGACGTAAAAGAACGCAACAGGTGGAAACTAAAGGAAATATATTTTGCTGGAATTGCTGTTCATTTAAGCAGGATAAATTTTTGCCGCAAAACATTTTCTGCAGATTTTATGAATTTGACACTCATTTTAAAAATTAAACTTGTAATCCTTTGATAAATAATTTAGAATCTTCTGTTTACTAAACATATTTTTTTGTTCCAAAACTGATGGAACGTTTAAATTAACTAAGATTTTACAAATTGAGGATTCCATGTTGAATGGACTTTTGGCCCGCAAGATCGGCATGACACAGATTTTTGAAGAAGATGGAACGGTACTTCCTGTAACAGTTTTACAGTCCGGACCAATGACTGTTGTACAAAAAAAGACTTTGGAAAAAGACGGCTGCAACCATGTGCAGGTCGGCTTTGAAGCAATTCCGGAACGTAAAGTAAACAAACCGCTCAAAGGCCATTTTAAGGCACAAGCGCCTACACGTTTTTTACGCGAATTTGAAGTAGAGAACATTGATGAAGTGGAAGTAGGCCAAGTATTTGATGTTAGTTTATTTGAAGAAGGTGAAAGCATTGCTGTTTCCGGAAACTCAAAAGGCAAGGGTTTCACCGGAGTTATGAAGCGACATGGATTCCATGGTCAACCTGCGAGTCATGGTCACCGCGGACACCGCGGAACAGGAAGTATTGGACAATGTGCCACTCCTTCCCGTGTTTTCAAAGGTAAGAAAATGCATGGTCGTCACGGTAACAGCAAGGTAACTCAACTTGGCTCAAAGATTGTCAGGATTCTTGCTGATGAAGCAATCGTACTCGTCAAAGGTGCCGTTCCCGGACCAAACGGCGGACTTGTTACAATCCTCAAGAGTAACCGCTAATTTTTTAGCATCATCTCCGGGCGTCGTTTTCTGCAACGCCCGTGGGTAAAATTCCTCCACTAATTACCTTCATCCCTTTTTATTCAGCTAAAGTTTCCTGCTGAATTGTCGATAACGAACTATGAGATTTGGATTGCCTTCTCTTCAAGATGGCGTGGATAGTTCCGTCATGAATTCTATCTGCAAAATTCTGCTGGGGCGTGGTTTGTCCACAGTGTAATCCTGATTGAAGTTCTTGTAAATTTTAGACGAATTGTTGTCAAAACAAATGCAGCGGGTTCTTCCGTTTTTGTGAAAAAGCTCCAGTGGAGCGGTGCGCACAGAATTGCGGTGCACTTCTGTTTGTGGTGGCGACGTTTGTCCAATTGACAGGTTTGCGTTTGGCGGGCTCCGTCTTAGGTGGCGGATTGGGTTCTGTCCTACAATCCGCAAATCTTAATCAACATAAAAGGGTAAAAATGGCATTCAAAACCAAAGTGGTTCTGGTGGTCCTTTTGGTGGCATTATTGATTGGAGTTCCTCCCGGACTCGGTCAGCAGCCTCCGGCAGACAACCGGGACAATATGTATTCCGTCTGGTTGAAGCTTTCTATGATGGGGCACAACCAGTCAGAAATTGAGGGGATACTTACCGGGATAACCGGTCAGCAACTGTTGCGTCTAAAAAATCGTTTGCGGCGTGATGTGCTGGCCACGTTGATGCAGCTCAATTTGAGTAGCGAAATAGAGTTAAGCAGAACAGAACAGGATTTGGTGATGATCAGAGAAAAAATCAGATCCGAAATACGATTTGCCGGTTTAGAAAACGACCGTATTCTACCGCGCATGATTCGTCATAAATTTGGTATTTCTCTGCAAAATATTTGAAGCTGATACAGTTCCGCTCATGGAACAAAGCTGTCGCCCTGAGCTTGTCGAAAGGGATTCTAAAGAGAGTTGAAGGAAACTCAAGTCTGTTCAGTGCCAAAGGTACAATTTCAGTCCGAGCGCAAAACAAACTGCGCCGATTCCGAATAAGCCAAGGGATGGTTGAATGACTTGCGCGAGGCCGATCCCTTCCGTGATGATTCCGCGCAAAGAGTTGGTCAGCATCGTTAACGGCAGGACTTCAACATAAGGAATCAGCCAGTCTGGAAAGTTGTGATAACTGAAAAATATTCCGGAAAGAATAAACATCGGCATTGTCACAATGTTAATCATTCCATTTCCGCTTTGTGTGTTTTGTACACGGGATGAAATGAGAATGGCAATTCCGGCAAAGGCGCAATATCCACTCAAAAAAACCAGTGCCAGTGCAAGTAGACTTCCTTGTATTCTGATGTCAAAATAAAAGTAGGCAAAGATATAAAGTAAAAGCATTTCGGCAGCGCTGAGGATCATCCGGTTCAAACCGTGTGAGATAAGGAAAATGGATTTTCTCAGCGGAGTTGCAACTATGCGGCGCAGTAACTTCTTGATCCGCAACTCAATCAGATTCCAGCCGATTCCCCAAAGGCAGGCATTCATGATTGACATGGCCATCAAACCGGGAATCAAAAAATCGACATAACGAATTCCAACCATAGTCAGTGGTCGTATTTCCGCTTTTATTTCGCTGGATATTTTCTCTCGGAAAGCGGTCTCCAAAAGTAAATATGTCAAACGCGCGTCGGCATTGTCCGGATCAAAACGATAACTCAAATTTGTTTCCGGACTGCCTTCAATCCACAAGGAAATTTGTCCACGTTTGAGCGCCAGCACAGCCTCTTCTTCGGACATGGCCCGGAAACGAAAACGTGCTTGATCTCCCGCATTCATCCCAACTTCCCATTCAAGTTCCGCTTCCCCTGAAAGTTGATTGTCTACAGTTCCGGATTTTTCGTGTAACCATTTTGGCAATGCGGAAACCACGGCCGGATTTTCTGTAACAATGGCCACGTTTCTCAGTATTTCGCCTTTGTTCGCAAAGGCAATTCCCAAAATCCAAGCCATCACAACCGGAAATCCAAATGACCAAAAAACAACTCCCGGCTCACGGAAGAACAGTTTGAATTGAGAAATTACGAGTTGAAACAGTATGCTATTCATCTAAATGCCTCCCGCTCATGGCAAGAAATAAATCATCAAGAGTGCGTCTGCGGCATTCAAGTGAAGTTAATGAAACTTCCGAATTTTTTATCAAATCCAGAAATTTTGGTAAAGTTTCTGAAATACTGTTTACGGTCAAGTTTCCTTGTCCTGTTTCGCTATCCCAGCGACAGCTAAGAACTCCGCCGAGCAAGTTTGTTTCATCAGTGGGATTTGAGCCATCGATCACATATTCGATCAAATCGCCTTCGCCGAATTTGTCCAGCAATTGAGCTAAAGTTCCATCTGCGAGGATTTCGCCTTGATCCATCATCACAATCCGTTCACAGAGAAATTCTGCTTCTTCCATGTAGTGCGTGGTGAGGATCAATGTTGTTCCGGTTGATTTGAAGTCTTCAAGGATTTTCCAGAGGTCACGCCGGGCGTTGGGATCAAGTCCTGTTGTGGGCTCGTCGAGAATGAGAATTTGAGGCCGAGGCAGAATCGCGATTCCGAGCGCAAGCCGCTGGCGTTGGCCTCCGGAGAGTTGGACAACCCATGTGTCGCGTTTGCTTTCAAGTTGAATGATCTCAAGAACCTCTCTTGTACGCACCTGATTCAGTCCGTAAAAACCGGCGAAAAGTCCAAGCGTTTCCTCTACTGTCAAACGATCCTGAAAGCGTGTTTCCTGCAGGGCAAGACCGATTTCCTTTCGCAAAAAATGTTCGTCTTTTGCCCAAGTTTTTTCCAGGATTTTTATTTCACCGGAATCAGGAATTTGAACGCCTTCAATCATTTCCACCAAAGTTGTTTTGCCCGCACCGTTCGGGCCAAGCAACGCCAACGCTTCTCCTGATTCAACCCGTAAACTGACGTTCCGAACCGCGTCTACGTCTTTGAAGGATTTGCAGACGTTCCGGACTTCAATCGTCATAAGAATAAAAGCTTAAAAAAAGAAAATTTGAGGAAATGGAGATAGCAGTCTTTCAGACATGAGTTGGTCTTGTCAAGTTTTGAGCAATATCTTGCCAATGTGAGTGCTGCTTTCCATCAGACGGTGCGCATCCGCAGCTTGTTCGAGCGGGAAGGTTTGGTGGATGATCGGACGGACAGTTCCAGCGTCCAGCAAGGGCCATACATTTTTACGCAGGGATTGTGCGATTTCAGTTTTTTGCTCAACGCTGCGGGGACGCAAGGTGGAACCGGTCAAGGTTACGCGCTTAAGCAGCAAAGAACGAAAATCAACTTCTGCTTTGCTTCCTTGCATCAGAGCGATTTGAACCAATCTACCTTCGTCGGCCAGCAAACGGATGTTTTTTGGAAAGTAAGGTCCGCCAACCATGTCGAGAATCACATCGACGCCCCTTCCTTCAGTCAGACTTTTTATTTCTGCTGAGAAATCCATTTCGCGGTAATTGATGGCCGCATCTGCACCGAGGTTTTCGCAAAATTCACATTTTTCCGGAGTTCCGGCGGTGGTGTAAACGGAGGCTCCAAATGCTTTTGCGAGTTGAATTGCAGTAGTCCCGATGCCGCTGCTGCCTCCATGAACCAAAAAACTTTCTCCGGATTTGAGTTGTCCACGATCAAAGACATTCGTCCAGACTGTGAAAAATGTTTCCGGAAGTCCAGCGGCATCCATGAGCGAAACTTTTCCCGGAATCGGTAAACAGATGGAAGCTGCTGCCAAACAATATTCCGCATAACCACCGCAAACCACAAGTGCGCAAACTTCGGAACCAAGTGCCGGTTCGCTTACATTTTTTCCAACTCCAACAACTGTTCCTGAAATTTCCAAACCTGGCACAGCAGTCGCGCCTGGAGGAGGAGGATAAAGACCTTTGCGCTGCATGATGTCAGGACGGTTAACTCCGGCCGCAGCGACACGAATCAATACTTCACCTGGTCCTGGTTCCGGAACCGGCATCGAATCCAGTTTTAAAACTTCCGGATCGCCGTGTTTTTCGATTTGTATGTAGTTCATTGTCTTTGCTGTGAGATTCATAATAACTCCAAAAATAATTAAGTAATGTTCTGTTTAAATTAAGTTTCTTTTCTTATTCTGAAATCTTTAAATCGATCTAGAACTTAACACTCTCAAAAAAATCTTTGATAGGTTTTAAGAGTATGGCCAGGGATTGTCCTCATTCCAGTTTGAGATTATGGCTTCGCGCTCATGTGTCATGTCCTCAAGACGGCGCACCTGAGCCATGTGTCCACCCAGGATTTCATAATCTTTGAGTTTCATAGTGAATTCTATCGGTGCGACAATAGCTGGAGTAGGGACGCTGCCGAAAGAATTTTCGGGCATTTTTGTTACGTCAACCATGACCGTGATTCCGCCGCCCGGCCAGACATACGCGGGTGCGCCGCCGCAGGTCGTTCTCGTCAGCATACTTCGAACGGACCGGGTCAGGCGCACAGGGTTTTCGGTAACCCCAGCTCTCAAACTTCCTCCTGCACCGGCCATAAAAAGGACGCTGGTTAATGCCGGTTCGCAGTTTTCGCCAATCCGATCCACCACTTTCTGGAGTACTTGCGGAATGGTTTGCGCGCAGGGTTTCAAATTTTCGTCGAGCACAAAGTAGGCAGCATCCTCACCGGTTGTGCTGACCATGAGGAGTCTCAATCCGGGATAGGCGACACCAGTTTTTATACGGTCAATAATTTCAAGTGGATCAGCAACGTCTGTTCCGCCCCAGCCGTGACCCGGATTTGCAACCTGAAAATATCTACCCGGAGTAGAACGCCTTCCACGTACACGTATTCCGGAAGGTTCCATACCTAAAAAGCGGCCTGCCTGATGCTCAGAAAGCATTCCGGTAATGTGCTCGTCCACCACAATTACTTCATCCACATTTCCATACCACTGCTGCGCAAAAATCCCGATAGTCGCAGAACCGCAGCCCACGCGCATTCTTTCTTCCTGATTGCCGTCGATGATCGGAGCGACTCCTGCCTGAATGATCAATTTGGAACCCCCTTCCACCTCAAGCTCCACTGCTTTTCGATTACCTAAATCCATCATCATTTGACATGTGACACGTCCTTCACTTTTGCTGCCGCCGGTTAAATGATGTACTCCACCGAGAGAGAGCATTTGCGAGCCATATTCGGCAGTCATAACATGCCCCACTTGCTCTCCTTGACAGCAGACAGTAGCCTGTTCCGGACCGACATAGCGGTCGGTGTCGATTTTGATTTTATAACTGCAGTAACTGAAAATACCTTCTGTTACGACCGTCACCATATCTACGTCATTGTGTTTGCTGGCAATGATAAAAGGAGCGGGCTTGTAATCCGGATAAGTGGTTCCTGCACCTACAGCAGTCGGAAAAATGTTTTCCGGATTCAGCGGAACTCCCTGAGCAAGCAGAGAACCGTTCCATTCCTGAGTTTGGTCACCAAACGGAACAAGTGCCTGATTCTGATCGACGGCCTTTTGCGTCAGAATAACAGGATCCATCCGTTTGAGTTTCCCGTTGATGTTGCCGTAACGGTCACAGGAACCTGTTTTTCCTGGACTGATCCTGCATAAAATCGGACAAGCATCGCAATTGACTTTTTCCGCGGATAAATTATTTTCCAAAGAATTACTCATAATTATTTTTCCGCTTCCCGGAGTGCGGTAAAAACCCGATCCGGAGTTGCCGGAACATGATGGATTGAAACCCCGGTTGCATGTTTGATTGCACCTAGAATGGCAGGAGCAGTTGGAATTAAAGCATGTTCGCCAATTCCTTTTGCTCCGTATGGTCCCAAAGGTTCCGGATCTTCAATCAGGATTACTTCGATTTCCGGCATATCTCCCACAGTCGGCATCAGATAATCGTGCAAATTTTCACTGACGGCTTGGATGTATTCTTCCATCAAAGCCATTCCCAAGCCTTGTGCGATTCCGCCATGGACCTGTCCTTCAACCTGAGTTGGATTGATAGTTTTTCCTACATCATGAGCGGCAGCGATTCTCAGGACTTTAGTTGTTCCTAACAAAGTATCGACTTCAACTTCAGCAAGATGCGCAGCAAATCCGTAAGTCGCGTATGGACTGCCCTGTCGATTTTCATCAAGCGTAGTTGTCGGCGGATCAAATGTACCTTCTCCGGTGAGGACATCACCATTTGGCTGAGGCAGGATGTCTGCAAGAATAATAACATGTTCGCCATTCTCATCTTCCACAATGAGTTTTTCCGTTGCGGACATTTCTGTTTGCTCAATGCGGAGAGTCGCCGGTTCCGTTGCTTCAGCAAGGTGAATGATTTGCGCTCGTAAATGTTCTCCGGAAAGTTGAGTCGCTTTTCCTGAAACAAAAGCCTGCCGTGAAGCAGAAGTTTTTCCGGCATCCGCGGTCAAGTCTGTGTCACCCATTACATACTCAAATTGAGAAGCCGGAAGCCCCAGTGCATCTGCGCAAATTTGAACCATAATAGTATTGGAACCTTGGCCGATATCCATTGCTCCATTATACAAAGTTACTTTGCCTTTGCCATTGATGCCGACTCGTATCGTCGATGGATTCGAGAGTGAAGTATTTCCGCAGCCGTACCAAGCACTTCCGCAGCCGACTCCTCGTTTGATGTGAGTAGCTTTTTGATTGAAAACAGCGGCCTCTTTGCGCCATTTTTGCCAGCGACTTTTGAGAGATTCTAGACACTCCACTTGTCCCACGCTATTTTCAAGCAACTGATTGGTAGAGGTTCTGTCTCCTTTCCGCAGTGCGTTCTTGATCCGGAAATCAAGCGCGTCCATTCCAATTTTTTCTGCAAGTTCATCCATGAGTGCTTCACAAGCAATTGCGGCTTGAGGCGTACCGAATCCGCGGAAAGCACCGGAAGGTGTTTCGTTGGTGAGCAGGGCTTTGGTTTGTGAAAGTACATTTGGCACAAAATATGGTCCGGTACAGTGAATCGGAACACGATCTGCAACCGTCGGGCCCCATGAAGCATAGGCTCCGGTATTGAAATCTCCATGAAATTCGAAGGCGGTTAACTTGCCGTCTCTGCTGCAACCGGCTTTAGCGTTCATGCGAGCAGGATGTCTTTTAGTGGTGGAAGCCAATGATTCCGGACGTGTGTAAATGCAACGCACAGGTCGATCCAAAATCCAGGCTGCCAAAGCCACCAGAGGCTGAACCGAAATGTCCAGTTTTCCTCCGAAAGCACCGCCAACCGCAGACGGGATAATTCGAATTTGCTCCGCTGCAAGTCCCAAAACCTGGGCTACTTCTGTTTGATCCAAGTAAGGCGCTTGTGTGCAGACAAAGATTTCCAGTCGCTGCCCAACCTTGCGGGCATAACCTGCTTCCGGTTCAATGTATCCATGCTCGACTGCGGAAGTTGTCCAACTTCCTTCTGCTACAACAAATGATTCCGAAAAACCCTTTTCCACATCATTCTTTTTCAGAAAACCTTTGGCAAGGATATTGTCTGGAATTTCAGCTTGTACCGGTTCCAAATTTCCGCTAAGAGACGCGTCCCATCCACGTATGGCTTCAAGTGGTTCCCACGTCAATCCCAAATCTTCTTCGCTCACTGATTCCACACTTTCACGCTCACCTACCAGTGCAACCACTGCTTCTCCGCGGAAACGCACATGATCTTTAGCTAAAACAGGTTGATCTTTGATATGAGGAAAGATTCCGAAACCGTTGTTTCCTGTAACATCATCCGCAGTCAAGACCTTGACCATGCCGGGATATTTTTGCAAAACTTTTTCGGGATGCGCGATGGTGAATTTTGCGCGCGGATGTGGAGAACGAATGGCACGCAGCCAGAGAGAGTCTTCCGGAGCATGATCAGCAGAGAAAATTTCTTCGCCGGTGAGCTTCTTCCTTCCATCAACTTTCACCATGCGGGAACCGACAGCTGATCCCGATGGTGGAGTTTGTTCTGTAGAAGAAGTTTGTCCGGCTTTGAGTACGGCTTGAACAATTTTCGTGTATCCGGTACAACGACACAACACCCCACCGATTGCATCAAGAACCTGCGATTCAGTGGGATTCGCAGTTTGATCCAGCAAAGACTGTGCTGCCATCAACATTCCAGGTGTGCAGATTCCGCACTGCGCCGCACCTTCATCAAGGAACGCCTGTTGAAGTGTTGTCAAGTTGCTGCTCTCAGCAAGTCCTTCCACCGTACGGGCGTTGTGTCCTTCCAACTGACCGACTGCTGTCAAACAGGCATAACGCTGTTCGCCGTCAATCAGGATAGTACAAGCTCCGCAATCTCCTGCATCACAGCCAACTTTGGTTCCGGTTAAGCCTAAATCTTCTCGGAGTACATCCGAAAAGCGCCGTAGTGGATTGACAGAAATGGTTTGCGGGGCGTCATTCAAAATGAATGAAACGATGGTTTTTTCGGATGTACTCATGATTTAAGGACTCCCTTGATTGCACGTTGGATTAATTCAGGAACCACTTTTTTTCTGTAATCCGCCGATGCGCGAATATCATCAATCGGTTCCAACAATTCAAGGTGCTTTGGTAGAATTTCAATTGAATTTAATTTTTGTCCAACAGCTTCCTGTTCCAGCAATCGTAGCCGTTGTGCTACAGGAGAACATGCGCCTATCGCGATTTTTAAGTTCAAAATTTCATCCAGTCCATTCAACTCAGCGACTACTCCAACCATCACGATTGAAATGACTAGATAGGCTCTGGTTCCCAATTTTTCAAAATTACCAAGTGCCTTTTCCGCAGGATGAGGAATGAAAATTCCGCTGATGAGTTCGTCCTCTTTTTTAGCAGTTTTCCTGTTGCCGAGAATGAATTCTTCTAAGGGCAGCACTCTTGTTTCACGCACGGACTGCAGCTGAACTTCAGCTTCCAGTGCCAGCAAATTTGGCACACTGTCCGCAGCAGGAGACGCATTGCAGATATTACCGCAAAGTGTTCCGGCGTTTTGAGTCTGGACTCCACCGATTGTTTTCGCGGCTTGTTTTAAACCATCAAAAGCAGGCGGAAGTTTTGCCTCAACAATATCAGTCCAGGTTGTTAAGGCCCCAAGCTGGAAACCCTCAACTGTTTGCTGAATTGCGCGGAGTTGCGGGATACCGGTTAAATCGAGCACATTATCCGTGATCGACTTGCCAACACGTGCAGGAAAAAAATCTGTTCCTCCCGCGAGCATAATCCTGGGATGTTCATCTAACGCTGCAAGAGCGTCTTCAAGGTTATCAGGTCTAAAGTATGGAAACATCTGTAATATTATGGTTAGAAAGAAAAAGGCGGGGAATTCTATTTGAGCAATTTATTTGAAGGTTGTGTTTCGTCAAAGACTACCTCAAGAGAGCTTCAATGACAACCTTAAAGAAGCAAAAGCGAAATTTAAACAGCCTATGTTTTTTTGAAATTCTGTCGGTAATAAACAAAAATATTTTTCAGGATTAATTTCCATAGCATAAACAGATAAGAACCTTGCCCGCAAAAAGTATTTCATGTAATATGCTTATTGATTTCTCTACCAAAAACAATCCATAAAAAAATGTTCACCCACCTTCATCTTCACACACAATACTCTTTGCTTGAGGGCGCAATCCGCATAAAAGAATTGGTTCCCGCGCTTAAAAGCAAAGGTTTTGAGTCCTGCGCGATTACTGATCATGGCAACATGTTTGGCGCGGTTGAGTTTTATCATGCCTTGAAAGATGCAGATTTGAAGCCGATTATCGGTGTCGGCGCATCAGTCATTGAAGGTGATTATACGGAGGCTTCCGCCAATTCTGTACGTAACACAAACTCACCATGTCAGACACAATTTCTTTGTCAAAATCGTCATGGCTATCGCAATCTCGGATATTTGGTGAGCCTCAGTTATACAGAAGGAAAAGTCAATGGGGTGCCATGTATCAATCATCAACTACTGGAAAAATATCACTCAGGACTGATCGCGCTGAGTGGTGGAATGAATGGAGAAATTAACCGTCATTTTCTTGAGGGGCGTCCGGATGACGCACGTCGAGTTGCGATGTGGTACCGAGATGTTTTTGCGGACCGTTACTACATTGAGTTACAAAATACCGGACTTCCAGAGCAATTGGGATTAAACAAACAGTTAGTTCGGTTAGGACACGAGCTGGGAATTCCACTCGTTGCCACAAACGAGTGCCTTTATCTCACGCCCGAAGAAGCGGAGGCGCAATACATCCTCTGGTTGATGGGCTTGCAACGCAGAGTTACGGATGAGGGGGTTCCTCTTCAGTCAGGAAATCAGCGTTACTTAAAAAGCGCAGAAGAAATGCTGACGGCTTTTAAAGAACTTCCGCTGATTGCACTGGAAAATACAAGTAAAATCGCGGAGCAATGTGAATTGTCCCTTGAAAATAATAAAATCTTTCTACCGCAAATTTCCACAAGAGAGGATGAAACGGTTGATTCAAAATTGTGTGATGATGCAAAAATAGGTTTGGAAAAAAGAATTGCAAAACTTTACGAACTATATGAGCCAGAAGTATCTTTTGAAGAATTTCAACTGCCCTATACGGAGCGTTTAAGTTTTGAACTGGAGGTTATCGTCCAAATGGAATATCCGGGCTATTTTTTAATTGTTTCCGAATTTATAAAATGGGCAAAAGATAACGGAGTTTCAGTAGGACCCGGCAGAGGTTCCGGAGCAGGTTCACTGGTCGCCTATGCATTACTCATCACTGATGTTGATCCTCTGCATTACGGGCTGCTCTTTGAACGTTTCCTGAATCCATATCGAGTCAGCCTACCTGATTTTGATATTGATTTTGATGTAGAGGGCCGAGAAAAAGTCATTGAGCATGTGCGAGAAAAATATGGTGAAAAAAATGTCTGTCAAATTTCCACCTTTGGTTCACTCAAAGCAAAAGCGGTAGTGCGCGGTGTAGCGCGCGTGTTGGACTTTCCGTACTCAGAAGCAGATAAAATCGCAAAACTGGTGCCAAATGATCTGAATATCACCCTCGATCAGGCACTTGAAAAGGAACCTGAATTGGCAGTCCTGGCTAGTGAAGGAAGTGAGAATGAACAGCGTTTGATTAAGTTCAGTCGCCAGTTGGAAGATTTGAACACTCATCTGGGAACACATGCAGCCGGTGTGATTATCATGAATCAGGATATCCGTGAAGTGATGCCTGTATGCACCGGAAAGGAAGGGACACTGCAGTCGATGTATCCGATGAAATACGCAGAGGATCAAGGCGCGGTAAAATTTGATTTTCTTGGTTTGCAAAACCTTTCCACTATTGACAATACACTGGACTTGATCAGTAAAAGCCGTCCGGACTCAGCAAAGGTGGATATCACCCGCATTGCGATGGACGATCCTTTAACCTTTGATTTATTGTGCCGCGCGGATACAATTGGAGTTTTTCAGCTTGAATCGTCAGGCATGAAACGATTGGTCTCCAGTATGCAGCCCTCAGCGTTTGAAGACATCGTTGCGATTTTGGCACTGTATCGTCCGGGTCCATTAGGTTCTGGCATGGTTGAAGATTATGTGCAGTGCAAGCATAAGCGGAAGCGAGTTGTTTTTCCGCATCCGCTGATGGCGGACATTTTGAGGGAAACCTATGGAGTGCTGGTTTACCAGGAACAAATTATTAAAAGCGTACAGGTTCTGGCTGGATTTTCACTGGGGCAGGCCGATCTATTACGACGTGCGATTGGAAAAAAGACGGTTGAGATATTGGCTGAACAGCGCTTACAATTTGTAGAGGGCTGTTTGAAAAACTCAGAGTTTCTGGAGCAATGTCCACAGGTAAGTACTCCGGAAGAAAAAGCGAATGAGATTTTTGACACAATTAATTATTTTTCCGGATACGGATTTAACAAGTCGCACAGTGTTGCCTATGGTTTGATCTCATATCAAACGGCCTTTCTCAAGGCACATTATCCGGTGCAGTTGATGGCGGCGTTATTCAACGGTTCCATCAACAACCAGGACAACATCATCAATTACATCAGTGAATGTAAGGCGATGGGAGTAAAAGTTTTGCCTCCTGATGTGAATCACAGCGCAAAAACTTTTACGGTTGCACCGGCTGAGTTCAGAATTACAGCCATAACCCTTGCGCATTTTGAACGAGATTTTGCGGGCAGCAATCCGCAAAATGATTCACTTCCGCAAGACTGGCTGGAGCCACTCCGGAATTCTTTGAAAAAATTAAAAAATCAGGATTTCAAAGATGAAACTGAATTCCTGAAAATAATTAAACAAAACTCGGAAACAGAAAGTGGACTCACACAAGAATTTATATTAAATTCAAGCTCCTCTTTTGCCTCATGGTTGCGCAGAGAAGCTAGAGTTGAAGTGATTCGTTTTGGCTTGAACGCTGTTAAAAATGTAGGTGGAAAAGCAGTTGACGCGATATTGAAAGTCAGGAGTGAACATGGACAATTAACTGATTATATGGAATTCATGAAGAAAGTGAACCTGAATGAAGTTAATCGGCGAATGTTGGAAACCCTTGTCAAATGCGGTGCTTTCGATTCTCTGCATGAAAATCGGGCTCAATTATTTGCTGCGCTTGATGGAGCATTTCATTTAGCCCAGGAATTTCAGCGTGCGGAAGAACCCTCGCAGGATTCATTCTTTTCTTTGATGGATGAAGGTGACGCGAAGGCAACAGAAACTAAACTTGAATTTCCGGAAGTAAGGAATTGGCCAAAACGTGAACGTCTCAAGCAGGAAAAAGCGGCGCTGGGGTTTTATGTTTCAGGGCATCCGCTGGACAGTTATTCATCTGAAATGAAACTGCTGGCCACTACGACGGTCAAATTGAAAGATGGTGCGCACGCAGAAAAAAACAAAGTTTCACTCATCGGAATTATCGTCAATAATACCGTCCGCCTCAACCAGAGCAATGCGAAGTTTGCCATTGCTACTCTGGAAGATACACGTGGCACCCTTGAATTTCCCGTCTTTGCCTCGGTTTATGAAAAGGATGGAGAATTGCTCGAAAGTGATGAGCCGTTACTGATTTCTGGACGGGTGAATTATCGAGATGAAGAAGTGGGCATTTTTGTGGACAGTATCCGACGCTTGAGTGAAATAAGGGAAACAGAAGCAAAAAGCATGTTAATCAAAATTGGCTCAGATACTCTTTTACTGGAAACCATAAGTTTACTCCGCAGCACATTGCAAAAATATACCGGAGACAAACCTTTTACTTTTTCAATTCAAGCCCCAGACGCAACTTTTGTTACCATCACTCCGGAAGAGCGGATTAGTATTACTTCTGCTTTGATTGAAGAACTGGAAGAATTTCTGCCCCTCCAGACTTTGGAGTTCAGCTATGCATCGCAAAGTAAAGACCATTGACTTTCTGAATAATTTCTCGTTTTTTGAGCTTATTTTTAGTATGCTTAAGCAGTTGAAGGTACTGAATATGAGGGATTAACAAACCAAATAGAAAGAGTTACGATTGTTGAATTTTAACTACAAATGCAGTCAATGCGCCGCAACCTATGAAATCAGTCCGGAATTGATGTTATGTCCGGAATGTTCTGCTACACATAAACCCGGACAGCCGCTGAACGGAGTTTTGGAGGTGGAACTGAGTGGAACTTTGGAGAGCAATGATCCTTTAAATTTTTTACCAGTAGAACAAGAATTTTTACCAGCAATTCCTGTAGGCAATACTCCTTTGTGGCATCCCGAAAATCTGGTTAAAAAATACGGTTTTCCGGAATTGTATTTGAAAGATGATGGAGTTAATCCAACAGGATCCCTGAAAGACAGAGCTTCTTTTTTGGTGGCGGCTTTTGCCCGCAAACACGGTATTCGGGAAGTTGTAGTCGCATCTACCGGAAACGCGGGGTCTTCAATGGCGGGAGTCGGTGCGGCGGCAGGACTTAAAGTTAAGCTCTTTTTGCCAAAAACCGCACCTCCGGCAAAAATGATTCAGGCCTTGCAATACGGCGCGGATTTAGTTTTGGCGGAAAAAAATTATGACCAGGCTTTTGCACTTTCACTTGAGTACTCAAATACTCGAGGCGGAATGAACCGAAATACGGCTTACAATCCGATGACGATTGAAGGTAAAAAAACGGTTTCCATCGAAATTTTTTATCAGCTCAAAAAAGCGCCGGATCATGTTTTTGTAAGTGTGGGAGATGGGGTGATAATGTCCGGAGTTTACAAAGGTTTCAGGGATTTGTTGCAACTCGGACGTATAGACAAAATTCCGGTTGTACACGCAATTCAGGCTTCCGGAAGTACTGCGATTTACCGTGCAATGGAATCCGGAACTTTTGACGGACAGCCGGAACGTCCGGTGCGAGCGGCAAAAACGGTTGCGGACTCGATTTCTGTCGATACACCAAGCAATGGTCACCTTGCGCTGAAAAATTTAAAAACTTACGGCGGGCGCTGTGTGACTGTTACGGACGAAGAAATTTTATCCGCGCAAAAAGAACTGTCTTCTGCTTGCGGACTTTTTTCTGAACCGGCGGCAGCAGCTGCGTATGCAGGGTTTTTGAAACAGAAAGCAACCTTGGATTCCGGAGAAACTTGCGTTGTTCTGCTGACTGGAAATGGACTCAAAGATATAAATTCTGCAACTAAAAAAATTGTAATTCCTGAAAATACCATCAATTCTCTTGATGAAATTTCGTGACAGTTTCAAATGCAAAATATTTTAGCCGCAGATTCACACGGATTAGAACAGAAAAAAATATCCGTTTTTATCCGCGAAGATCTGCGGCTCTTTTTAGTGGATTCTCGACCATTAACTTTATCTTAACTGAGTAAAAAATATGATTGATTTGAAAATAAACGAAGCAAAAATTCAGCAAAATGCGAAGCACTGCAAGTTACATAAAATCAAGCTGCCTACTTTTGGGCAGATGCAGAATCCGGAAACAATTGCGGATGAAATCAAAGACGAACTGAAAAAAATCAGTTTGTGGGAAACACATCCTGCCAATTTGTTTCGCATAACTTGGAAAAATGAACCGGTCGCGCAAGGCGGTGGTTTCGGCGGAGTAAATTATATCGTTATTCCACCCGAAATTTCCGGAGTGAAAGCAAAAATAATTGCGCTCGTTGGCAAATGGTTTCCTACAGGTGCGCACAAAGTTGGAGCAACCTATGGTTGTCTTGCGCCAGCTCTAACCACAGGACAATTCTGTCCAGGTGAAACAAAAGCAGTTTGGCCTTCAACCGGAAATTACTGTAGAGGCGGAGCTTATGTTTCTTCGCTGCTGGGCTGTGATTCGATTGCAATTTTACCGGAAAATATGTCCCGCGAACGTTTTGAATGGCTGGAAAAAGTGGCAGGAGAAGTTATCAAAACTCCAGGTTGTGAAAGCAACGTAAAGGAAATCTTTGACAAATGCTGGGAACTGAAAAACACTCGTAACGATATTCAAATCTTCAATCAATTCGAAGAATTTGGCAATCCGCTCTGGCATTATATGGTAACAGGAAAAGCCGCGGAGGAAGCACTCCTGCAGGAAATGGGGCCGAACAGCAGAGTTGCGGGAGCAATTTCATCTTCCGGTTCTGCAGGATCAATGGCCTTTGGATATTATCTGAAGGAAAAATTTCCGGAATCAAAATTAGCTGTTGCGGAAGCACTGCAATGTCCTACTTTGCTGAACAATGGTTTTGGAGATCACCGCATCGAAGGAATCGGTGACAAACATGTGCCGTGGATTCATGATTGTAAAAACACGGACATGGTAATTGGCGTTGATGATGAAGCGGCAGTCCGTTTGTTGAGACTTTTCAATGAAACATCCGGAAGAGATTGTCTCTCGCATTATGGAGTTGATGCTGAATTTTCGAATCAATTGGATTTGCTTGGTATTTCCGGAATTGGAAACATCATTGCGGCCATCAAATTCGCAAAATATTATGAACTGACTGAGGATGATTACGTGGTGACAATTTTGACTGACTCGATGGAACTCTATGGATCACGAATTGAAGAACTTGCTGCAGAACGAGGTCAATACACAAACATTGATGCACACAAAGATATGCAGTTGCTGATGGATTCCGGAATTGATAATGTGCTCGAATTAACGTATTACGAAAAGAAACGGATTCATAATCTCAAATATTTCACCTGGATTGAACAGCAGGGACGGGAGTTGTCGGAGCTGAATGACCAATGGTACAATCACGATTCTTACTGGAAAGACATATTTTCACTTGCTCCACAAATTGATGAATTGATTGTGGAGTTCAACCGGCAAATTGCCGCGGCATAATATTGCTAAACTGTTGTCTCGTCAAAAAGTTCACGGCCAATCAGCATCCGCCGAATTTCGTTTGTGCCAGCGCCAATATCATAAAGCTTGGCGTCTCGCAACAGACGTCCTGTTGGATAATCGTTGATGTAACCGTTTCCGCCTAAAGACTGAATTGCCTCCAGAGAGACTTTGACTGCATTCTCGGAAGCAAGTAGCAGACAGGCTGCGGTGTCTCTGCGGGAGACCTGTTTTTTGGCGCAATTTTCGGCGACACGATAACAAAAAGCACGTGAAGATTGCAGGGCGGTGTACATGTCCGCAATCTTGCCCTGCATCAATTCAAAAGTGCCGATCGGTCGGTCAAACTGCCAGCGCTCATGAATGTAGGGCAATGTCACGTCCAGTGCGGCCTGCATGATTCCGAGAGGCCCCCCGGAAAGTACAACCCGTTCCAAATTCAATCCACTCATTAAAACTTTTACACCTTGATTTGCTTCAAGCACCACATTTTCATCTGGAATTTCACAGTCCTCAAAAACCAGTTCGCAAGTATTAGATCCACGCATTCCGAGTTTGTCCAGTTTCTGCGCAGTTGAAAAACCTTTCATTCCTTTTTCAACGATGAAGGCGGTCATTGCTTTCGAACCCTGATCTTTGGCAGCGGTTCGCATGTAAACGATTAAGACGTTTGCCTCCGGGCCGTTTGTGATCCACATTTTGGAACCGTTCGCAACCCAACGGTCTCCGTGTTTTTCCGCATGGCAAGCCATCGATCCGACCACATCTGAGCCTGCTCCCGGTTCCGACATTGCCAAAGCACCAACATGTTCTCCTGAACAAAGTTTCGGCAGATACTTTTCTTTTTGCGCAGAACTGCCATTGATCTGGAGTTGATTGACACACAAATTTGAGTGCGCACCATAAGATAATCCGACCGAAGCAGATGCTCTGGAAATTTCCTCGACTGCAACCAGATGGGCTAGATATGACATTTCGGAGCCTCCATATTCTTCCGAAACCGTCATTCCTAATAATCCCAAATCCCCGAGTTCTTTCCACAAATGTTGTGGGAATTCGTTGTCACGGTCCACGTCTTCGGCAATCGGCGCAATCCGTTTTTCGGCAAATTGCCTCACCGTTTCCCGCAGCATGTCCACTTCTTCATTCAGTTGAATATCCCAGTTCATTTTTATTTAGCTCTTGTTTTGGTTGTCAATTCCCGGAAAAAGCAAGTCGGTGCGCCTGTATGGCAGGCAGCTCCGGTTTGATGTACTTTGTAAAGCAAAGTGTCTTCATCACAGTCCACCAGCACTTCCACAATTTTTTGCAAATGTCCGGAACTCTCTCCTTTTTTCCAGATGGCATTCCGTGAGCGTGACCAGTAGTGAGCAAATCCACTTTCTTGCGTTCTTTTGACGGCATCCGGATTTGCGTAAGCCAGCATCAAAACTGCACCGGAAACTGCATCTTGTGCGATCACCGGCAACAAACCGCCTTGTTTTTCAAAATCTAAATCCTCAACAGAAAGTTTGCTTTTAGTCACTTCTGCCATTTCCGTTTCCGTTTCCGTTTTTGCCATTTGCTCACCTTAAGCTTCCGGACGCATAGTTGGAAAAAGGATAACATCACGAATTGTAGATTGTCCGGTAAGCAGCATTACAATCCGGTCGATCCCTAAACCAACTCCACCCATCGGCGGCATTCCGTATTCCATTGCGCGTAAAAAATCCTCGTCCAAGGGCTGAGTTTCTTTTTCTCCTCCTCTTCCGCGTTCAACCTGTTCCTCCATCAAACGGCGCTGAATCACAGGGTCGTTCAATTCTGAATAGGCATTAGCAATTTCCCAGCCGTTGATGTAGGCCTCAAAACGCTCCAGCAATTCCGGATTTTCCCGATTTTGTTTACAAAGCGGACTTGTTTCTTTCGGATGATCGGTGATAAAAGTAGGCTGAATTAGTTGAGTTTCACACGTTTCTTCAAAGACAAGCTGGGTTGCCAATCCTCGATTGTAATCACCGTCAAGTTCCCAGCCATTTTCCTTGAGCAGGTTTTGCACTTCTGTGTCACTCATATTTTCAAACGAAATTCCGCCCAATGTTTGAATTGCATCCAACATGCTTAAACGCGGCCACGGGGCTTTCAGGTCTATAGTCTGACCTTCATATTCTATTTCTGTAGTTCCATTTACCGCAACTGCACAGCGTTCACAAATATTTTCGGTGTGACGCATTATCTCGTTGTAATCAACATAAGCCTGATAAAATTCCAGTGCGGAAAATTCCGGATTGTGGGTGCGGTCAATGCCTTCATTACGGAAATCTTTGACAAATTCAAAGACTGCGTCAAAGCCTCCTACAATTAGACGTTTCAAGTACAATTCATTGGAGATCCGTAAATAAAATTTCTGGTCCAGTGCCTTGTGATGAGTCACAAAAGGTGTCGCGTTTGCGCCTCCGTAAACTGCCTGGAGTGTCGGTGTTTCTACTTCCAGAAATCCTTCTTCACATAAATAATTACGTATGGTCTGGAAAATTAGTGTCCGTTTTTGAAAAACTTCCGCAACTTGCGGATTCAAAATCAAATCCAGATAACGCTGGCGGTAACGTAATTCTTTGTCTGTAACTTCATCATGCACAATGCGTTCGCCGTCTTTTTCCTCAACTTTAGGCATAGGCATTGGGCGAATGGCTTTTGAAAGCATTTCAACAGAGCTGGCCCGTAAAGTTAGTTCTCCGGTTTTGGTATACATCAATGTACCGGAAATACCGAGGTGATCACCGATGTCACACAACTTGAACATTTTGAATGTCGTTTCTCCAACTGCGTCAAGCCGCACATAAATTTGTAAACGTGTGTGCTGAGCCTGAATGTTACCAAAACTTGCCTTCCCCTTTCCACGTACTGCGAGCAAGCGGCCAGCGATTGTAATAGTTTTTTGCTCATCCAGTAATTGTTCTGCTTGTTCAATTACTTCCGGAACAGTGTGACTCCGTTTAAATGAATATGGGTAAGGTTCTGTGCCTAATTCACGAATTTTTTCCAGCTTCTCCAGCCGGATATGTTGTTGATCAACTTTGATGTCCATTTAAAAGTTATCGTGCTACGAAGAAATTTAACTGTTTCCTTAAAATGTTTGAGTAGAAAGCATCACCCTATAAACGGTACTACTCTACCTTTGTAGAACTTGTTAATATAAAATTAGCACTACTCATCAGTGAGTGCTATTATTTACTTGCGTTGTATTGCTGATTACGTTATCCTTAATGATCGAAATGAATTTGGAAGATTTTTCAAAATTTCTGATTCACTTGAACGGCTCAGCATACGCTTTTTGTTGTTGAAGCTCAATTTAATTAATTATAATCCTAAAAGGAGAACTATGATTCGTCCCTTACAGGACCGCGTGCTTGTGAAGCGCGTCGAAGCCGATGAAATGACATCGTCCGGAATTATTATCCCGGATACAGCCAAAGAAAAGCCTCAAGAAGGTGAAGTGGTCGCAGTTGGCCCAGGCAAACGCCTTGACAATGGTTCCATTCAAGAAATGGGAGTAAAAAAAGGTGATAAAATTTTGTTCAGCAAGTATGGCGGCACCGAGGTAAAAGTCGATGACGAAGATTATATCATCATGCGTGAGGATGACATCCTCGGCGTTTTGGCTTAATTTTAATCTAATCAACCATTAACAAATTAACTTAGAGTTATAGTATGGCAAAACAAGTTATTTTTGCGGCAGAAAACCGCGAAAAACTGCTTAGAGGCGTAAATGCCTTGTCAAATGCAGTCAAGGTGACATTGGGTCCGAAAGGCCGCAATGTTTTAATAGATAAATCTTTTGGTGCGCCACTGGTCACTAAAGATGGAGTGACAGTTGCGAAAGAAATTGAATTGGAAGACAAGTTGGAAAACATGGGTGCGCAGATGGTCAAAGAAGTTGCTTCCAAAACATCTGACGTTGCCGGTGATGGAACCACCACTGCAACTGTGTTAGCACAAGCGATTGTGACCGAAGGTCATCGTAACTTGGCAGCAGGTGCGAATCCAATGGATCTCAAGCGTGGAATTGACCAAGCTGTTAAGGCTGCAATTGAGCATTTACATAGTATTTCCAAGTCAGTTTCCGAATCCAAAGAAATCGCTCAGGTGGGCACTGTTTCAGCAAACAATGATACCACAATTGGTGACATTATTGCTGAATCCATGGAGAAAGTAGGTAAGGACGGTGTGATCACCATTGAAGAAGCAAAGACGGCTGAAACCAGTTTGGAAGTTGTAGAAGGAATGCAGTTTGACCGTGGTTATCTTTCACCGTATTTCGTAACTGATTCAGAGCGTATGGAAGTTTCCCTCGAAGATCCATACATCATCCTGGTGGAAAAGAAAGTCAGTAACATGAAGGACATTCTTCCTGCAATTGAGCAAATCGCCAAGACAGGAAATCCTTTCTTGATCGTTGCTGAAGACATTGAAGGTGAAGCTTTGGCAACCCTCGTTGTCAACAAACTACGTGGAACTCTGAAGTGTGCGGCTGTTAAAGCTCCGGGCTTTGGAGATCGTCGTAAAGCCATGTTGGAAGATCTCGCAATCCTTACCGGTGGCGCAGTTGTTTCCGAAGATATGGGAATGAAACTCGAAGACCTGACACTTGCTAAACTTGGACAAGCCAAGTCTGTCGTCATTGATAAAGACAATACTACAGTTATTGACGGTGGTGGTGATAAAGAGACAATCAAATCCCGTATCAGTCAAATTCGTGCTCAAATCGAAGATACATCTTCTGATTATGATCGTGAAAAGTTGCAGGAGCGCTTGGCTAAATTGGCTGGAGGTGTAGCTGTGATTAACGTTGGTGCAGCGACCGAAATCGAGATGAAAGAGAAAAAGGCTCGAGTTGAAGATGCATTGCACGCAACACGCGCAGCTGTTGAAGAAGGTATTGTTCCTGGTGGCGGAGTAGCTTTAGTTCGTGCCATTGATGCAGTCGCAAAAACAGTAAAATCCATTAAACAGCACGATCAAAAAGTTGGTGCTGAAATTGTGCTTAAGGCACTTGAAACTCCTTTGCGTCAGATTGTGGCAAATGCCGGACTCGAAGGCGCGTTGATTGTCGATAAAGTAAAAGCAAGCAGCACAAACGTAGGTTTTGACGCTGCTGAAGAAACTTACACCGACATGATTGCAGCCGGTATTATTGATCCGACTAAAGTTGTTCGTACTGCACTGGAAAATGCAGCATCCGTCGCCGGATTGTTGTTAACTACAGAAGCAGGAATTCATGACGCTCCTGAGGAAAAATCTGGTGGAATGCCGGGTGCACCTGACATGGGCGGAATGGGCGGAATGGGAGGCATGGGCGGAATGATGTAATTTCCGTTCAGAATCCTAACTGAATAAAAAAAGGCGAGTCGGCTCTGTGAGCTGGCTCGCCTTTTTTGTTTTTTAACTTATTTTTTTGGAAGGGGGGGGTGCTAAATTAGGGAGATTTGATTCGCATCACGGTTGACTTTCAACTGCTTCCAAAGACTCTTTGCAGCTAACACAAAAAGTAGTTACAGGCCGGATAAGCAAGCGTTCTTTACCAATTTCATTACCGCATTCTTCGCAGTATCCAAATGTTTTGTTCTCTACCCGCTCTAAGGCTTCTTCAACCTTACCAAGCAGTTTTCGTTCACGATCACGAATACGTAAATTATTGATGTGCTCTGTCTCCAGCGATGCCCGATCATTAGGGTCAGGATAAAGTGTACTCTCTTCCTGCATCCCGTGTACAGTTTCTTCGGATTCGCCAAGAATTTCCGTCTGCATTTCTTCCAAACGGACTTTGATCTGTTCTAGTTGAGTTTCTTGCATTCTAAATTCCTCCTGGAAGAACGCTTTTATTAATAAACAATTGTGATATAAACCTTATATTCTATCTTATTATATAAGTAAAAGAAAGGTTTTTTCTTGGAAAATGTCTCAGTAAATTTTAAAAAGCAGTAAAGATGCGGTCATATATTTTTGTTGCGAAACGCTTGATCAATTCACGGATGCTTCCAGAAAGTGAAAAATTGGATACAGTGTTCGTTTCATTTTCACCGGACTCATTCAGTTTTACTTCGAGCATTGTTTCTTCCCAAACATTATTGCCTGTCCGACTGTCTTCCAAAATCGCTTGACCCTGAATGATCGCTTTTACTCCAGTTGCAAGCTGTTCTTTGCTTAAACCTGAAGAATTCGTTTTCAAGTTTAGTAGAGTAATTCTCAACTGAAGGTCAGCAATACCGGAATGAACCATTTTCACTGAACTGTTGGTACGCATCAAGCGATTGAGCTGCTCAGACAAATCGGTTTCGAGTCCTGCTTTGAAGGTCTGATTTTGTATTGGCAGAATTGCGAGGGTTTGTGCTTCATTTGGCAATACCGGATTACTACCTTCAATTACATAACCACATCCGGTTAGTGACAGCACCAGTGTTATTCCCAAAAAATAACGCAAAAACAAAACTCCCTTTTGAGCCTGAAGCTCTGCTGTATTTGTTTTAGGATTTTGCAAAATAAACCTGTGAAAAAAATGTTCTTTTAGGTGAAAAATTATTGAATAGCCTTCATGTTAGTCAATGTTTTTTCGCGAGTTTCCATTTTATAATTTATGGAAGAGTATTCAAGATTTTTGGAGTATTTGTTTAGCATCTGGAAATTTATTTTAGAGATAAACCAAAACAAGAACTCCTGTGTAAGTGTATAACTGCAGTCCCTGCTGCATCTGCGCGATTTCGTAACCGCCAAAAAAACCGATCAAAGGAAACTCTCCCAGTGTTTCCTGAATTAATTGTGTATCCACATTTGGTCTTCCATAAAGCGCTTCTCCGCGAGAGGCACAATTGAAATAAATTCCAAAAGTTGGCGTGTTCTCATTTTGTATTTTCAAACGCTGGAGCATTTCCCGCAAGTCATCTTCGGCAGTTTTATGGCTGCGATAAGCAAAAGAAACCACTCCGCCCTCGTGTACTATTTCTGCAGTAGAGATGCCTTGAGAAGCAATGTTAACCCCGGTAACATGCCGCACCATTGCGCCTTCTCCGGTGAAAACAGGCTGTTCCGGGTCTAGCGGAAAACTAAGCAATAATTGCTGAGTTGCTTGCTCCAGATCGTTTATTCCCAACGCTGTTGCAACTTCAGTAAAAACTTCCAAAGCTGGTTTGCCATCAAGTGACAGAATGAGATCGTCTTTCACTTCTGTGACAAACATCGGTTCATCGAAGGTGGTACAGGACTGTGTCACACCTGCACGAAACTCAGGAACTCCCGCAAAGGCCAATCCTCCCGCGCCATTGAGAGTGACAATGTCTGGCCCAAACTGAATTGAAGTTTGCTGACTACCGTCATTACAAGAGCCTGCCCCAAAAACAGACGGACGGTTTTTAAGGAAATTAAACATATTGATGAAATTGTGAGGCTGATGCTGAAAAACATCTGGAAAGAAAAAAAAGAGCGGACTTTCCTCAACGAAATTTTCCAGTGTCTCACGGAGTTGTTGTGCAACTCCGGCACTGTGCTCCAATTCCTGATATTTTGCCAAGGCCAGCGGACGCAACTCCGGAGTATATCCAGCCATTAAAACCAAACCCGGACCATCTGTGATTTCACCTTCCCGCGAAAGAACTCCCATTCCGCTACAACCGGTGATACACTTGCAACGTGTTTGTTCGAGGATCAATTCATGTAAACGTCCTGCATGAACAAAATGCTCCAAAGTAAAAAAAACTAACACCCAATGTACTTCTGGAAGCTTTGCCTGTTTGACTGCGGAATTGATTACTTCAGCTATAGCGACTTCCGGATCAGTTTCTTTTGACACTCCTACGCCAACACGGTTCACAACCATTCACAAATAGCAGATTAAAAAAATGTGGCACCCGGATTGCTCTTCTAGATAAAACCCAAGTCTGTCCAAAACGGATTACAATTATTAGTAGAATTAAATCTCAAACAAAAGTTTGCCTTAAGCCAATGGAAACCGCAAGATTCCTCACACTGCGAGTGCAACCCATGTTAAAACCATATAAATTTTCAGGCTTAAATAAAAAAATACTTAGACGCAGATTTTTTCTTCATGCACTTATTTTGACGACAACAGCTTTTATATTAGTTAGCTGCACAGAAACTGTTTGGAAAAATCACGGAGACAGTTGCATTCAAATATCTGAAGATCCACCATTACGCAGGGTAATAAATTACAGTGATCATGATTTGTGCGGACGTAAATTGTCACCGCGTATTGCGCCAAATCCGCAGACACGCTCTAAAACCGAAAAGGATTAAGCGTGCTCTCCCGCATAAAATCTTGTAATGAAAAGCGGACTGCATTTGAGGAGGTCAGCCTGAAACAGGGCTTGTGGAAAGAGGTTCTGCTACCAGAGAATTTGGATTTGCGCCGGTGATACGAACAGTTAAAAGCTCACCTGCTTTTGCTTCCCAGTTTTTAATCGACACAGAATGGTTCCCGCGTGTACGTCCGGTTGCGGAGTTTTCTTTGCGGTGATGTTTTCCTTCAATCAGTACTTCATGGCTGGTACCAACCAATGCTTCATTTTTTTCCCGAACAATTTTTTCTTGTGTTTCAAGCAGAATTTTCAGCCGCTCGGATTTAACATTTTCTGTTAAGTGATCAGGATATTCAGCGGCACGAGTTCCGGGACGCGGGGAATATTTGAATGAATAAATCAAATCGAAACGCACATTCCGGACTGCTTCCATTGTCATTTCGAATTCTTCCTCTGTTTCTCCGGGAAAGCCCACAATCAAATCTGTCGATAGTGTGGCTTCAGGAAGTCGATCACGCAAAAGTGCGACCTTTTCATAAAAGGTTTCCATCGTGTACCAGCGCCTCATTCTACGCAAAATTCGGTTTGATCCGGATTGCAAAGGTAAGTGCATTTGCTCACAAAGTGAGGGCAAAGTTACAAATGCGTCTGCCAGCTCTTCATGAAAATCTTTCGGATGAGGCGAAATAAAACGCAGGCGCTCCAAATTCTCAAGCTTGTCCAGACTCTTTAAAAGTTCCACAAAATCTGTTCCGTTAGCTTTATATGAATTTACATTTTGGCCCAGTAAACATATTTCCTTTGTTCCAGCAGAAATGAGACGCTTTGCCTCCGCAATAATATGTTCCGGTTCACGACTGACTTCCACTCCTCGTGTGAATGGGACTACACAAAAAGAGCAATGATTGTTACAGCCTTTTGTAATTGCTAAATGTGCTTTGACACCGAAATTTTGTGATTTTTGAAATGTATAATCCGGAATAAAGTTGCGCACTTTTTGCCGGGCGTGGCGTTCAGTTTGGGATATTTTCCGGCCTTTGCTGACATTTTCCAACATCTCCGGAAGCTCAAACAAATTGTCCGTTCCAAAAACAAAATCAACGTATGCCGCACGACGTAAAATAGCCTTTCCTTCCTGTTGCGCCACACAACCACCTACACCGATTTTCAACTCCGGTTTTTCTGCTTTGAGTTTCCGGAGACGTCCCAATTCACTATAGACCTTGTTTTCCGCTTTTTCACGGATAGAGCAAGTGTTGAGAATAATTAAATCAGCATCGTCCCTGGAATCCGTTTGGATGTAATTTTCATGCCGCAGTACTTCCAGCATTTTATCGGTGTCATATTCGTTCATCTGACAACCATAAGTCTGAATGTGGACTTTCTTCGCAGTCTCCGCGTTTTCAGGATTCTCTTTCATCATTGGTCTGACTATGAACCGGTTTAGAAAATTTCGGTATTAATTTAAGTTGAAAATGTTTTACGTCTTTTTTGCCCTAACGGATGATGTAATTATGCAGAGACGGCTTCCAGCGGTAACATTCCAAGTTCCTCTACGCAAATAACTTGGGCAACGCTCCGGAGATTTTTAGGAAATTCCACATAATAATCCTGTCCGTCACGAGACCAAAGAGTTTCCTCCAACTGCATCCCATGGGCTGTGGGTTTGACGAATTGGAACCATTCACTCAGGTAGAGAACCTCAAAATGTTCTGCCAAAAATGGTTTGCCGTTTGCTGCTGAAAACGCCTTTTTAGGATTCTTCTTAAGAGCATCTTTTGAGCCGGCGACAAAGGTCATGCGGAAATCAAATTTTCCCCACTGAAAATGAACAAATTGGTTTTTATCACCTGTCTCAGTTTTGAAAATGTGGTAATTCTGATGATCAACCGAATATTGTCTCACGAAGTCTCCTTTATTGTTTTTTTGAAATCGTAGGCGAAATTAACTATTTCATTTTCTCCCATAAAGCACCTATTTTTCAAGGTAAACTTTGATTTTGGCTAAGATTGCTGCCTCATCATCGGGTTGATGCCATTCGATTTTTGCTTCTTTCCGGAACCAAGTCATTTGCCTTTTTGCATATTGACGGGTACGTTGTTGAATTTTCTGTACCATTTGTTTCCATTCCAGCTTTTCCTGAAGATGCTGAACAATCTCACGATAACCTATTGCTTGTAGTGGTTTTAGTTCCGGAGAATAACGGGTCAAAAGCATTTCGACTTCCGCAATCCAGCCAGATTCCAGCATCTTGATGGTGCGCTGATTTATACGTTCATAAAGCACGCTCCGTTCCCATTCAGGCGCAACCGCCAGAAATGGATAGCGCTCTTCCGCAAACGGTTGCTGTTGCTGAAACGTGGCAATGCCGGATCCGGTGGACAGCACTACTTCGAGGCTGCGTAATATTCGAGCGGTGTCATTTGGATGCAGACCTTTGGCAGCATGAGGATCATGTTTTTGCAACTTCTCCCAGCAATAGTGAGTACCGTGTTTTTTTTGAAGGCAAATCACCTCTTGGTGAATATTTTCCGGAATATCAGGGATATGACTGATTCCATACATCAATGCACGGTAATATAGTCCTGCCCCACCGACCAAAATCGGGAGGCGCCCTCGTTCCTGAATTTGCTCAATAATTCGGGAAGTTTCGCGTTCATATTTTCCTGCAGAATAATTTTCGTCAGCATCAATTAAATTTATTTGATGATGCTGAACCAGTTTTTGTTCAGTCAAGGTTGGTTTAGCTGTGCCAATATCAAACTGCCGATAAACCTGCATCGAATCAGTGCAAATCAATTCTCCGTCAAATTCCTGTGCCAAGCGAAGCGCCAAATCGCTCTTGCCGCTTGCTGTTGGTCCGGCCACAACCACACCCCGGAAAAATTTACATTGATCAATAATTCTTTTCATTCATGCAGAGAGAAAATTTAAGCTGAGATTCTTTGACAAAACTACTTTGTGTTCATTGTACTATTTGAAAGATTTTTTTCTGCTTTTAATTCGGCACGAACTTGCATAAAAAAATCATTGTAACGACCGTTCCGTAAATCAGGAAATGTCCAGGGTAAATCCCGATATCCTCCCTTGTCTTTCAGCAAAACAAGATCTGCCCAGACACCGTTGCGTAGATATATTTTTTGCGCACCTTCTTTTCCTGAAAGCAAAACCACACGGTGTAAATCAAGATAACCTGGATCAAGGTTGATTCTTCTTTTGCCGGATTTGCTCAAGCGTTTTTCGATTTCAACCAATTTGAGTTTCCAGTTAAAAGCAGATTCCAGCGTCATCAGACCCTCCACACTCAAAAAACAGCGCTTCAAATTACTGCCCATTTCCGCGGCATAATATTCAGTCTGGTCAAAAGCAAATTCTTCAGACTGCCGCTGGATGTTCCAGTTCAGTTCACACATTTCTGTTTTGGCTTGTTCCAGCCAGTGTGGATCAGAATAAATGGCTCCTACTATCAGTTTTGCAAAATATTCAGGCTTCAAAATTAGCATCGGCTTTGAGGTTTGCTGCCTGCATTTTAACTGAAATTGAGGAACTATGCTACTGTTTAGCTGTTAGTGGTATTTTCGAAATTTACATAAAACTATGTGTAAAAAAGTTTCAACATCCTTAACATTCAATTCACGGATTGAATTGAGCAATCTTTCATATTATGATCTGATAGTGTCGGAATTAAACGACTCTCCGCAACTGAACTTTTGTAAATGAATTCGCCAAGCAAACTTAAACGTTCATCCTCTCCGGAAGCCATAGAGTTGTACTTTCAGAAGTTTGGAGAAAAAGGTGCTGATTTGGTTGTGCTCCACGGCTTATTTGGTTCAGGAAAAAACTGGCGCGGTTTCGCCCGTTCATTCAAGAACAATCTTCGGATTTGGACTCTGGACGCACGTAATCATGGTGAATCAGCTCATGCGGATTCAATGAGTTATCAGGAGATGGTTGAAGATGTTGTCCTTTTTTTAGACAAAAACGAATTGGAAAACGTCATTCTTCTCGGCCACAGCATGGGTGGAAAAACCGCTATGCAGCTTGCTTTCCGGTTTCCAAACAGGGTTGCGGCGTTGATTGTGGTGGACATCGCGCCTGTCTGGTATGATCATCAGCATAAACAGCTAAATCTCATAGAGGCAATGCAGGAACTCCGCTTGCCGGAGGAAAGGTCACGCAGCGAAATTGAAAAAAAACTGGCACGAAAAATTCCTGAACAACGACTTGTTTCTTTTTTGATGACTAATTTAAGTCATCATAATGGACATTTTCGGTGGCGTATCGGTTTGGAGCAGATTGCTGCGGGGATGCCGGAACTGTTGAACTATCCGGAGCTAAAAAGTGTTTTAATGGGCCAGTACAATTCATAGGTGGAGAAAACTCCGCTTATCTTAAGTTTGAGTATCATTTGCTGATTAGAAAATTTTTTCCGGAGAGCAGAATTACTATGCTAAAAAATTGCGGACACTGGCCCCATGTGGAACAGCCCAATGCTTTCCAAAAAACTGTAAACAAATTTTTGCAGTATAATAATTTAATCTGAAAAAGATGAACAACAACATTTACTTGCCTCATGCCGCTGCTCCGGAAGAATTGGAAATCCAGACTTCAACCTTGCGTTTATCCGCAAAATGCTGGGGAAATCCTGATGGAGTACCCATACTCGCTTTTCATGGCTGGCTGGACAACGCCGCGACTTTTGATCATTTGGCACCGTTTTTAAAAGAGTTTCGGCTGGTGTCACTAGACTTGCCTGGACATGGTCTTTCTGATCATCGTTCCGCCGGTTCGTCTTATCATTTCAGCGACATAATCGTGGATGTGCTGGAAGTGCTGAATGTTTTGGGTTGGAATCGCTTTTCACTGCTCGGACACTCGATGGGCGCAGGAGTTGCTTCATATCTTGCGGGCACAATTCCGGAAAAAATCAGCTCTGTGCTCTTAATTGAAGGCTTAGGTTCATTGGCTCAGAAAGCAGAAAAAATGCCTGAAATATTACGTGAATCTGCTGAACAATGGCAACAGCTGGCTGATAAAAAACTTCCGCTTTATCCTGATGTGGAAACCGCAGTGAAAGTACGTCATCATGTCGGCGGAATCAAGGAATCGTCTGTCAGGACTTTGGTCGCACGTGGTTTGCGGCCTGTAGAGGGAGGGTTCACTTGGCGTAGTGATCCGCGTCTAAAAATAAAATCCCGTCACTATCTGACTGAAGAACAAGCCTGTGCTTTTCTGCAGAAAATAACGGCGCCTGTTTTGCTGATTGAAGCAGAAAACGCCAAGCAGGATCAATGGAAAAAACTATTGCTAAAACGAATTCCTTACGTAAAAAATTTACAGCATCACGTTGTTACGGGAGATCACCATTTGCATCTTGATAATCCGGAAGCTGTAGCAAAGGTGATTCGAAATTTTCTGAATGAAATATTTTTGAAACCATGAGTTCTGAATCAAAACCGGAAACCGAAAAAAAGGAGTTGTTTGTTGACAGCCGTCTGCAAGTCTCTTCCTCAGGAAAGCGTTTGTTTGCCTTGCTGCTGGATTTTATTTTCGCACTGCTGATTGCAAATACTTTTGTCCAGGTTTTCCGAAAAGAGCATTGGGATTTAGTTATGCAGTCCAGTGATTTGTCGGACTTGCTTCCCTTTTATGGAAGCATCGTTTTAGTGTTACTTTTTAAAGATATTTTTGGACGCAGTCCCGGAAAACTATTGCTGGGCATGACAGTTCGGAATATTGGAAATTTTTCAGAACGGCCTCCGCTGGTTGTACTTTTAAAAAGGAATCTGCTACTGCTGCTTTTTCCGGTGGAAGGCGTGGTGCTTTTGCGCGATGATTACGCCAGACGTTTGGCGGATAAATGGTGGGGTACAATTGTACTTGATGACCAAAAGGCGCTACGGGTGATCTTACGCATTTTGCTTGGAAACATCATTTTGTTTGGATTTTTTTCTGTTGCAATTTTATTTCAACGTTCCAGCATTGAAAAAACAGCTGCTTTTCAAACTGCGGAAAAAGCGATTCGCTCACACCCAACATTGCAACTGTTGTTGGAACAGGCTCCGGAAATTGAGGAACCGGAAATGCATTTGGATTTACGCGAAAATACTGAAAAACCATCGCTGGTACGGGCCCGTGTTGGTGACGAAAAGAGCGGAAAGCAGGTTACTGTTTCTTTGATTTTCAGGAATAATCCACGTGGCTGGGAAGTGCTGGAGGTTGAAGTCAAACCAATAGGCGAAGTAGATGATTAAGGTCGTTCACAGCTTAGAGACCGGTGCTTCCAAAACCGCCTGTTCCGCGCACGGTATCTTCAAGGGAGTCGACGACTTCAATCCGGCATGGTTCTAGTTTTCGGATCAGCATTTGTGCAATTCGTTGCTGCAAAAGTTCTTCTGCGGCCTGCATGCCGTCATCTGCGCCAACATAGCGGAAAGGCACGAAGATGCGCCCACGATAGTCAGGATCAATGATACCGACACTATTTGCTAAAAAAAAATCAGTTTTAATGATGCTCGAACGAGGCACTATTTCGGCATAATATCCTGTACTTAAATGAATAGAAATTCCGGTATCAAAAAAGAAAATGTCCGGCTTTTTTTGTTCAACTGCCATTGCCGTCAAATCAATGCCGGCATCTGTTTCATGTCCCCGTTTGGGAACTGACATACCGTCATAGTGACAACAAATTTTTAAAAGTGGTGTAGAATCCAAAATACTTTTTACCTTTCCCCCACAACAGTGTGCGGGGGCTACCGTGTGAAATTTTGAAACTTTGAAACTCAGGTACTTCTTTGGTGGATGTTCTTCGCTTATCCAACCTAAGCTTATGCCTTAGTGCTTTTTTTACTTTGAAACTTGATGCAAAAGAGTTTATGAATTCAACAGAAAAATTTCAAGCTTTGACGAATGATACCTGACACAAAACAAATCCAAACATTGCTCCAAAACGCCAAGCGTCCTGTTTTGGCAGAAATATTGGGAAAGTTCTGGGAAATGCCATTGGTTGAATATGCCAACCATCTCTGGGAAAATCCGGTTTCTGCTCCTCCTTTGGAAAAAGCCTTGCGGGATGCTTTTGAAACAGAGTTTTGCAGAACAGGACTTAGTAAAGAGCAAGCACAGGTCTTTTGCGAAAGATTGGAAAAAACCCGTGTGATACAAACGGCAACACATCTGACCGCATCCGAAGGTCCAACTTTTCTGGCTCTACATCATTTGGCACTGTTGGGTATGCCTCCGCAGGAAACTTATTTCGTAGGAGCGTATTCCGGAGTTCCTTTTGCCAATTCCGCCTGGTCAGGATGTTTGAATTTTAGTAATCGTTTTGAATTGGAAGACGTCATTGCTTCACAAGCTCCTGGATTTTCGGCATTAAAACGTTCCGATTCAGACCGCTCCCGTGATTCTGCGGAACGTCGGATTTCGCTCATTCCGGGAAATATGAGGGATGCTTCTGTTTTTCAAAGCAAGGTTTCGGAAAAGCTGGCAAATCTTCGGCCTTACTTTGCAGAGCCAATTCGCAATGTTTCACCGTTTGTAAGCAGCGGAGAAGATTTCACGGTCTGGGCTTCACAGTTTTGTGCAAATCAATTGCGAAAAATAATTCCGGATAAATCACTGCAATTTTTTGATCTGAACGAGGTTATCCGGAATTATCTGAAAACGGTTTTGCATGATTCAGCACACCCTCTTCATCGCTTGTTGTTTAACCGAAAAATTCGTGAAACAGTGTTTGAAGAATTTCCTTCACAAACGCCTATTTTCACTGTCGAAGTTTTACACAAAAACAAAATTCGGCAGGAATCTGTCGTTATTCAAGGTGAGATGCTAAACATTCAGAATTTTCAGCTCGAACTTACACAGGAAAATATTGTGCGGGAACTGGAAACAGGCAGACTTTGTCCGGGTTTGTTTCTAGTGTTCACGACATTGAGTTTTATCAACGGAATGATTTGTTTTGGAAGTTTTGAACAAGTAGAATATCTTGCGGAATTTAGACGCAGATGGTTAAAACTGGATTTTCTGGAGCAAGAAGTTGTTCGTACTGTAAACATCTGTGCTCTTACCAGTGGACGTTGTGTGGATGAGACTGAAGTGGCCGTTCATCCACTGGATTTGTTGCTGGGTTTTGAATGGAGTTTTGCAGAAAATAAAACAGTGGGTGAGTTGATGAAACCTTTGTTGCCTCGTTTAGGGGTTGTGGTTTAATCTTTTGTCTCAGACAAATGTTTGGATAGCTCAAATTGATCTTGCTTTAAGTCGCTAATTCTCTTAGTTTTATATGTAGAATTATTTTGTTGCACAGGATTCTTAGGGGCTCGCAATCTCAGCAAGAAGAACGTATCCGTGAAGTTTTGCCAAACACTTGCTATTTTTAACACCTGCACCTCAATCTATACCAACCGATTCTGATGGACATTTCAGCACTTCCGATTCTTTCAATTATTATCTTTTCACCAATTTTGGGCATTGCCTTTGTCGCAATGTTCCGGGACGAAGGAAACGGTGTTCCCGCCAAAGTAGCGGCACTCATTAGTAGTTGTATTTCATTTTTACTGAGTCTACACCTCTGGTTTAATTTTGATTCCAGCACCGCGGACTTGCAAATGGTGGAAAAGATTCCCTGGATTTCTCAATTCAACATAGAATATTTTCTGGGATTAGATGGACTTAATCTTTTCTTTTTTCTACTGATAACTTTCATCACTCCGCTGACTTTGCTCGGATCATGGAATGTTGGGAAACGTAACTGGCAGTTTCAAATTCAAATGCTGTTGCTGCAAATCGGGATGCTTGGTTGTTTTGCGGCAATGGATGTGGTGCTGTTTTATGTATTTTTTGAAGTAATGCTTGTTCCAATGTATTTGCTGATTGGCATTTGGGGCGGAACAAACCGGCTTTATGCCACAATCAAATTTTTCATCTACACAATGCTCGGTTCTCTGCTGATGCTTGTGTCTCTACTTTTCACCGCAAACATTTATCAGGATTTGCATGGCGAATGGTCCTTTAATGTACTCGACTGGTACGGCATGGACATTCCCGCAGAAACTCAGTTCTGGTTGTTCCTCGGCTTTGCGGTCGCCTTTGCGGTAAAAATTCCGCTATTCCCTCTGCATACGTGGCTTCCGGATGCGCACTATGAAGCTCCTACAGCAGGATCTGTACAACTGGCCGCGGTGATGTTGAAATTTGGACCTTATGGTTTTTTACGTTTTGCCATGCCCGTTTTTCCGGCAGCAGTTTATGATCTCGCACCGGTTTTCATGGTGCTGGCCTTAATCGGAATTATTTACGGTGGACTGGTGGCCATGGTGCAGACACAAATTAAACGTCTGATTGCCTACTCTTCAGTGGCCCACATGGGTTACATAGTACTCGGATTATTTGCCCTCAATATCCAGGGACTTTCCGGAAGTTGGATTCAAATGATAAATCACGCGATTGTCACCGGCGCGCTGTTCCTCACGGTTGGGATGATTTACGAACGTACTCATACACAGGAAATTTCTGAATATGGAGGAGTCGCGCACACCATGCCGAGATTTGCGGTTTTCCTCGTTTTCTTTTCAATGGCTTCAGTTGGTCTTCCGGGACTGAATGGTTTTGTTGGTGAAATTTTAGCGATGATCGGCGCGGCCAAAGTCAACATTTGGTATGGAATTATTGCCGCAGCCGGGGTTGTTATTGCCGCGATTTATATGCTTTGGATGGTGCAGCGTGTGATCTTCGGTCCTCTTACCAAAGACTTGGTAAAAAATCTTCAAGATTTTTCATTTCGCGAAGTGGTCGTCCTTGTTCCTCTTGTCTTCTGGACTATTTTCCTTGGCGTCTATCCTCAACCTTTCCTGGAGCGCATCGAAGTCAGCATCAACCACTACATCGAACTGGTTAAATCTCAGGAACCACGCTTTGCAGAGGACGAAGCAGAAAGTTCCGGATTGTCAAAATTTCTGGTTTGGAATGTAGGTGATTGATGAATTAGGAAATATGCCTCTTCAAATTTACAATACTCTTTCCGGCCAAAAAGAAACTTTTAAACCGATTTGTGAAGGTCAAGTCTCACTCTATGTTTGCGGACCAACCGTTTACGGAGACAGCCACCTCGGTCACGCAAAAACCTACGTTAGTTTTGACGTCATTTTGCGTTATCTGCGTTATTGCGGATTCAAAACATTTTATGTGCAAAACATTACGGATGTTGGGCATTTGATGGGGGATGACGATGAGGGAGAGGATAAACTGCTTAAGTGTGCCCGCGAATTAAAACAGGAGCCAATGGCAGTTGCGGAAACTTTCGCTCGCAGGCATTTTGAAACAATGGACAGCTTAGGTGTAATTCGTCCGGATATTAGTCCACGGGCAACAGGGCATATTCCGGAACAACTGGAAGCAATCGCAAAATTGATTGAACTTGGTCTGGCTTATGAAGCAAATGGTTCAGTTTATTTTGAAATTAGCAAAGATCCAAAATACGGTGAACTTTCCAACCGTCAGGTTGAAGATATGCAGGGAGGCGCACGCGTAGAAGTACGGACTGAAAAGCGTCACCCCGGAGATTTTGCACTTTGGAAAAAGGCAGAAAAAGGGCATCTGATGCGCTGGCGTGATCCTTACAGCGGATGGGGTTACCCCGGCTGGCATACAGAATGCGTGGTGATGAGTAGCCGTTATTTGGGTGAAGAATTTGATATTCACGGCGGTGGAATGGATTTGAAATTTCCGCATCATGAATGTGAAATTGCCCAGGCACGAGGTCTTTCGAAACCATTTGCGCGGAACTGGATGCATTCAAATATGCTGACCGTTGATGGACAAAAAATGAGCAAGTCCAGTGGAAATTATGTGACGTTGTTTGATGTTTTTGAAAAATTTGATCCATTGATGGTGCGCTATTTTATTGCTGCAAGTCATTATCGTTCTGTTGTGGATTTCAGTGAAAGCGCCTTAACCGCAACGGGTTCCTCCTTGAAACGTCTGCATCAAACTGTCCGGAATCTGCGCAAATGCAAAACTGCCGGAAAGAAAGCATCCGGAAAATATTTTGAAGAATATCGCAGGCGTTTTTGTCAAGCCATGGACGATGATTTTTCAACGCCACAAGCCTTTGCCGCACTGTTTGATTTGAGTCGTGAAGCAAATACTTTGTTGTCTGAGAAAAAGCCGGATCCGGAAGCAGTTGCTGATGCAGAACATTTGTTTTCAACTTTGGGCGGAGATGTGCTTGGAATTATTCCGGAATCACTGGACGATGTGCAGACTGATCTGCACCTCAAAGATGTAATGGAAATATTGATTGAAATGCGCGCAAACTTCCGCAAAAACAAAGATTTTGTAAGTGCTGATCTGATCCGCAAGCGACTTGAAAAAATTGGAATTGTTTTCAAAGATTCTGTGGAAGGAACAACTTGGGAGATGACAGACAAAAACTGAATTGAAAGTCTGCGTCCAAAAAATCTAAACAAGGTTATTTTGCTATGAAGGAAGAAAAATCCAGTCAAATTGCCAGACGACTTTTTGTCCTAATTGCACCACTCAAAGGCTGGGTTATTTTCAGTATAGTCTGCATGGCAGGTTATAATATTTTTACTGCCGCACCTGCCTACTATGCCAAAGACATTGTTGACACTATTGCTTACGGTGACAATCCCGATCTAAAACAGTATTTTCTGGTTGGACTCGGATTGATGATTGTTTTTGCGATTAAGGGTTTATTCTTTTTTGGTCACAACTACAGCGTAGGTCACCTTGTCCAGAGTCTCATTGTAAAGCTGAGGCAGCAGCTTTTTGATCACCTCGTTAATCTTTCACTCACCTTTTTTACACGTTCCAAAACAGGCGACCTAATTTCCCGTTTTACCAATGATCTGCACGTTTTCCAAAACATGTTGCAGGTTGGAGTAACGGGGCCATTTCGTGACATTCCGCAATTTTTCCTCCTGCTGACTATCATGTTTGTACGCAGCTGGCAGTTAGCATTTGTGACGATGATTCTAATTCCGGTTGCAGTCTTTTTTATCCAGATTTTTGGTCAGCGCAACAAAATTGCGGTTAGCCAAAGGCAAATCAGTTTTGGTGGATTGAGCAGTTTGTTGGTGGAGACGATTTCCGGTGTACGTGTGGTCAAAGCATTCGGCATGGAAAAGTATGAAAGCAAGCGTTTCAAAGCAGCCAACGATGATCTTTATGATAATCACATGCGTTCAGTCATGATTGATTCTTACTCATATCCAATCATAGAAATCATTGGGGCCGCCGCAGGAGCAACGATTGTAGCTTATGGAGGATATCTCATTATCAATGATCAAATCACTCCGGGAGATTTCACCTCATTTGTGATCAGCTTTTTTATGTTGAATGAACCGGTAAAAAAGCTGAATGGTTTTAACTTAAAGTTGCAGGAAGGTTTTGCTGCGGTACGTAGAATATTTGACATTCTGGATGTTGAAGATGAAATTGTAAATTCGCCGAATGCAAAAAAAATAACCCACTTTAAGCAGGAAATAAACTTTAATATCAAAGCATTTCATTATCCTGATCAAGATAAACCAGCGGTCAGGGATTTTAAACTCAGAGTGCAAAAAGGCGAAGCGGTGGCCTTGGTCGGCAGCAGTGGATCTGGTAAAACGACAATCGCGAATTTAATTCCGCGTTTTTATGATATTACCAGAGGAGAAATCACCATTGACGGAAATGACGTACGCGATCTGGACTTGGTTTCCCTGCGCAAATTGATTGCGATTGTGACTCAAGACACTATCCTTTTTAACGATACCATTGCCAGTAACATTACTTATGGTCAGCTGGATTGCTCAAAAGAACGGATGTATGCGGCGGCTCATGCGGCGAATGCGCATACTTTCATTACTGAGCAACCTGATGGTTACGAAACATTGATTGGCGAAAAAGGAGGAAGGCTTTCCGGTGGACAAAGGCAACGTCTTTCCATCGCCCGCGCGTTAGTCAAAGACGCGCCGATTCTGATTTTGGATGAAGCAACCTCCGCGCTTGATTCTGAGTCTGAAATTGAAGTACAGCAGGCGATAGAACATTTAATGGAAAACCGTACGACGATCGTGATCGCGCATCGGCTTTCTACAATCCGCAACGCAAATCGGATTTGTGTGATTGAGAATGGTCAGATCGTAGAACAAGGTACTCACGATGAGCTCCTTTTAAGCGAAGGGCGTTACCGGCAACTTTATGAAATGCAGTTCAAGGATCAAACTGCTGCTTCAGGTTCAACAAAAGCCTAATCAACAGGCGGTTTGAAGTGAAGCCTCCAATCCAAAAAAAACTCTCGAGAAAATCTAATTATTCAAACATGGAAATAAATTTTTAAGCACAGATGGATAAGAAAATTCTTGATATAGGTTGCGGTCCTTCAAAAGTTGAAAATTCATGGGGGATTGATATTTTTCAGTATCCGGAAGTGGATCAGATCCTGGACTTGAACAATGTCCCCTGGGATTTGCCTGCAGATCAATTTGAAACTATTTATGCGAACCATGTAATCGAACATGTAGCTTCGATTCCGGAATTCATGAATGAAGTCCATCGCATTGCAAAAAATGGAGCAACGGTTCATGTAGCGACTCCGCACCCTTGAGGCAATGTCAGAGCGTACAGGTCTGAGCATCAGTCAGGTTACTGATGAGGTCCTGTACACCGGCTTGGTTGAGATGCAGGAGATGGAAGAACTTGAGGAGTGAGGGGGATTATTATTAATTTCGTTAAATTACTTAAAAAAATTCAAAATATAATCTAACCCTTAAAGAACAATCTAATTTTTTCATAATTTATTCCTTCAGGCAATGTAGAAACATCACCAACCTCAAATTCATCAGATTCTTCACTTTCATTTTCTATTTGAGCATTAAATACATCAAAGTCAATTGACCAAGTACAAAAACGTGATAATTCTTCATCAAATATTTCGTTTACTCTATCTTCATCTTCTTCAATACAATTATATGAATAATTATGTCTATAAAAATATTCCCCATCATTAAAATCCCAAAATTCACTGCTTTCAATTTTTTTCCCAGCATTATGTGCTCTGTCAATAATTCTATTTAATTCGTCGGTCAATAGTTTAATGGGAATGTTTACTATTTGTACAGAATCTGCCCAAAAGGGTTCTGTTGGAGTATTTTCATCATAATCTTCAAAAACTATTTCTTTATAAGAACGAATAGTTCCATCTTCCCATCTCCCAAATACTGTAAAAAATCCATATCCCTGTCCTTGACAAGGGAATACCCTTTCAAAATTTAAGATTTTTGTAATTGAGAGTTTAGTTTTATAAATATATTATAGTTTGAGAAATTGTAGGATGACCGAAAGAAGCTGCATCCTATTGGCAACCACAGATACTGAATGAGCAAATTTCGCCTCCATCTGTTGGCTCAATAAATTTAGCGAAGAGATCGAGCTATAATAGCCTTTCGAGAAACCCTGAAGTTTTGGTTGAATTAGATGGATATAAATTGGTTTTGAAACAAAGAATCTGAACCATACTAATTCGATGCAGGCAAGATCAACAAGTCGTTAGGTGAGAAACTTGCAAACTTTGGCCGAATGAATAGTGTCCTGCGGTTCTCCCGTCAGGTCATAACAGACGTTTTTATGTGAATATGTTTGAGGTTTTAATGAGAAAAATAATAAAAAAAATTGGTCTTTTCTTTTTACGAACTTTTAATGTCAACATTCCTAGAAAGTTGAACGGCAGAAAAGTAATTGTCCCTGTCAGAAGCGGAATGAAAGTAAGTCTTAGTCCAGAAAAGTGGATGTCTGAGATATTGAAAAAAATTTTGAATTACTCTGAGGGTACTTTTTTGGACATTGGGGTAAATTTGGGGCAAACATTGATCAAGCTTAAAAGTATTGAACCTACCAGAAATTATATTGGGATTGAACCCAATCCTTCATGTGTCTTTTATCTGCAGCATTTAGTATCAAGTAATCAATGGCAAAATATTAAACTGATCCCTACAGGTTTATATAACGTTGATTGTTTATTGAGCTTGGTCGGAGGAAAGGATACTGATCCCGCCTCAACCATCATTCATGAATTCAAAATCAGTTCGCAAGAGAACTCCAGAGTTTTAAAACTTGTTCCATTATTGTCTTTCTCAACCATACAAAAAAGTATACCGAACCAAAATATTTCGATCATCAAAATTGATACGGAAGGTGCTGAATTTGAAGTAATGGAAAGTTTAACCGAGATGATTCAAAACACAAAACCAATAATCATTTTAGAAGTGTGGCACAACAATGGTGACCCCTTCAAAATTGCCAGGACAAAAAAATTAAGTGATCTGGTTCAATCTTTAAATTATACCGTCTTCAGTTGGAACATCAGCAAAAAAAAGCCCTACTATACAGATTTTCAAGAAGCACAATTGGGAGAACACAGTTCCGACAATTATGTTTTAGCTCCTCATGAAAAAAAACAAGACTTGAAAAAAATACTAAGCACTTAGGAGAAGTTGATTTTATATCACCATTTTGTAATTAAAGTCACTGCATTCGGCAGTGGAAAATATTAACACCGGAAAAGCAAATTGTTGTTTAAATGAAAAATAATACGAAAAGTCTAACCTCTAGGTTTGTCCTTATAGTCAGCATTACACTACTGGTTTAATCATGTGCCAAAAGATGAAACATTTAACCGTTATCCTATGTATTTTTATTATGAATTGGATGCGGTGCACTTTTCTTCCATTGATTCCTATTCTGATCCGACTCACCGTTGGCATCTTTCAAGTGAATGGCACTCGATAATGACTGATTCCTATTTACAGGCGCAAGTTTCTCGCTTTTCGCACTTAAAAACAAAAATAAGTTTTGGCAAAAGCGCGTTAGCCTTCATTCCTCGAATCATTATTAAACTCAAAGGAATTAACTGGTGGGAAAAAAAACTGGCATTTGTGTTAAGAGCGAGAAATATAGAAACAACCCTCAAGGTTGAAAAAAACCGAAAATCTCATTTTTTATGACGACATCGTAACTAATAATTCATCACCAAAAGCAAATTTTAAACCTCTAATAAGATAAAAAAATATGAGTAGTTCCTACGTTATCCAGCAAGCACCGTTTGTGGTTCCAACAACAGACGGCAAACTAATTGAAGAGCATGTTGGGCGGGTAATCAGCAATGAACCCGGACTCAGCATCGCGCACATGGTCGCGCCTTCAGGATGGAGCGAGCCTTTTCAAACTCCGGAATTTGACGAATACACGATGCTTGTCCGAGGACGCAAACAAATTGAAATTGACGGAGAAACAGTAACGCTTAAAGTAGGAGAATCTTTGCTGGTTCGCAAGGGAGCGAGAGTTCGCTATTCCAATCCGTTTGAAGAAGAAGCGGAATACTGGTCGGTCTGTGTTCCGGCGTTTTCTCCGGATTTGGTGAATCGTGAAGAAAACGCAGAAAATTGATTTTGCCGCTTTCCAGACAGCTTAAAATTCTTCCAGCGCTTCGAGCACTTTCTCACCCATTTCTTTGCAGCCGATGAGAGTTTTTCCTTCGGTCATGATGTCGCCGGTGCGGTAAGTATCAAGGGTTTCAACGACCGCTTGCTTGATAATTTCGTCTGCTTCACCGAGCTCAAAGGAGTAGCGCAGCATCATTCCAACTGAAAGAATCATGGCCAGCGGATTGGCTTTGTCTTGACCGGAAATGTCCGGCGCGGAGCCGTGGACCGGTTCGTACATTCCGAGTAAGGCTTGCTTGCTTCCGCCGATACTCGCGGATGGCAGCATGCCCAGTGAACCTGTCATCATCGCGGCGGCATCGCTGAGAATGTCGCCAAACATGTTCGTTGTTACTATTGTGTCAAATTGCTTCGGATTGCGGATAATCTGCATTGCCGCATTATCCACGTACATGTGACTTAGTTCGACTTCCGGAAAATCTTTTCCGACTTCGGTTACAATTTCGCGCCAAAGTTCAGTCGATTCGAGCACATTTGCTTTATCCACCGAAGTCAATTTTTTACCGCGCTTCATGGCAATGTCAAAACCCACTAAAGCAATTCGGCGGATTTCTGATTCAGAATAAATCAGCGTGTTAAAACCAACCCGTTCACCGTTGCGAATCTCCACACCGCGCGGCTCCCCGAAATAAATTCCGCCCGTCAACTCGCGTACCACCATCAGGTCCGCACCGTCAACCACTTCCGGTTTAAGTGTTGAAGCATTGACCAGATCACCGTATATTACAGCAGGACGCAGATTTGCGTACAACTCCAATTCGGAACGTAATTTCAATAATCCACGTTCCGGACGTACCGAAAAATCGAGTGCCTCCCATTTGGGTCCGCCCACTGCGCCGAGCAAAACCGCGTCTGAATTTTTTGCAGCCTCGAGTGTTTCATCCGGAATTGGAGTGCCGGTCAAATCGTATGCTGCTCCGCCTACCGGTTTTTCGGTTAACTCAAGCTGGAGTCCAAAACGTGGAGCGATATATTTCAAAACCTGAACCGCCTGTGCCGAAACTTCTGGCCCAATTCCGTCTCCGGGAGTAACGAGGATTTTTTTTGTGTTCATTTTGCCTTTTTATTTAAACAAGTTTGTTGAAAGAAATGCTCCATCCTAATGAGAAGCCCCTGCTTTTGCAAGGGAAAATACTTTTCCTGGCCTTTACGCTCGGCTTTCTGTTTCCATTTTTCTCTGTTTCCTGGGCCGCAAATCCTGTTCAAAACCGGCTGGATTTGAAACTGAAATCATTGGTGAGTAACGGCAGTGTTTTGGTTGCGGATGTAAAAGATGTTCTCTATCGTTATCCTCCAAAAAGCAATCCTCTGTTGGTTCCGGCATCCGTACTCAAGTTGGCAACCGCGCTGGCCGCCCTGCATTACCTCGGCCCGGAATTCCGTTTCAGAACGGATTTTTATTTGGCAGAAAATCGCTCACTCGGTATCAAAGGTTACGGCGATCCTTTGCTGGTGTCTGAGCAATGGCAGAGAATTGCGCAAAAACTGAGTCAGATTCCGGAATTGCCAAAACAACTGAACGGAGTATTTTTTGACACTTCGCTCTTCAGCGCAAAAATAAAAATTCCGGGAATTGAATTTTCAACAAATCCTTACGACGCACGGAATGGTGCGCTGGTGGTTAATTTCAATACAGTTTTTCTGAAAGTAGATGCGCAAGGTTTCGTCTCATCTGCCGAAGAACAAACTCCTCTGACTCCGCTTGCGCGGCGTTTGGGAAAAAAGTTGTCTTCCGGAGTCCACCGAATCAGTATCCCAAAAAAATCCGGAATTTCTTATGCGGGAGAACTCGTACGGGCTTTTTTAGTTCAATCCGGTTTTTCTTTTGATTCCGGAAATGTCACTCTTCGGAAAATCGGCTCCGGAGATCGTCTTATTTACACTCACAAAAATTCCAACTCTTTAGCGGAAATGATCGCGGGGATGTTGCGTTACTCCAACAATTTTACGGCCAATCAACTTTTATTAAGCGTTGGCTTAAAACGTTACGGAGCACCGGCCACATTGGAAAAAGGAATTCGTGCTCTCAAAGAATATTTACGTAAAGAACTCGGCATTCCGGAGAAACAATTCCGCATCGCGGAAGGTTCCGGAATCTCTCGAAAAAACCGACTGACTCCGGAAGCCATCTGGCAGCTGCTGAAAGCCTTTTCTGAGCAGCGAAATCTACTGCACGGAGAAAACGGAATTTTATACAAAACCGGAACGCTGCGGGGTGTTTCCACAATGGCCGGTTATTTGCCCGGCAGCAAACCACGCTATTTTGTGATCCTGTTAAATCAGCAAAAAAACCGGCGAGATCAAATTCTAAAACTGCTTTTGGCAACAAATTTTTCTGAATAATACTTTGAAATCCGCAACTATAATTTCCATTCTGATGCCGGTCCGGAACGATGCTCCTGTCTTAGGAAACTGCCTGGCAGATATTGCAAAACAGAGTTTCGAAGATTTCGAACTGGTGGTTGTCGATGACGGCTCCACCGATGAAACTACTGAAATGTTGCAAAAAGCAAAAGGGCGGGATTCAAGAATTCGGATAATCCGGACTTCCGCAAATGGAATTGTTTCCGCGTTAAATACTGGACTTGCGGAGTGCAAAGGGAACTACATCGCCCGGATGGATGCCGACGACAGAATGGAAAAAACTCGGCTGGAAAAACAACTGGAGATGATGATACAAAATCCTGAACTGGATTTAATCGGTTGCAGGGTGGAAGGTTTCACGGATTCCGGAATTTTCCCGGAAAGCGGAATTCAATACCAATCCTGGAGCAACTCCTTGATTTCTCATGAACAGATTGTGTGCGATTTGTTTGCGGAATCGCCAATTGTGCATCCGACTTTTTTTGCGACGCGGGAATTATTTAACAAAATTGGCGGTTACTCTGAAAATCCATGGGCAGAAGATTATGACGTAATTTTAAGAGCATACGAAAAAGGTGCGAAGTTTGGGAAACATCCGGAAACGCTTCTGCGCAAATATCATGCTCCCGGACGTCTCTCCAGACGTGAAGCGATGTATAAACGTCCAGCCATGTTTGAAGCAAAAGCTCATTTCCTTCAGGTGTTTGGCTGGCTCAAAAATCGACGTGGCGTGCTCATAGTTGGTTCAGGGCCGACGGGCAGACAAGCCGCGCAAAGTTTTGAAAACCGTGGCGTAAAACTGTTGGGTTTTGTAGATAATCGTCCGGGGCCGCCTGAACGTTACGTCAAAGGAAAGCCGGCATGGGGTTTCCCTGAATTGCCACCACCCGAATTTTTGGAACAGTTCCGGGACGCTCTGATCGTTTTGGCCATCGGCGATTCTTCAGGACAAAGAGCTTTTTCGGAATTATTGCAAAAAAATGGTTTTGTTGAAAACCATGATTTTGTACGTGTGATCTATAACTGGCCTCCTGCTTCCAGATGTTCCACATGAATATTTTGTATTGCTGATTGTGCAGTACGTCGTTTTGGAGTAAAATAAATGCTGTTAATTTTCCAAAAGCTTTAGCAAACAATGAAGTAATTTTGAGCTTAAAATTATTCAAAATTTCATAATGTCCAATTTAAATTCAATCTTATTCAAAAAAATATGGCCGTGCTTGTTTCTGTTGCTTTCGCTTTTAGTTTTGGTTGTGCCCGCAGTACAAAGCAAACCGGCACCTATATCTGCGGAAGAAAAAAAATTTCTGAAAAGTCTGCGGATTACTCCCGCAACGCTTTGGATTGAGGCTCATGATTTCGCCGGAGAAAAGAGTGACGGCAAGAAGGTAAGTTTGAAGGACTTTCGGGGAAGTTTTGTCTTTTTGAATTTTTGGGCTACCTGGTGCACACCCTGTTTGAAAGAAATGCCGGATTTGGAAAAAGCCTATCAGCAAATGGGCCAAAAAAAACTGGTTGTACTTGCGGTAGCAATGGGAGAAGGTGTTGATAAGATAAAGTCATTTGGCGAAAAATTCGGTTTAACGTTCCCGCTCGTAGCTGATCCAGAACTGGAAATTACTAAACTCTATGGAGTTGTAAATATTCCTGTTACTTATGTGATTGATCCGGAAGGGATTGTTCTGGGAAGAGCCCTGGGTATTCGAGATTGGGCCAGTCCGGATTTACTCGCGTTTTTAAATTCCCGCCTTAAATAAGCAAAACGGCACCGATATTTCCTGATTTACAGAAGAAAATCTGTTGGTAAATAATTCTGAATATTTTGCTTCTTGCATTGATTTATTGTGCTAAACTCAGTATAATTTCAGAATTGAAGTTTCACTCAAAAAATTGTTCAAACAGATAATGGCAGGCACAAATCCTTATATAGAGAAAGCTGAATTTGAGTTACCTCAGCAGAACTATGATGTAACGTTCATGCCGATGCAGAATAAGGTAGAGATATTTTCGGAAAAAATCTCAACAAAAAGCGAGGGTCTTCCGGGTTCAATTCTGGATGCAGCCCTTGCTGCAGGGATTGATTTGGATCACTCCTGCGGAGGTGTCTGTGCTTGTTCCACCTGTCATGTTATCGTTCGGCAGGGACTTGAAAGCTGCAACGAGGCAACTGATGATGAAGAGGATATGCTGGATTTAGCGCCCGGGCTGGAACCCCAATCACGGCTCGCTTGTCAATGTGTGCCGAATGGTTCTGAAAACATCATCGTTGAAATTCCGGAATGGAACCGAAACTTGGTCAGCGAGGATCACTGATAGAGGAGAAGCTATGATAACACTGACAGAAAACGCGGCAAAGGAAATTCAGAAAATAATGCTGGCAAATGATGTGGCCGATGACGTCTGTTTGCGCGTTGGAATTAAGGGCGGTGGTTGTTCCGGTTTTACTTATACTCTGGATTTTGACTCAAAAAAAACAAAATTTGATTTGGAGTTTGAATCACAGGATTTGAAGATTCTAGTTGATAAAAAAAGTCACCTCTACATCAAGGATACAGAAATAGACTGGAGTTATAGTTTGATGGATCGAGGTCTTAAATTCAACAATCCATCAGCCAAAGGTTCATGTGGCTGCAAAACGTCTTTTATGTTTGAACCACCTGAACAGGAAGAAGGTTTTAAACCAAGTTGGATGTAATTTTAAGCAGGAGTATTTATGAGTGAATTTGCTAGTCCGCAAACAATTGAAGAACAAATCAAGCAGGCGATTGAAAGATCTGTTCCAGACTCAACTGCGGAAGTTGGTGGCGACGGCAGGCATTTTGAAATTCAGGTTGTTTCTCCGGTGTTTGCGGGAAAACGAACGCTGGAAAAACAGCGGATAGTTTATGCGGCGCTGAATGACCTGATGGCCGGCAGTAATGCACCGGTACACGCGATTGCACGCCTTGAAACGCTGACACCAGTTTCTTAAAAATTTAGCCGCTAAGGGCGCTAAGAAAACTAAGGTAACGGGTGGAAAAGGATTCGCCGCTAAGAACGCTAAGAAAACTAAGGCAACAGGTGGAAAAGGATTCGCCGCCAAGAACGCTTAGAAAGAGATGTCGCTGGTCGAGTTGTTATGTAAAGACGAAGTCTACGAAATAATCGGTGCCGCCATAGAAGTGCATAAGGAGTTGGGATCAGGTTTCCTGGAGTCAGTTTATGAGGAAGCAATGGTTCTTGAATCAAAGAGGGTTGAAATACCTTTTAAAACTCAAGTTCGGATTCCTGTACGTTACAAAGAAAAATTTCTCGACAAAGAATTCATTGCTGACTATATCGGATTTGAAAAAGTTCTAGTTGAATTCAAGTGTATTCCCAGACTGACTAAAAATGAAGAAGCTCAAATCATCAATTATTTGAAGGCTACAGGACTGACAGTTGGCTTATTAATCAATTTTGGTAGTCAACAAAAATTAGAATGGAAGCGTTACGTCCGCACAGAAAACCCTTTTAGTTCTTAGCGGACTTAGCAGTAAAACAATTTCGTTATGTCCGTTTTTTTAAACCCATAGTGTTCTTAGCGATCTTAGCGGCAAAAAACTAAGATTATTTATTGACTGCAATCATAAGTTAGATAATTATGAAGATTGAAGAAAAACAAGTAACTTTTCCTAAAAGCTTATCGGTCAAATATGCGGGAAAAATTATTGAAGAGACCGATACAGACATAACGCTGGAGGGTGAGGATGAAGAATCATATCTTAAAATTTTTAATCCTTTTCGCGGAGTTGCCAAACTGCTTTTATTTGAAAATGATCGATGGGTTGATGCAGAGACCTCCGCTGCCGCTTCCAACTTTGATTTTTCTTCACTCGGGCTGGGTGATCTCTCAGCTTTATCTGGAGGAGATAATTCTGACTCTCCGGAATCTAAATAATAATTTCAATCAATTAAACACACAAATAAATAAAGACTATGAGCGAAAAACAAATTTCTGACTCACTTCCACAAATTCTGTTCCAGACCGATCGTGGAGATATGACAATTGAAATGTTTGAAGACGATGCGCCAAACACTGTGGCAAATATGATTTCACTGATCGAAAAAGGTTATTATGACGGACTGAATTTTCATCGTGTCATTCCTGATTTCATGATCCAGGGCGGATGTCCTGATGGTACCGGAACCGGCGGTCCAGGTTATAATTTTGATGATGAATGTACAGCGGAACGTCAACATGACAGTGCCGGAATTCTCTCGATGGCCAATGCTGGCCCAGGAACAAACGGAAGCCAGTTTTTCATCACACATGGACCCACACCGCATCTGGACGGCAAACACACTGCTTTCGGAAAAGTCATTGATGGACTGGATGTTGTCAATGAAATTCAGCAGGGTGACGTGATGGAAAAAGTTGTCGTACTTCAAAAGCGCGATCACGTTTATGAAGTTGAAACCCTTTGAGAGCTGAATGAAAGTAAAACAGATCCTGAAAATGCTAAAAGATGATGGTTGGTATCTGGATCGAACAAAAGGAAGTCACAAACAGTTCAGACATCCCACTAAACTAGGAACTGTTACTGTTGCCGGAAAACTCAGCGATGAGTTGGCGCCAGGCACTCAAAATAGTATTTTCAAACAAGCAAGGATAAACAAATGAAATATCTGATTGTTATAGAAGAAACAAGCACCGGTTTTTCTGCATACTCTCCGGATATTGACGGATGTGTCGCCACAGGCGCAACCAAAGAAGAGGTAGAGAAAAATATGGGCGAAGCACTTGAGTTTCATTTGGAAGGACTAAGAATGGGGCATCAATCAATTCCATCGCCCCACACTTATTCCAATTATATTGAGACAGGAAGTTTCCTGAAAACGTAATTTAATTTAGCTATTCTTGAACCATGAGCGAAACAATACTTGAAACAGATATAGTCCACGAAATGCGAGACTCCTACATGGAGTATGCAATGAGCGTCATTGTCGGACGTGCGCTTCCGGATGTCAGGGACGGCCTGAAACCTGTGCATCGGCGTGTGCTGTTTTCAATGAGTGAACAGGGCAACGACTTCAATAAACCTTACCGCAAATCCGCAACCGTGGTGGGTGATGTGATGGGAAAATATCATCCTCATGGTGACCAGGCGATTTATGACACAGTGGTTCGGTTAACCCAGAATTTTTCCATGCGTTATCAATTGATTGACGGGCAGGGAAATTTTGGTTCAGTTGATGGTGATTCTGCGGCAGCAATGCGTTATACCGAAATTCGGATGCGGAAAGTTGCACATGAACTGCTGGCTGATCTGGAAAAAGACACGGTTAATTTTGTTCCTACCTATGATGATTCTTTAGTAGAACCGACGGTTTTGCCCTCACGGATTCCGAATTTATTAACAAATGGATCTACCGGAATTGCGGTAGGCATGGCAAGTAACATTCCACCGCACAATTTAACTGAGGTGATGAATGCACTGCTTTATTATCTGGATAATCGTAAGACTGCCACAATTCAGGACTTGATGGAATTCATTCCGGGGCCGGACTTTCCAACTGGAGGAACGATTATTGGTAAAGCAGGAATTTATGATGCATACACCACAGGACGCGGAATTATCCGGATTCGTGCAAAAAGTCATTTTGAACAAACTAAAGACGGACGGGAATTGATTATTGTGACGGAACTGCCATACATGGTCAATAAGGCTGTTCTGCTCGAAAAAATCGCGGAACTGGTACGTCACAAAAAGATGGACGGAATTTCAGATTTACGAGATGAGTCTGACCGGAAAGGAATGCGCATTTTTATCCAATTGAAGCGAGGCGAAAACCCGGAAGTTGTTTTGAGCAATCTTTACAAACATACTTCTTTGCAGTCAAGTTTCGGAATTATCATGCTGTCCATTGTGGACAAGCAGCCTAAAATTCTGGCTTTGCAGCAAATGCTGGAGTTCTTTCTTCTGCACCGGATCGAGGTAGTTACACGCCGGACGAGTTACGAATTGAAACAGGCGGAAAATCGGATGCACCTGCTTGAAGGTTTGATGATCGCGCTGGAAAATCTGGATTCGGTGCTTGAAATAATTCGCAAAGCAGAAAGCGGAATTACCGCTGAAGCGGTTTTGATGGAATCTTATGGTCTTTCAAAACGTCAGGCACATGGAATTTTAGATATGAAATTGCAGCGCTTGACTGGTATGGAGCGGGAAAAAATAAGATCGGAGCATGAGGAAGTCGGCAAAGCAATTGCGGACTACCAGGACATTCTTGCCAAAGATGAGCGTGTCATCGAGATTATCCGCAACGAGAGCATTGAAATCCGAGACAAATATGGTGACGAACGTAGAACAGAAATTATTGAAGGCGACAGTTCAATTCTGATTGAGGAATTGATAAATGTTGAAGACATGGTTGTCACCCTTTCCCGTGAAGGATACATCAAGCGCAGTTCTGTCAGTGAATACAGATTGCAGCGCCGCGGAGGAAAAGGACGCCTGGGAATGGGAACCAAAGATGAAGATTTCGTTGAACAATTGTTCGTCGCCTCCACTCACGATTACTTGCTCTTTTTCACCAACAAAGGTCAGGTTTTCCGCAAGAAAGTTTTTGAACTGCCGCAAGCAGGTCCGACTGGACGCGGGAAAGCGGCAATAAATTTGCTGCCTTTGCGCGAAGGCGAAACAATCTGCTCCTGTTTGAATGTTCCGAAAGAAGCAGAAAACAAATATATTTTCCTTTGTACGGAAAGGGGTGTCGCCAAGAAAACACCAATGCTTGATTGCGCTAAAATCCGTGTGACTGGCCTGCGAGTAATTTCTCTTGACGAAGGTGATTCAGTGATTTCTGTGCAACTGACAGAGGGTGATCAGGAGTTGTTTTTCGCAACCCGTGATGGTATGGGTTTACGAGTTAACGAATCAACTTTGCGTCCCATGGGGCGGCAGGCAAGAGGTGTTAGAGGTGTTAGACTTCGTGTGGGGGACAGAGTGGTTTCCGCTCTAGCACTCACGGGAACCGGTGTGTTACTGACGGTTACTGAAGGCGGATTTGGCAAAAAGACGCCGATCGCAGATTATACACTTGCGAAAAACAGGGGTAACTACGGAATGCGAACAATCCGGATTACTGATACAAATGGTCCGGTTGTGAATGTGCTCGAAGTTGAGGAGCACTTCCAGCTTTTTCTAATCACTCAGTTAGGTAAACTGATCCGGATTCCTGTTGAAAATATCCGTACAATCGGCAGAGTCACGCAGGGTAATCGACTGATTCGACTTGAGAAGAATGAACAGGTTATCGGCATTGCACCTGTGATTGAAGATGAGAGTGATGATGAAACTGAAGCAAACGGTGAAAATCCTCCAGCCGTGGAAAGTTCAACAGACTCAGTTTCAGACACAGCTACAGACACAGCAGCAGAAACTGCTCCTGAAAACAACGTTCAGGAAGATAATTCTGAGGAACCTCAAGACCCGTCATCCTCTGACGATTCTTCTGAATCATGATTGCTTTGCTTTAGTGGCTCATTTTCTGCATTTATGAGTGGGTGTCTCCGCCGGCGTTGTACCGGCAGGATACCCCAATAATGCACCTTAGCCACTGCAAATTGATGATGCGGTTTTCCCGATTTTTAGTACTCAGCCTGTCGTTTTTATTTCTTTCTGTGGGCTTGTCGTTGTCCGTAAATTCCGGACATATGCTTGACCGCTTCGAATTGATTGCGGACAAAAACAGTCCATTCTTGTCCTTCAAAGGTTATTTTGATCCGGCACAATTTCCTCATATAAAAATCACTCGCGGAAACTCTCAGACTGAATCCACAGTTATTCTTCCCAATACTTTTATCAATAATATCCTCTTAACAGAAAGGGAAATTACTTCTTTTAAAGTGGATGGCATTTTGGAAAAATTGACGTTGAAGGAAAAAATAACTAAAACAGAAAACGGTGGAATAGACTTCTACGTGACCCTGACTATTTCAAGTAAAGAAAAACATTTGCTGGTGCTGGATCCTGAAAAATCTGATTCGCGTCATTTAACTTTTGCTTTGCAGAAGCCCAAAAAAAAGGTGATTATCACAGGCTCCGCAGAAGGGACGCAAATCGCGCTGACTCTTGAAGCAAAGTTGGAACCGTCGGTAATATCTAAACGCGAGGCGATCTTGTTGCATCCTGTCACCGCGCTGATGTCCTACCGTCAATTTGATCAACTAAATGTTGCTGTTCTTAATGCGTCTCCAAAACTCGGTGCGGCGCAGAGGCTGGCCGTCATGCTGGATCGCCGACAGAAAAAAATACTTGAAAAGCGGATGGGCATGAAGTTGAAAATCGTCAACATCTCTTCGGTACGGGAACAAACGATCCTGGCCAAAACCAAGATTTACTTTCATGCAAACTTGTTGAAAGCAGCTTTGATTTTGGCAGAGGTTCTGCCGGGAGAACAGGTGCTTGAACCTGTGCCGCTCAGCAGGAACAGCAAATTGGCAACCGATATTGAAATTTATGTGGGAAAGAATTTTGAATAAAAAAATCTATTTTATCTCTCTGACGTTCTTCCTTTTTCTGGTGGGTATAAGTCTACCGGCATTTGCTTTTCCGGAATATACGTCTCGGCAAAAAGCCCTCAAACTGGCTGCAGTACTGGATCATGGATATTTTAAATCCATAAAAATATCTTCTGTGTTTGTCAAAAACAGGGGTCAGGACGACTATTATCTTCAGGCAATTCTTGATGACGGCTCCAGCCGAAAGTGGTTGATAAACCGGATTCGCGAGTGGACACAGACGGATGAACTAATTCTCAGTAAAAACAGGGCGCTGGTTTTTCCTTCTGCGGAAAGTACGGATTTTGGAGTACTCGAGAAAAACGATTTTTACCGTACCGTTTTGAACGCGACCGCCTTTGTTAAAACATTTAGCAAACATGACATTCTGGAAGGCAAGAGTTTGGTTTTGGGAGTTCTGCGTTTTCGTATTCTTCAGGCGGAAGACAGCAAATTCTTGAGCACCAATAAATTAGGTGAGCGTTATCGCTATGTTTTAGAATTAGAAAACGGCAGCCTCGAATATTTTACTTACAGCGATGCATTTGCGCTGCTGCAGCGTTCTGCGTTTTTAGAGGAGGTTCCGGAAAACGTCAGTGTTTTGAGGAAAACGTTTAAAGTCATTGAATTGAAAAAAATTCCTCTGCAGATAGAAGATGAATTACGTGAAATCTGGCGATTTGGAATTGAAGTTGTTTTTGATGGACCGATTAAAACAAGTCCGGATCGCTTTCCTTATCAAGTGGTCGAATTAAAATTGAAGGATCCGGAAACAGGAAGACAAAAAACGCAATTTTTCCTGCAAATTATTTTTCCAAATTCCGAAAAAATCGGTGAAATTTCGGGCTTCAAGAATCACGAATATTTACGTTATGTAGAGCTTGATACAGATGTTGAGCACCAGAAGAGAATTATTCTGCGTGCAATGGTAAATCCGGACGCACTGAATTTGCCGCCGTTTATTGAGGTTACAGATCGGAATTCCATCATTGTGAATTATTACAGTTCAACTGATCAAAGCCTGACTCAGCCTCCTGATTTACTTGCGTCACGTTCTGTGAGCGAAATGCCGCGCTCGGTTTTCACACCGGATCAGCAGGAGACGGAATTTGAAAAAAATTACCTGGAAGCCGTCGGCTTGATCCGCGAGGCACAGGCACTGTTGAATACAGAACTCAGGATAGAAATCTATTTTAAAGCCCTGAAGGCTTTGAAACAAGCCGCCCTTTCTGCGGAATTTGATATCCAAATCGCACAGGCCTTGAATCAAAGGGATCTGTTGTTGAGTAAAATGCCGAAACTGATTATTCGTAACGTCCAAATGTCAATTCTTGCACTGTATATTGAAAGCAATAACGGAAAAGCTGATCCGGAAATCAGCAAGAAACTGCTCAAGCAATTGATCCACGCAGAACGTTATGCCACAACTCAGAAGCAAAAACAGAAAATTTCCTCGCTGAAAAGCATTTTGCGCTGAGCCACGCTCCCTTTCCCCCGTTGCCATTTTCTCCATGCTGTGTTAAAATGCCCTGACAGTCGAGGTGTGGCGCAGTCTGGTAGCGTGCTTCGTTCGGGACGAAGAGGCCGGAGGTTCAAATCCTCTCACCTCGACCACCTAAATGACCTTTCGGTCTATAAGTAGTTGTAATTACTCTCCATTCCTAA
>Ga0208391_1000020_pt1 | contig 64456 bp, 62 predicted proteins | sample Knorr_S23_td_Bot_FD_185612 | JGI IMG/M metagenome (GOLD analysis project Ga0208391, IMG submission 185612) | Marine microbial communities from Southern Atlantic Ocean transect - Knorr_S23_td_Bottom_ad_3770_LV_A (SPAdes) (version 2) | ecosystem: Environmental > Aquatic > Marine > Oceanic | place... | reverse complement strand
ACATTTAGCTCCTTCTCATTTGGGAGGATGCATTGATGTGCTTGAGAATAATAAAGTTATTGATTTAACTGCTGCTAAAGCAAAGGTAGCTGGTTAAATAATGAATATGCAGTTGAAGCGCTTGTCTTTGCAAATTGTTGCAAGCATGTTGCGGATGTTGCAGAGGAATAGAGTTTGCAAGATGAATAGACATATTATATTACGACACGCAACATCTTGCTCTACTCTGAAACACATGAAGGGTTTCTTTATGAAAAATGTTGCAGATGCGTTGCGGATGTTGCACTTGTTGCAAATTTGTGGGGCGTTGGCGGAATTGGTATACGCGCTGGTTTTAGGTACCAGTGTCTTCGGACATGAGAGTTCAAGTCTCTTGCGCCCTACCAAGCCTTATAAATTAAAGGTTTTTTTTCCTTTTACATTTTTCAAAAAATTAGTATCAGCGAATTTATGTTTGATAGTTTACACTAAAAACTTAGCATGTCGCAGATACATATGCCTACTCGACATTTAGGATCTCGTGCCGCGAGGTGTGAAGGTTCAAGTCCTTTCCGGCCTACCATGAGGAACATATGAATATAAAAGAAATTGATTCAAAAATATTGTTTAAAGAATTTGAAGTTCAAGTTCCGTATAAAGAAGTTGACAATTCAATTAATGCTAAAATTGCAGAAATCATCCCTACTGTATCTCTTCCTGGTTTTCGTAAAGGCAAAGCCCCTCTCAATATTGTAAAAAAGAAATATGAAAATAATGTCTTATCTGAGGTAATTGAAAAATTAGTTGAGGATAAAACTAAAAAATTATTAGAAGAAAAAAAACTGAAACCATTCAGACAGCCAAAGGTTGAAATTAAGAAATATGAAAAAAATGAACCTATAGAAATTTCAATAAAAATAGATTTAGATCCTTCAATTAAAATATTTCCTTTCAGTGAATTAGAATTAAAAAAAAGATCTATTGAATTAGATCAAAAAACATTGAAAGAAAATTATAAAAATTTTATTTCGTCACAAAAACATTATCATAAAGTTAGTGATTCAAGGCCTGCTAAATTGTCTGACAAAATCATAGTAAATATTTCGACGGAAGATATGTCAGTACCAGATTTTTTAAAATCTCAAAAAAATTTACCCATAATTACAGATTCAGATTACCAAGTACTCCCAAATATTAGCACGAAACTTATTAGTATGAATGTTAAGGTTGGAGACAAGGTTAATTTAAAGTTTGATTTAAGAGAGATATTAAAAGAAAAAAACAAAAAAGAAGTTGAGTTTCTTATTGAAATTTTATCCTTAGAATATAGTCATGAGTTTATGATCACTAAAGAATTTCTAGAAAAGAATAACTTAAAGGATGAAAAAGAACTAAATGACAATCTTAAAAACAATTTAATAAAACAATATGAAGATCAACTCAAGCAAATTGAGAGAAAAGAATTAATGGATATCTTAGATGTTAAAAATAAATTTGATGTGCCCGCAGGTATGCTAAATGAGGAAATTAATTCTATTTGGCATAGGTTAGAGCACGCTAAGAAAGAAGGTAAGCTTGATGAAGATGATAAAAATGTATCCGATGCTGCATTGAAAAGAAGATATGAGAAAATTGCTCTAAGAAGAGTGAAGCTAGCGATTTTAATGCAACATATAGCAAATGAAGAAAAAATTTTAGTAACGGAAAAAGAATTAACAGATGGGATGTTAAATTATGCTACTCAATATCCTGGTCAAGAAAAGCAAATTTTAGATTATTTTAAAAAAAACCCACCAAGTGTTGAGACTATTCGCGGCCCAATATTCGAGCAAAAAATAGTTGATCATATTTTATCAAAAGTTAAGTTAAAAAATGTAACTATTGATGTTAAGAAGTTTAAGAAATTGCAAGAAGAAACATTTATTAATAATAAGGAAACAGGATGAAGGACCCTCTAGAAAATTTAACCAATAATTTAATACCAATGGTGGTTGAGCAATCTTCAAGAGGCGAGAGAGCTTATGACATTTATTCCAGACTTCTGAAGGAAAGAATAATTTTTCTAACAGGACCAATTGACGACAATGTAGCAAGTTTAGTTTGTGCGCAACTATTATTTCTAGAATCTGAGAATCCAAAAAAAGAAATTTCATTTTATATAAATTCTCCAGGTGGTATAATTTGGTCCGGTTTGGCAATATATGATACTATGCAATATATTTCCTCTAAAATTATGACAATATGTATCGGTCAAGCTGCTTCAGCTGCTTCATTGTTGTTAACAGCTGGTGAGAAAGAAATACGCTTTTCTTTACCTAATTCACGCATTATGGTTCATCAACCAAGTGGTGGTTATGAAGGCCAAGTCACTGATATAGAAATACAAACAAAAGAAATAATTAAGATTAAGAAAAGGTTAAATGAAATCTATGCAAAGCATACAGGCAAAGATATTACAAACGTTGAGCTCATAATGGAAAGAGATAAATATTTTTCTCCAGCAGAGGCAATAGAATTTGGATTAATTGACAAAATTGTAGAGGACAGAAAATAATGAATAAAAAAAATGACAAAGATTCACTTTTTTGTTCTTTTTGTGGGAAAAGTCAGAAAGAAGTAAAAAAATTAATAGCAGGCCCAACAGTATTTGTTTGTGATGAATGTGTTGAGCTTTGTATGGACATTATCAAGGAAGATAGTAAAAATAATAAAATAAAAGCTAAACAAAACATACCAAAACCAAAAGAAATTAATTCTATTTTAAATGATTATGTAATCGGACAAGAAAAAGCAAAAAAAACTTTATCTGTGGCAGTATATAATCATTATAAGAGGTTATCCAATAATACTTTCTCAGATGTGGAAATTTCAAAATCTAATATTCTTTTAATTGGGTCAACCGGTACTGGAAAAACTTTGTTGGCACAAACTTTAGCTAGGATTTTAGATGTTCCATTTACAATGGCAGACGCAACTAGTTTAACAGAAGCTGGTTATGTGGGTGAAGATGTTGAAAATATTATATTAAAATTATTGCAAGCTTCTGATTATAATGTTGAAAGAGCGCAAAAAGGTATTGTTTACATAGATGAGATAGATAAAATTGGTAGAAAGAGTGACAATCCATCTATTACTAGGGACGTTTCTGGAGAAGGTGTACAGCAAGCATTGCTTAAAATTATGGAAGGAACTGTAGCAAGTGTTCCACCTCAGGGAGGAAGAAAACATCCTCAACAAGAATTTTTACATATCGATACATCTAATATATTATTTATTTGTGGAGGTGCTTTTTCTGGTTTAGAACATATTATTAATAGTCGCCTGAAAGGCTCTTCAATTGGTTTCAATGCTACCCTATCAAATTATAGTGATAAAAAAATTGGAGAATCTCTTATTAACTTACAAAATGAAGATTTATTGAAATTTGGAATGATACCTGAGTTTATTGGACGTTTACCAGTATGTACTACTTTGCATGAATTAAATGAAAAAATGCTTGTACGAATTATGAAAGAACCAAAAAATGCTATTATCAAGCAGTTTGAAGTCTTATTTAAAATGGATAATATTGCATTGGAAATTAAAAATGAAGCCCTAGATGAAATTGCTAAATTGGCAGTCTTAAGAAAAACTGGGGCTAGAGGCCTTAGATCTATAATGGAAGATTTATTAGTAGATTTAATGTATGAAACACCTGATCAAACAGAGCTAAAAAAGATTATTATTAATAGAGATGTTCTAATTAAAAAAACAAAACCAATGTTGTTATTTACCCATAAGGATAATAATCGAAAAATAGCAGTAAATAAGTCTTGATTTATGAATTATTATAATCATTTTAATAATTATGATTAAGCAACAAATACCAGTTCTTCCACTTCGTGACATAGTTGTTTTTCCTCATATGGTAGCTCCACTATTTGTAGGTAGACAACCATCTGTAAAAGCTCTTAACAATGTTATGACAAAGGATAAAAAGATATTGCTAATAACACAAAAGAATTCAGAAGTTGATAGTCCTAAACCAGAAAATTTGTATAAATGCGGGACATTAGCAAAAGTACTTCAGTTGTTAAAGCTACCTGACGGAACAATTAAGGTTTTGGTTGAAGGATTTGAAAGAGTTAGAATTTTATCAATAGAAGATTCAGGAGATTTTTTAAGAGCATCATATTCTATTTTAAGTGTTAAAGAAAAAAACACAGCAAATATAATGGCTCTTGCAAAAATAATTAAAGATCAATTTGAATCATATCAAAAAATAAATAAAAAAGTTTCTATTGACCTTGTAAATAATATCAAAACTTACAATGACTTTAATAAACTTGCTGACGTTGTAATAGCAAACCTTAATATTAATCTACCTCAAAAACAAAAACTTCTTGAAACCAAATCACTTGAATCGCGTTTAGATAAGATTTATGGATATCTCGTTTCTGAAATTGACGCACTTCAAGTTGAAAAAAAAATCAAAGGAAGAGTTAAACGTCAAATGGAAAAAACTCAAAAAGAGTATTATCTAAATGAGCAAATGAAAGCCATCCAGAAAGAACTTGGAGATATTGAAGATATTGATGACATTACTGAAGTTGAGTCAAAGTTAAAAGAAGTTAAACTCTCACCAGAAGCTTTAGACAAATGTAAATCTGAGTTAAAAAAATTAAAAAATATGAGTCCAATGTCAGCAGAAGCAACAGTTATAAGAAATTACCTTGATTGGGTTTTAAGCATTCCTTGGAATAACCCATCAACCGTTTCTAAAAATATAAATAAAGCTAGAAATATTTTAGAAGCTGATCACTACGGATTAGATAAAGTGAAAGATAGAATCCTAGAATATCTTGCTGTTCAGAAAAGAATAGAAAGAATTAGAGGTCCCATTTTATGTTTAGTCGGACCTCCGGGCGTAGGAAAAACGTCCTTAGGCAAGTCAATTGCATCTGCCACTGGCAGAAGCTTTGTTAGAATGTCTCTTGGGGGCATAAGAGATGAAGCAGAGATTAGGGGACATCGCAAAACATATATTGGTTCTATGCCTGGTAGGTTCATACAGGTAATGAAAAAGTCAAAAACATCTAATCCTCTTATTCTTTTGGATGAAATTGATAAATTAGGTTCTGATTGGAGAGGTGACCCTTCTTCAGCTCTTTTAGAGGTTTTGGATCCTGAACAAAATAGTAAGTTTAATGATCATTATTTAGAATTAGATTATGATTTATCTAATGTGATGTTCGTGTGTACTGGAAATACTCTAAACATTCCGGCAGCACTATTAGATAGAATGGAGATAATAAGAATACCTGGCTATACTGAAAAAGAAAAATATCAAATTGCTAAGAAATACTTAGCTCCTAAACAAATAAAGAATCATGGATTAAAGAATAAGGAAATTGTTTTTAGTGCTTCAACTTTAAATCAAATTATTCGTTATTATACTAGAGAAGCAGGAGTTAGGAATCTTGAAAAAGAAATTGCTAAAGTTTGTAGAAAGGCTGTTAAAATTCTTGAAACTTCATCCTTGACTAAAATTAGTTTAGATAAGAAAAAAATTGAAAAATATTTAGGGGTTGAAAAGTTTAAAAATAGCGAAATAGAAAAGAAAAATCTAGTAGGAATCACCAACGGTCTCGCTTGGACAGAAGTTGGAGGGGAAATTTTGTCCATTGAAGTACTTTTATCAATTGGTAAGGGTAAATTAACTATTACCGGAAAGCTTGGTGATGTAATGAAAGAATCTATCCAAGCTGCTTCCTCTTATGTTAGATCGCAGTCACTAAATCTTGGAATTAATCCTATCGATTTTGACAAATACGATATTCATGTACATGTTCCAGAAGGTGCAACCCCAAAAGATGGACCTAGTGCAGGCATAGCAATTTTTAATTCTCTTGTTTCATCTTTGACAGGTAATAAAGTTAAAAGAAATGTGGCTTTAACAGGTGAAATTACTCTTAGGGGAAGAGTACTTCCAATCGGTGGTTTAAAAGAAAAACTTTATGCAGCGTTACGTGCTGGTATCAAAACCGTTTTAATACCTGAAGATAACAAAAAAGATTTATCTGAGATAGATAAGGATGTATTGAAAAATTTAACAATAATTCCGATTAGTGAAGCCAAGTCAATTTTAGAATATACACTTGCAAAACCAATTGTTGCCCTAAATTTAAGCGAATCAGAGATAATTAAATCTCAAAAATCAGTTATTTCTTCCACAAATATTGAAGAATCAATTACTCATTAAACCTTTATATTTAGCCATTATTTTAATTATTTCCTTATATTCTGGGGAAATTTGTAATATTATCGTTGACTAACAACTATACTAAATAATATCAATGAATCTACATAATAAAAGGAGTCTAAAGTGAACAAAAATGATTTAATAGCTTCTGTCGCTTCTTCTGCTGGTTTATCCAAATCTGATTCAACAAGGGCAATTGAAAGCCTTTTAGATGCAGTTACAAACTCTCTTAAAAGAGATGAAAAAGTTAGTATTGTTGGTTTTGGTAATTTCAGTATTAGCCACAGAAAAGCCACTGTAGGTAGAAATCCTAGAACAGGTGAATCTATCCAAATTCCTGCGTCCAAAAGACCAAAGTTTACTGTAGGTAAAGCTTTAAAAGATGCTGTGAACATTTAAATTACAAAGAATTTTTTGTTGCACCGGCTGTTAAATAACATTAACAGCCGGTTTCTTTTTGGGTGTTTAGCTCAGTTGGTAGAGCATCTCGTTTACACCGAGAGGGTCGGGAGTTCGAGTCTCTCAACACCCACCATTTTCCGCCATTTATTTTTTACTCTTTTGTTAATTTGTACGATTGTATTACTTTGTGTAATACTCTTAGATAATTTTTGTTAATTAGGGAATTTCGTTCTTAGCTATGAGGTCTATTTACTCTACTTTTATAACAACCATGTTAAGATATGTTTATGAAAAACATACCTCCGTTTTTTTTACCAGGCGAGATTAGTTTTGAATAAGATTATTATTGTAGGGGCAGGTTTTGCAGGTTTGCAAGCAGCTAAAGTGTTAGTTACATCTTCATTTAATATAACAATTATTGACAAAAATAATTATCATTTATTCCAACCGTTGTTATACCAGGTAGCCACAGCGGGACTTTCTCCTGCCGATATAGCTCTGCCAATCAGAAACATTTTTCGTTCACAACAAAATCTTAAAGTTATTCTTGATGAGTTGGTTGAAATTAAACCTCAATTTAATCGAATTAGAACTAGAAATAACACATACTCATATGATTATCTTATTTTAGCTACGGGTTCAGAACTAAGTTATTTTGGTCAAGATCAGTGGAAAAAATTCTCACTTGGTTTAAAAAATATTGAAAATGCTACTTTACTACGAAGCAAGATTTTACAAGCTTTTGAAAAAGCCGAAAGAATAAATGATGATAAAACAATAAACAAACTTTTGAAATTTGTTGTTATAGGTGGAGGTCCGACAGGAGTGGAAATGGCCGGCGCTATAGCAGAATTGTCTAAAAATGTATTAACAAAAGAATTTGCTACCATTGACACAATGGCTACACAAATTATTTTATTAGAAGCAGGTCCTAGTATATTACCCACAGCTTCACTTAGATTATCTATTTATGCAAAAGATAGTCTTGAAAAAATGGGGGTAGAAGTTAAATGTAATACTGTTGTTCAAAATATTACAGAATTTTTGGTTTCAACCAATAATGAAAATATTGAGGCAGGAACAATTATATGGTGCGCGGGAGTTAAAGTTTCACTTCTTAGAAATTTGATAAATATTGAAACAGATAAGATTGGTAGGGTATTTGTCAATGATGACTTGTCAATTCCCAAATACCCTAAAATTTTTGTTGTTGGTGATGCCTCTCATGTTAAAGATAAAAATGGCAACCCCTTACCTGGACTGGCTCCTGTAGCTAAACAAGAAGGCAGGTTTGTTGCTGGAGTTATTAAAAAGTATGTGCTTAACGATAAAACTCAAAATAAATTTTACTATAAAAACAGGGGTTATCTTGCTACCATTGGGAGGTCAAAAGCAATTGTTGATTTTGGTTGGCTCACTCTTAAAGGCAGGATTGGGTGGATATTTTGGTCATTGATTCACATTTATTTTTTGATAGGTTTTCGCAACCGTTTTATGGTTTTTGTAAATTGGGTTTGGTCATATCTAACTTTTAGTAAAAGTGCTCGCTTGATAACAAATAATAAAAATGAAAAAAATTCTTCATAAATATAAAAAAACATTCAGAGGTTACCTCTTGTTTTTGGTAGGTTGTGATGAGTGCATAAATATTACAGATTATTGTATAATCTTAAAAAAAATGTGATATTGAGCCATTTGTCCTAACGCGGGAGTAGTTCAGCTGGTTAGAACGCCGCCCTGTCACGGCGGAGGTCGCGGGTTCGAATCCCGTCTCTCGCGCCATCTTTTTCAAAACTTAAAATTTTATATGCTATATATTTAGAGATATTTTGTTATCCTTGAATAATTTAATAAATGTATTAGTTAACCTTAATTTATAAAGGAAATTGTGACATCTTTCTTATTAGAATACTTACCTATACTCATCTTTATTTTTATAAGTTTTGTCATAGCCATCAGTATGACTGCAATACCTTTTATTCTAGGTAGTTCAAAACCAGATAGTGAAAAACTATCAGCATACGAATGCGGATTTGAAGCTTTTGATGACGCAAGAGGAAGGTTTGATGTAAGATTTTATTTAGTAGCAATCTTATTTATTATTTTTGATCTAGAAGTCGCCTTCCTATTTCCTTGGGCAATTTCTCTCGGTAGTATTGGGATTTTTGGATTTTGGTCTATGATGATTTTCTTATTAATACTTACTGTTGGCTTTATATATGAATGGAAAAAAGGCGCACTAGAATGGGAGTAGATTCCACGATTGATGAAAATGATTTTGGAGATGAATTAAATTCTAAAGGTTTTCTTTTAGCAAACTTTGATAAATTAATAACTTGGGCTCGAACGGGTTCCCACCCACAGCAAAAGCTTTGGTTTACGGTATTTTGCAACTTCAAAAGAAAATAAAAAGAAAAAATGTATTTAACAGATAAGATGCAAAGCATTGGTGATACAAAAAAAATTATAGTTGATAGATTTCTTGGAGTTGAAATAATTAATAATGATAAGTATTTAGAGATCAAAACTGAACCGGTAAAAATATTCAAAGTCATTAAAGAATTAAAGGAAGATACAAAACTACTATTTGACCAATTAATTGATGTGACAGCAATTGACTATCCTTCAAGAGAGAAGCGATTTGATATTATTTACTTATTAATAAGTTTAACTTTAAATCAACGCATTTTAGTTAAAACATCTATTGATGAAAGTACAGTATTGGAATCAATTACAATTGTTCATAAAGCAGCAAATTGGTATGAAAGAGAATGTTATGATTTATTTGGTATTCAATTTTCTAATCACCCAGATTTACGAAGAATAATGACAGATTATAATTTTGAAGGACATCCGCTAAGAAAAGATTTTCCTTTAACAGGACATACAGAAGTTCATTATGATGACCTTGAAAAAAAAGTTGTGTACGAACCTGTCAAGCTAGCACAAGAATATAGAAATTTTGATTATATGAGCCCTTGGGAAGGGTTTGATAATAAATTAATAGGAGATGAAAAATCCTCAGAAGAAAATAACTCATGAAAGAAGTAGAAATTAACTCAACTACTCTTAATTTTGGCCCTCAACATCCGGCAGCACATGGTGTTTTAAGATTGGTTGTGGAATTAGACGGGGAAGTGGTTGAGAGAGTAGAGCCACATATCGGTTTACTTCATCGTGGAACTGAAAAACTTATTGAATATAAAACATATTTGCAAGCAGTACCATACTTTGATCGTCTTGATTATGTGTCTCCCATGTGTCAAGAGCATGCTTTCGCATTAGCTACTGAACAGTTGTTAAATATTAAGGTCCCAATCCGTGCACAGTATATTCGCGTTATTTTTTCTGAAATAACTCGTATTCTTAATCATTTATTAAATGTTCCTGCCTATGCTGCCGATATCGGTGCAGTCACACCTTTTCTTTGGTGTTTTGAAGAAAGAGAGAAATTGCTAGAATTTCACGAGGCTGTTTCGGGAGCGCGTTTTCACGGTGCTTATTTCAGACCAGGAGGCGTACATCAAGATATGCCCGACGGTATGGAACAGAAGCTTTTTGATCACGTAAACAACCTGCCTAAATTTTTAGATGACTTGGAAGAATTGTTAACGAATAATAGAATACTTCGTCAACGTTCTGTTAATATAGGCGTGATCACCAAGCAAGAAGCTATTGAATGGGGGTGTACAGGACCAGTATTAAGAAGTGCGGGAGTAGCTTGGGATCTAAGGCGCTCCCAACCTTATGATGCCTATGACAAAGTAGATTTTGATGTACCTATTGGTAAAAATGGCGATTGTTTTGATAGATATTTAATTAGAATTGAAGAAATGAGACAAAGCATTGAAATTATTAAGCAATGCTTAAATCTAATTAAGCCTGGCGATATTGCTATTAATGATAACAAGATTACACCACCAAAAAGAAATACAATGAAAAAATCAATGGAATCATTAATCCATCACTTTAAATTATTTACTGAAGGATACCGAGTTCCTTCAGGGGAGACATATTGTGCTGTAGAAGCACCTAAAGGAGAATTTGGCGTTTTTCTAGTATCAGACGGTTCAAGCAAACCTTACAGATGTAAAATTAGAGCCCCTGGTTTTGCGCATTTGCAAACACTAAATCATTTGTCCAAAGGTCATTTAATGGCTGATATTGCTGCTATTTTAGGAAGTTTGGATATAGTATTTGGAGAAGTTGATCGATGAAACACCCAGGATTGATTAATACAGTAATCAAAGATAACAATGATTTTTTTCAATGGTCAGAAAAAAATTTTGCCAAAATACAAATTATTATTGAGAAATATCCTCCAGGAAGACAGCAAAGTGCAGTAATACCTCTTCTGGATTTGGCTCAAAGACAAAACAAAGGCTGGTTAAATAAAAGCGCTATAGAAAAAATCGCAGAAACTTTAAGTATGTCTTTTATAAGAGTTTTAGAAGTAGTCACTTTTTATTCTATGTTTAATTTAAACCCAGTTGGTAAAAATTATGTTCAAATATGCAGAACTACTCCTTGTTGGTTGCGAGGCAGTGATAAGTTATCAGAGGTGGCTAAAGAAGTAACTGGTTGTAAAATTGGAGTTACTTCTAATGATAATCAGTTTACTGTTGTTGAAGTAGAATGTTTAGGAGCTTGTTGTAATGCACCCATGGTTCAAATTAATGATGATTATTATGAGGATTTAACTGAAAATAATTTTAGAGATTTGTTAAATAATTTAAAAACTAACAAAAGTATTAAACCAGGTTCACAAATAGGAAGACAAACTTCAGATCCAAAAAGAAATAACTAATATGTTGAAAGAAAAAGATAAGATTTTTAAAAATATATATGGGTATGATGATTGGGGCATTGAAGGATCTCGAAAACGTGGAATATGGTCTAACACTAAAGATTTAATTGCCAAAGGAAGTGATTACATTATCGAAGAAATTAAAAAAAGCGATTTAAGAGGTCGTGGTGGAGCAGGCTTTCCTGCTGGATTAAAATGGTCATTCATGCCAAAAAATTCTGGTAAACCTCATTATCTTGTAATAAATGCAGACGAATCAGAACCAGGAACTTGTAAAGATAGAGAAATTTTAAGAAATGATCCACATCTTCTTCTAGAAGGATGCTTAGTGGCCGGTTTTGCTATGCAGGCACATGCTTGTTATATTTATATAAGGGGAGAATATTATAATGAGTCATCCAATTTACAAAAAGCGATTGATGAAGCATATGTCGCAAGCTTGATTGGAAAAAATGCATGTGGTTCTAAGTGGGATTTTGACATTTTTTTACATAGAGGGGCAGGAGCTTACATTTGCGGTGAAGAAACAGCTCTTCTTGAAAGCTTAGAAGGAAAAAAAGGGCAACCGAGACTAAAACCACCTTTTCCAGCTGGCGCTGGTTTGTATGGATGTCCTACTACTGTAACTAATGTTGAGACTGTTGCTGTAGTACCCACAATTTTAAGACGCGGAGCACAATGGTTTGCAGGTATAGGAAATCCCAAAAATACTGGTACTAAAATTTTCAGTATTTCTGGTCATGTTAATAATCCATGTAATGTGGAAGAAGAAATGGGTATCCCCCTAAAGGAATTAATTGAAAAACATGCTGGTGGCGTAATTGGAGGTTGGGATAATCTGCTAGCAGTTATACCAGGAGGTGCTAGTGTGTCACTGATACCAAAATCTATATGTGATAACATTAAAATGGATTTCGATAGTCTGCAAGGCGTTCAAAGCGGTCTAGGGACAGCAGCAGTTATTGTAATGAATAAAACCACTGATATTGTTGAGGCGATTACAAGACTGTCATATTTTTATAAACATGAGAGTTGTGGTCAGTGTACTCCATGTCGAGAAGGTACCGGTTGGATGTTTAGAATTATGAAAAAAATGATAGATGGAAATGTTCAACATGAAGATATTGATAAATTATTAGATGTCACCAAACAAGTAGAGGGACATACAATATGTGCCTTAGGTGATGCCGCTGCTTGGCCAATACAAGGTTTAATGAGGCACTTTAGGCCAGAAATTGAGAAGCGTATTGAAGAAAATCAACAAAGAAAGGCTGTTGCGTAATGCCAAAAATTACGATTGATAATAGAGAAATTGAATTTGAAAATGGCATGACAGTAATGCAGGCTTGTGAACTTGCCAATGTGGAAATACCAAGATTTTGTTATCATGATAAACTGTCAATCGCAGGAAACTGTAGAATGTGTCTTGTTGAAATGGAGAAATCTCCAAAACCAATTGCTTCTTGTGCAATGCCAGCTGGAGAAGGGATGGTTATTAAAACAAATACTGATTTAGTAAAAAGTGCAAGAAGAGGAGTAATGGAATTTTTACTTATAAATCATCCTTTAGATTGTCCAATCTGTGATCAAGGTGGAGAATGTGACTTACAAGATCAAGCTCTTCATTACGGTTTCGATAAATCAAGATATGAAGAGAATAAAAGAGCGGTAAATAATAAACATATGGGCCCTTTGGTAGGTACTATTATGACAAGATGCATTCATTGTACTCGGTGTGTGAGATTTTCGACTGAGGTGGCTGGAGTTGATGACTTGGGTATGTTAGGAAGAGGGGAAAATGCAGAAATTACAACATATCTTGAGAAAACAATAAAATCAGAATTATCAGGGAATGTTATAGATTTATGCCCTGTTGGCGCTTTAACAAGTAAGCCTTACGAATTTAAGGCGAGACCTTGGGAACTAAAAAAAACAGAAACAATAGATGTATTTGACGCAATGGGTTCGAGTATTAGAATTGACTCCCTTGGTAAAACTGTATTGCGAGTTTTACCAAGACTCAATGAAGAAATTAATGAAGAATGGATAAATGATAAATCACGCTTTGCGATTGATGGCCTTACAAAACAAAGACTAGACAAACCTTTCATGAGAAAAAATTCAAAATTTCAAATAGTAGATTGGAATACTGCCTTATCTATTATTGTAACTGAAATTAATAATAGAAATAAAAACAAGACTTTAGCACTAAGTGGTAAGCTTACAGATATTGAAACTCTTTATTCAGCAAAATCATTTTTAAACTCTATTGGATCATCTTCTTATGACTGCAGATATGATAATGCTCAATTTATTGAAAACCAAAGAGATAGCTATATTTTTAATTCCTCAATCCAGAAAATAGATGATGCAGATGCTATACTAATCATTGGAAGTAACCCAAGGTGGGAAGCAACTGTTTTAAATGCACGAATTAGAAAAGCTTATATTCACAACAATTGCAAAATTGGCCTAATTGGAAAAGCAATTGATTTAACTTATACATATAAACACCTTTCCAATAACATTGATTATTTAAATGATATTTTAAATGATCAATCTGATTTTTGTACAGTGTTGAAGAAGGCAAAAAAACCTTTAATTATTATTGGCACTTCTGCTATAAATTTCTCTGATGGTAAGGATATATTAAAAGTCTGTGCAGAAATCGCAAAAAAATATCAAATAACTAACCATAATTTTAATGGCTTAAATATCCTTCAACAAGATATTTCTCGAGTAGGGGCTTTAGATATCGGTTTCTATAATAATTTTTTTGATCTTGATTATAAAAACTCATTAAAACAACATATTCAAAATTACAAACCGGTTGTTTTTTTATTAGGTCTGGATGAAATAGATCTTTCAATACTTCAAGATTCATTTGTTGTCTATTTAGGCCATCATGGGGATGCAACAGCTAATATTGCTGATATAATTTTGCCTATCCCGGCCTTCCCAGAAAAAACATCTACTTTTGTAAATATGGAAGGACGCGTCATGCAAACTACTAAAAGCTATAATCCCATAGGAGAATCAAAAGAAGAATGGAAAATATTTAGAGCACTAAGTGATCAATTTGAAAACAAATTAAATTTTAATAATCTCAATGAGTTAAGACAAGAGATTATTACAAAGTTTATTTTTTTAAAAGAAATAAATTCATTGCCTTCAGTGTTGCTATCAAAATTTGGATTACCAGTTAAAATCAAAAATAGAGAATTAGAATATAATATTAAAAATTTTTATATGACAGATTCCATTAGTAGATCTTCCGTTACAATGGCTAAATGCTCAAAAGAAATATTAGATAAGGTAGCTTAAATGACCTCAGATTTTTCTTTAATGAATGACATCATAGCTCCAGGTTCAATAATTATTGCGCAAATTATGGCAGTAATAGTCCCTGTTTTGGTTTCTGTGGCATTCCTTGTGTATGCAGAAAGAAAAGTTTTAGCATTAATACAATTAAGAAGAGGTCCAAATATTGTTGGACCTTTTGGCATACTTCAAAGTTTTGCTGATGCATTAAAACTTCTAACAAAGGAAAATATTATACCAAGCGGGTCAAATAAAATTGTTTTTATTCTTGCCCCTATAATTACAATGGTTTTAAGTTTAGCTGCTTGGGCTGTCATTCCATTTGCACCAGGTTGGGTTGTCTCAGATATAAATGTTGGTGTTATGTATTTATTTGCAGTCTCATCTTTAAGTATCTATGGAGTAATTATGGCTGGATGGGCTAGTAATTCCAAATATCCTTTTTTAGGTGCCCTTCGTTCTGCAGCTCAAATGGTTTCTTATGAAGTTTCTATAGGATTTGTTATTATTACTGTTCTTTTGTGTGTAGGTTCATTAAATTTAACAAAAATAGTAGAAGCACAAACAACAGTTTGGTTTGCAATTCCTTTATTGCCGATGTTTATAGTTTTTTTTATTTCTGCATTAGCGGAAACAAATAGATTGCCTTTTGATTTGCCAGAAGATGAGGCAACTTTAGTAGCAGGATTTTTTACTGAATATTCCTCCGCATCGTTTGCTCTATTTTTTTTAGCAGAATATGCAAGCATGATTTTAATGAGTGCAATGACAGTTATTTTATTTTTAGGAGGGTGGTTACCACCTTTTGATATTTTCCCTTTTAACGTTGTTCCAGGGATAATTTGGTTTACTGCAAAAATTATTTTTATACTTTTTTTATTTATTTGGGTTCGAGGAACTTTTCCTCGTTATAGATATGACCAATTAATGAGATTGGGATGGAAAATTTTTTTGCCGCTATCATTGTTTTGGGTAGTTGTAACTGCTAGTTTTTTAACAATTTTTGACATGGTGCCTGGTTAAAATGTTTTCAGTAGTCAAGGCAATAAAATCTTTTGCTCTTTTTGAACTTTTTTCAGGAATGCTTTTAACATTTAAATATATGTTTAAATCAAAGGTGACGATTAATTATCCTCATGAAAAGAGTCCTCTTAGCCCTCGTTTTAGAGGAGAGCATGCTTTAAGAAGATATCCAAACGGAGAGGAAAGATGCATAGCTTGTAAACTCTGTGAAGCAGTTTGCCCTGCACAAGCAATTACAATTGAGGCTGAGCCAAGATCCGATGGCAGTCGTAGAACAACAAGATATGACATCGATATGAGTAAATGTATTTACTGTGGTTTGTGCGAAGAGTCCTGCCCTGTTGATGCGATCGTAGAAGGACCTAACTATGAATTTGCTACAGAGACAAGAGAAGAACTAATGTACAATAAAGCTAAACTTCTTGATAACGGAGATAAGTGGGAACATGAAATTGCCCAAAATTTGAAAGCTGATTCGCCTTACCGTTAGTATATGATTATTTATACTCTTTCATTTTATTTGTTTTCAACAATTGCAGTATTGTCTGCACTAATGGTTATCAGTTCAAAAAACTCCGTCCACTCTGTTTTGTTTTTAATTTTAAGTTTTGTTAATGCTGCAGGACTATTTGTTCTGTTAGGAGCTGAGTTTTTGGCAATGATACTTCTTGTTGTTTATGTAGGCGCTGTTGCGGTTTTATTTTTATTTGTAGTTATGATGTTAGACATTAATTATATAAAATTACGTGAGGGTTTTTTACAATATCTTCCCTTTGGAGTTTTGCTTGGAATAGTTTTGATTGTTGAACTTGGAATTGCATTTTTTACTGAGACATTTTCTGAAATGAGCCTCGTTGAGTATGCGCAAATGCCTGAGATAACAATTACTGAAAATACCAAATTATTGGGATTTGTTTTATATACTAAGTATTTTTATCTTTTTCAAATATCAGGGATAATATTATTGGTTGCGATGATTGGTTCCATTACATTAACCTTAAGGCAAAGAGAAATATCGAAGAAGCAAATCATTTCGGATCAAAATAATGCCGACGCTTCAAAAGCTATTATAAAGAAAAAAATTAAATTAAGAGAAGGAATATGACAAGTATAACTATAGATCATTTCCTTTTTCTTGGAGCAATTTTATTTACAATTGGCGTTTTAGGAATTTTTCTTAACAAGAAAAATGTCATTATAATTCTAATGTCCGTTGAATTGATTTTACTAGCAGTAAATATTAATTTTATTGCCTTTTCTAGTTTTCTTGGCGATATATCGGGTCAAATATTTGCAATGTTTACTTTAACAGTTGCTGCAGCGGAAGCAGCAATTGGATTGGCAATCTTGGTAGTCTTTTTTAGAAATCTTGGCTCAATTGAAGTAGAAAAAATACGCAAACTAAAGGGATAACTTGATAAAATTAATTGTTTTTTTGCCATTATTGGGTTTTTTATATTGTGCATTTGTCGGATCATATTTTCATGATCGTGTATCACAACTTGTTACTACGTTCTTACTGACTATATCTACTTTTCTTTCTTGGATAATTTTTTTACAATATTTAGAAGGTGCAAATACAACAATTATACATATCCTGAACTGGATAACATCAGGCTCTTTTTCTGCAGATTGGAGTCTGAGAGTTGATGCATTAACTGCAACTATGATGGTTGTAGTGACAACAGTTTCAGCTTGTGTTCATCTTTATTCAGTAGGATATATGAATGAAGATAAGTCAATTAACAGATTTATGGGTTATTTAAGCCTTTTTACTTTCTTTATGTTGATGTTAGTATCGAGTAATAACTTGCTTCAAATGTTTTTTGGTTGGGAAGGCGTTGGTTTATCTTCTTATTTATTAATTGGTTTTTGGCACCATAAAGATAGTGCTAATAAAGCTGCAATCAAGGCATTTATTCTTAACCGAGTAGGAGATTTTGGTTTTGTCCTTGGAATAGTTGGGGTATTTTTTATTTTTGGATCAATAAATTTCGATATTATCTTTACAGATGCGATTAACTACCAAAATCACGCATTCAATTTTTTAGGATTAAGTTTATCAACAATAGATACGTTGTGTTTTCTTTTATTTATTGGAGCTATGGGCAAGTCCGCTCAATTAGGACTACATACTTGGTTGCCAGATGCTATGGAAGGGCCTACACCAGTATCCGCATTAATACATGCTGCTACTATGGTTACTGCTGGTATCTTTATGGTGGCTCGTATGAGTCCACTTTTTCAGTATGCGGAATTTACAAATTTATTTATAATTTTTATTGGAGCTTCAACTGCAATTTTTGCAGCAAGTATAGCTTTAACTCAAAATGATATAAAAAGAGTTATTGCATATTCAACTTGTAGTCAATTAGGTTATATGTTTTTCGCAGCAGGATTAGGAGCTTACAATGCTGCTATATTTCATTTAATGACCCATGGATTTTTCAAAGCTTTATTATTTTTATCGGCAGGTTCTGTAATACAAGCAATGAAACATGAACAAGACATGAGAAAAATGGGAGGGTTGTTTATAAAAATACCTTTCACAGGTACAATGATGTGGATTGGTTCACTTGCTATAATTGGCTTCCCTTTCTTTTCAGGCTATTATTCGAAGGAAAGCATTTTAGAAAATGCATATTTTTCAACCTCAGGTATGGCACAATATGCATATGTGGTAGGAGTATTCACGGCTTTGTTGACAGCTTTTTATTCTTGGCGACTTTTGTTGATGACTTTTCATGGCAAGCCCCGTGCAACAGAAGAAACTTTTAATCAAGTTCATGAGTCTCCAAAAGTAATGACCATTTCCCTAGCTATTCTCGCAATAGGAACAATTTTTTCTGGTTCAATTCTTGCTGATTTTTTTATTGGACCCAAGCAGGAAGTTTTTTGGAATCATGCCGTAGTTTTAATTCATACGGCACAACACAATATACCTTTTGTTCAAACCTTGACAATAAAATCAACAGTTGCTGCTGGAATTTTGTTAGCAGCTATGTTGTATTTTTACAAGAAAGGTTTAACAAAATCATTATCTCGTAATTTTCAACTACTATACTCAATATCCTATAACAAATGGTATGTAGATGAATTATATAATAGTATTTTTGTTCAACCTTTTTTTTATATTGCATCTATTTTTTGGAAAAAAGGAGATATCTACATAATAGATGAATATGGACCAAACGGCATCTCAAAATTAATCAATTATTTTTCTAAGAGATTAAGCTTGTTTCAGTCAGGCTATCTCTACCATTATGCCTTTGTCATGTTGGGTGGCTTAGTTATAATTTTAACATGGTTTGTTTATTACTAATATGACTGAATGGCCCATATTAACCGTAACAATTTTTTTACCTATATTGGGAGCCTCAATCATTTTTTTTATTAAGGAGGAAGAAACTTCTTTAAGCAATATTAAATGGGCTGCTCTTTTGACTTCCATTGGTACGTTTATTTTTAGTTGTTTGATTTGGTTACAATTCGATAATTCCATCGCTGAATATCAATTAAGTGAAAAACATCAGTGGTTTACTGATTTTAATTTTAACTATCATATTGGAGTCGATGGAATTTCATTATTTATGATTTTGCTTAGTACTTTTTTAACCCCTTTTTGTATTTTAGCTAGTTGGATAAGTATTAATAAGAGAATTAAAGAATACATGATGGCATTTCTTTTTTTAGAAACCGTTCTGTTAGGTATGTTTTCTTCAATTGATATATTATTGTTTTATATTTTTTTTGAATCCGTACTTATTCCTATGTTTTTAATTATTGGAGTGTGGGGAGGAGAAAGACGTATATACGCCACGTTTAAATTTTTTTTATATACCTTGTTAGGTTCTGTTCTCATGTTAGTTGCAATTATCTTTATTTATCAGTTAACCAATTCTATGAGTATCAGTGAACTTCAGGGAAATTTTTTCTCCAAAAATATTCAAATTTATTTATGGTTAGCTTTTTTTGCCTCTTTTGCAGTTAAAATTCCAATGTGGCCCTTTCATACATGGTTGCCTGATGCCCACGTTGAAGCCCCAACAGCAGGGTCAGTTATCTTAGCAGGCGTTTTATTAAAAATGGGTGGGTATGGTTTTATTCGTTTTTCCCTTGGGATGCTTCCAGAAGCATCTGAGTTTTTCTTACCTTTGATTATGATTATGAGTATTATTGCAATAATTTACACATCCCTAGTTGCTCTAGCTCAAACTGATATCAAAAAACTAATTGCTTACTCATCTGTAGCACATATGGGAATGGTGACGATCGGTATTTTTCTTGTTAACCAGCAAGGAATTGAAGGAGCTATAATACTAATGATCAGTCATGGAGTAGTTTCAGCAGCCCTTTTTTTGAGTGTAGGAGTAATTTATGATCGTATGCATACTCTAGATATTAGCTTTTATGGAGGGCTAGTTAATAATATGCCCCTTTACTCAGTATCTTTTATGATTTTTGTATTAGCTTCAGTGGGTCTGCCTGGAACGAGTGGCTTTGTTGGAGAATTTTTAATTATTATGGGAGCTTTTAAATACAGTTCTTTATTAGCCCTCTTCTCCGCAACAGGTATCATATTGTCAGCAGTTTATATGTTATATTTATATAAAAGGATTATTTTTGGACAGATGAGCAACGTAAAATTGAAAGATATATTAGATATAGATTTTCGTGAAAAAATTATTTTATACCCATTGATAATAATGATCATACTAATAGGTATTTTCCCTAATATTTTTTTAGATCCTATGCGTTTGCCAATAGAATTGATTATTAATAATTATGAGTTTGCGAATGCAAAATAATTTACTAGCTATATTTATGATGCCTGAAATTACTTTAGTTCTGCTTACGACTATCATTTTATTAATTGGCTTATTTCAAAAAAAAAATTCTTTTTCTAATGTTACCAATCTTTCCGTCATTGCATTATTTTTTGTATTTTTCTTAATTTATTTGAATAGAGAGTTTTCTTTTGCTAGTTACAATTATTTTTTTAAGAGCTCTTTATTAATTCAATTTTTTAAATCTATTGTTGTCTTAGGAAGTATAGCAAGTATTATTATTTCTAAATCTTATTTTAAGGAACTAAATCTTTCTCGGTTTGAAATACCAGTATTACTTTCATTTTCTACTTTGGGAATGCTAATATTAATTTCTTCGAATGATTTAATTTCAATGTATCTAGGAATTGAATTACAAAGTTTAACACTTTATGTTGTTGCTGCAATTAAAAGGGATTCTATCCAATCTGCTGAATCAGGTGTTAAATACTTTGTTTTGGGTGCTTTATCTTCTGGTATTCTGTTGTATGGATGTTCTTTAATTTATGGATTTACCGGAACAACTAATTTTGAAGAAATTCGCTTATCTTTAATTGCAATCAATCATTTAAGCTTAGGTATAATATTTGGCCTTGTTTTTGTATTGGTTGGATTAGCTTTCAAAGTTTCAGCTGTGCCTTTTCATATGTGGACACCTGATGTTTATGAAGGAGCTCCAACTTCAATCACAGCTTTTTTTGCAATAGTTCCAAAAGTATCTGCTGTAGCAATAATATATAGATTTTGCTTAGAGCCATTTGGCAATTTTTATAGCGAGTGGAGTCAAATAATTATTTTTTTGTCTATTAGCTCCATGTTTTTAGGTGCTATAGCAGCAATTGCCCAACAAAGTATTAAACGATTATTGGCGTACAGCTCAATTGGTCACGTTGGCTACATATTAATAGGTCTCGCTTCAGCAAATGCTGCAGGAATTAAGGGCGTTATTATTTATATGTTAATTTATGTAGTTATGAATATCGCAATTTTTTCTATCATTTTATCACTTAAAAACAATAACTCTTACATTGAAAAAATAAGTGAATTATCCGGATTGAGCAAATCAAAACCAATTATAAGTCTTTCCATAGCAATAATAATGTTGTCTCTAGCTGGAATACCTCCTTTTGCGGGTTTTTTTGGTAAATTTTATATATTTATTGCAGCTGTAGAAGCTGATTTAATTTTTTTAGCAGTTCTTGGAGTAATATCTAGTGTCATTTCAGCTTATTATTACCTGAGAATTATTAAAGTTTTGTACTTTGATGAAGTAGATGATTGTAATTATCAATCAATTATTACTTCTCAATCATTGGTATTACTAATTTGTGCAATACTGTTTCTTTCTTTCTTTGTTTTTTATCCCTCTGTTTTTGTGACTATAGGCACAACAATAAGCCTTGATTTTTTTCAGTAACTGATGTCATTTTTTAAAGTAAAAAATATAATAAACAATTACGGATATGAATTTATTCATCTTAAATCAACATCCACAACTATGGATAATGCTAAAAAATATATAAAACAAAATAATAGAAATTGCGTAGTTCTTGCTGATCAACAATATGAAGGCAAAGGTAGGAGAGGAAATAAATGGGAAAGCCCAAAAGGAAATGTATATTGTTCAATAAGTGTTAATAATTTTCTCAATATCAAAGATCATTTTATATTTAGTGCCATTACTGCAATTTCCATTAAAATGGCTCTTGAAAATTTTGATACTAAAGATATTAAATTCAAGTGGCCTAATGATATTTTTTATAATAACAAAAAATTTGCAGGAATAATTTTGGATACGCATAGTTTAAAAAATTTTAAACAATATATGATAATTGGATTAGGCATAAATGTTGAGTCATCCCCAATTTTATCTGAATATCCAACAACGTATTTAAAAGAATTTTCTAAAGTTAAGAGTGTGCCTGAATTTTTAATTTTTTTTTACAAAATATTTTTTGAAAATTTAAATAAAATTCAAAATTCTCAAAAGAATTTATTCATTGATATATATAAAAAATCACTTATGTTTGTTGGAGAGAAAATTCATATTAAACTTAGAGATAATTCTGTTGTTAAAGGAATTTTTAAAGGAATTAATAATGATGGTTCATTGAAACTAGAGAATGAACATGGTTTGACTTCCGTGTATTCCGGAAGAATTCAAATATGATTGTCATAGATATAGGCAATACTGATATTGTCATAGGCATTTATACTAAAAATAAATTAGATAAAATTTTAAGATTTAATACAAAAACAAAAAAAACAATTGAATTAATAAAATCAAGATTTACAAATCAATATATACATCGACTAAAAATAAAATATAAAATTTGTATTTTATCTTCCGTTGTTCCAGAAATTAATAATAAAATATTAAGTCTGTTTAAATCTTTAAAATTTAAAGTTTTAAATATTAATATTAACAATATCCCTTTTGATGTGCAATTTAACTATGAATCCAAAGAATTAGGCAGTGATAGAATAGCAAACACATTAGCAGCTATACAAAAATATGGAAAAAATTGTTTGATTATTGATTTTGGTACAGCTACCACATTTGATGTAATAAAAAATAATAAATATAAAGGAGGCGTTATTGCACCTGGTATTGCTATATCGCATGATGCACTGGTTAGATATGCTTCCAAATTAAAAAAAATTCCAATAATAAGAATTAAAACTTTAATAGGTAAAAATACTAAAGATTCGATGCAAAGTGGTTTTTATTGGGGATATATAAGTCTAATAAACGGGGTAATAGATAAAATTATTAAGCAACAGCGATTTAAACCCGCAATAATTTTAACTGGGGGCTTAGCTAATATTTTCAAAAAGGAAATATCAAAAAAAACTGAACATGAACCGAATTTGACTTTAAATGGCTTGTATCTTATTGGCAAAATAAAATATGCTTAATAGCAATTCTTTATTTAAAATTCCAACCAAAGGTATTTATTTCATGTCTTTAGGCGGTATAGGAGAAATTGGGGCTAATTGTTACTTGTATTGCTGTGATGATAAATGGTTAATGATCGATTTGGGATTGACATTTGCTGATGAAAAATTTCCAGGCATTGATTTATTAGTTCCAAAAATAGATTTTATAGATTCAATTACTGATAAATTAGAAGCTATTATTATAAGCCACGGTCATGAAGATCATGCAGGAGCAGTGGCTTTTTTTGCAGATAAAATTAAATGTCCTGTTTATGCAACAGGTTTTGCAAGATCATTAATAGAGAATAGACTCAAAGAATTTAATTCAATGGATAAAATACAATTCATTTCCATTGACCCAATAAAAAATATACATTTAAAAAATTTTGATTTAGAATTTATTGCCACTTCTCATTCAATCCCAGAACCTTATTCTATTCTTATTAATACAAAGTACGGAAAACTGCTTCATACAGCAGATTGGAAAATAGATGAAAATCCAACTTTAGGAGCTAACTTTGATACAAATTCTTTCAAAAAAATCGGTAGTGAAGGTTTGCTTGCGCTTATAGGTGATTCAACTAATGCTGACATTCCTGGATATTCTCAGTCTGAATTAGAAGTTCGTGAAGAATTAATAAAACTATTTTCACGATATCATCAACGAATAGTTATAACTTGTTTTTCTTCAAATATCGCCAGAATGGAAAGTATAGCAATTGCTGCAAAAAAAAATAACCGTAAGGTTGCTTTAGTTGGAAGAAGCATGAAAAAGACTATAGAGGCTGCCATTAATAATAACATTATTGAGGATCACCCTAATTTTATTTCTGAAGAAGAAGCTTCCTTCATTCCTAGAGAAAATCTTGTAGTGATATGTACAGGTAGTCAAGGAGAAAAAAGATCTGCACTTTATCGTATTGCATACAACTCGCACAAACATATACATCTAGAAAATGAAGATCTGGTAATTTTTAGTTCGCGAGATATTCCTGGAAACGAGAAACCAATAAATAATTTAAAGAATTTATTGGTTAGACAAAAAGTAGAAGTCATTACTTCAGATGATGATTTGGTTCATGTTTCCGGACATGGCTATGCTGAAGAAATTAAAAAAATGTATGATTGGACACGGCCATATATTGCAATACCGGTTCATGGTGAGGCCAAGCATCTTGTAGCCCATGCAAAATTGGCTCAGGCGAGTCAGGTACCGCTTACAAAGATTTTAGAAAATGGAAAATGTATTAAATTAGCTCCAAATGATCCTGAGATATATGGTTTTGTTAAGACAGGAAAAATGATAGTAGAAGGTAACAATCTTTATGATTCAGAATCGAATTTTATTAAAGATCGAAGACGTTACTCATTTGAAGGAATTATTTTAATATCAATAATAATTCAGAAAGATTTTTCAATCCATAAGGATATTAGAATATCATCTAATGGTTTACCAGAATTTGACATCATAAAGTTAACTACTGATTTTAAAGAAAATTTTATATACGAATACCTTAAATTAAATGAAGAAAAAAAGTCATCCGATCAATTCGTTGGTAAATTGATTAAAAAATCAATTAGGCTGTCAATTAAAAGTCATTTAGATAAGAAACCCGAAGTAAATTTCCATATTTTTCGACTATAAATGACATATATCAGTCAAAAAGTTATTGTAGCTACTGATGAATATTTGTTAATTATGTTAATCTGAATCTTTATTAAATTGATATAAGTATATTTTTAAATAATGAAATTTTCTAGTTTTTTTATCCCCACCCTTAAAAATATACCGGCAGAAGCGGAAATTATTTCACATCAATTAATGATTAGAGCAGGAATGATAAAACAGGCAAGTGCGGGCATATATTCTTGGCTTCCTCTTGGATTAAAAGTGTTAAAAAAAATTGAACACATAGTTCGGGATGAGCAAAATAAAGCTGGAGCAATAGAGGTCTTAATGCCGACTATTCAATCTGCAGATTTGTGGATCAAATCTGGTCGCTATGAGGATTATGGAAAAGAAATGCTTAGAATACAAGATCGCAGTGGTCGAGAAATGCTATATGGCCCGACTAATGAAGAATTAATAACCGATATTTTTCAATCTTACATTACTTCATATAAAGATCTTCCAAAAAATTTATATCATATTCAGTGGAAGTTTAGAGATGAGGTTAGACCCAGATTCGGAGTGATGCGAGGAAGAGAGTTTTTGATGAAAGATAATTATTCTTTTGATCTAACTGAAGAGGACTCAAAAATATCTTATAACAAAATGTTTACTGCTTATATTAAGACGTTTCTAAGAATGGGATTGACACCTATTTCTTTACGAGCTGAAACTGGATCTATAGGAGGTAATTTAAGTCATGAATTTCAAATTTTAGCAAAAACGGGAGAAAGTACACTATATTACGATAAGGATTTAGAAAAGATAGATCCTGAAACTATTAATCCTGATAAACTCCAATCATATTATGCTGCAGTAGATGGTTTACACGATGAAAAAAATTGCCCAATTTCAAAAGAACAACTGAAAATTTCCAAAGGTATTGAAGTTGGACATATTTTTTATTTTGGAACAAAATATTCTGAAAAATTATCAGCTTTTGTTCAAAACAATAAAGGCAAAAAAACAGCTGTTCATATGGGATCTTATGGCATAGGTATTTCGAGATTAGTTGGCGCAATAATAGAAGCCTTTCATGATGACAAAGGAATTAAGTGGCCAATTAGTGTCGCACCATTTCATGTTTCCTTAATTAACTTGATGATAGATGATAAAGCTTGTGCAAAGATGTCCAATATAATGTACGAAAAAATAAGTAACTCAAAATTAGATGTATTATATGATGACAGAGATTGCAGCATTGGAAAAAAATTATCTGATAATGATTTAATCGGAATTCCTTATCAAGTTATTATTGGCAAACGAGACTTAAAAGATAACATTGTTCAATTAAAAAATAGATTAAATAATGAAACCAAGAAAATATCACCTGAAGAAGCCTTAAATTTTTTATTAGAGCAAACCCTCACTGATTTTTGATGTTGTTCTCATCCTATGAAATATTATTAATTAAACGTTTTCTTTTTTCTAAAAAAACGGATGGGTTTATCTCTATTTTTTCTTGGTTTTCAATCATAGGCATTGCAATCGGTGTTGCCGCAATTATTATAGTGATGGCTGTAATGAACGGTTTTAGAGAAGAATTAATTTCAAGATTGTTGGGTATTAATGGACATTTAAATATTTACAGTAATTCAGGACAAATAACTAAAGAAGAAGTCAATATCATTAAATCTGATTTTTCTGACAATCAATTAATTCCCTTAATTCAAACTCAGGCTTTAGTAATAAGCAACGAATTCTCAAAAGGTGTATTTTTAAGAGGTTATGATAATGAATATTTAGATGACTTACATTTTCTTAAAAAGAACATTGTAGAAGGTAAATTATTTGGAAACAATATAAACGATATTGTTATTGGCTATGTATTAGCAAACAAGTTCGGATTATCAGTTGGTGATGAAATTAAAATTGCTATCCCTAAAACTGATAATACTATTTTTGGAAATATTCCTCGTTTTAAAACTTTAACAGTATCAGGTATTCTTAATTTAGGCATGTACGAATATGATTCAAGTTTTGTATTTTCAAATATAAGTATTGCGAGGAAATTACTAGTACTTGAAGATCAAAACTTTAACCTAATAGAAATATTCACACAATCACCCAATAATATTGAAATTATCCAGGATAAAGTTAATAGAAGAATTATCGCTAATAATTTTAGATTATATACTTCATCATGGAAAGAAAATAACTCGACATTGATTAATGCATTAAATGTAGAAAAGAATGTAATGTTTCTTATACTTACTTTGATTATTTTAGTAGCTTCTATGAATATAATTTCAGGTTTAATAATTTTTGTAAAAGAAAAAAATAAAGACATAGGGATTTTGAAAACAATTGGCTTAAGCAACAAAAGTCTGATTAAGATTTTTTTATCAATAGGATTGATAATTGGATTAATCGGAACAATATTTGGAGGATTAGTTGGGGTAATTTTTTCATTAAATATCAAATCTATTCAGTTTTTTATTGAAAATATATTGCATACTGATTTATTTGCTAAAGAAATTTACTATTTATCCAATCTTCCTTCCAGGGTTGACAATCTGGAAGTTTTTTATGTCCTAATTATATCAATTATCATTTGCTTAATAGCAACAACAATTCCAGCTTATAGATCTATGAAAGTTGACCCAATTAAATCATTGAAAAATGACTAAAAATATTATTTCAATTTATAATTTATCAAAGGAATATACTTCAAATAATAATAGTGTTGTAATATTAAAAGATATATCTTTTAAATTATACCAAGGAGATATTGTTTCGATAGTAGGTCCCTCTGGTTCTGGAAAGTCAACTTTTTTGAATATTTTGGGATTGTTGGATTCATCATTTAAAGGGCAATATGATTTTTTAGATAAAAATATAAAATATACATCCAACGACCAAAAAAACATTATTCGAAATAATTCAATTGGTTTTGTCCATCAATTTTTTCATTTAATACCTGAATTAAATGTTTTAGAAAATGTAACTCTTCCTAATTTAATACAATGTAACAAAGTAGCAGATTCAGTAAAAAAAGCTAAATCAATTCTTACAAATTTTGACTTACAGGATAAAATCCTTTCCAAACCTCATAACCTATCAGGTGGAGAGCAACAGCGTGTTGCTATAGCGAGAGCCCTCATAAACAAACCAAGCATTATTATTGCTGATGAAATGACAGGTAATTTGGATGAAAAGATATCAGACTCAATATTTAATTTTTTTTTAGAACAAGTTAGAATTAATAATCAATCCCTTATTTATGTCACTCACAATAACCATTATGCTAAGCAAGCTAATATGAAATATCAAATTCTTAATCAAAAATTAAAGCAAATTTAATGCAATATCCATTTATTCATTTACGTTCCCAATCATCTTATTCACTTTCAGAAGGTGCTTTAAAAATTGAAAAATTAGTTAATCTGGCAAAAAAAAATAATATGCCTGCAATAGCTTTAACTGATAACAATAATATGTTTGGAATATTGGAGTTTTCTATTGCGTGTATCAATAATAGCATCCAACCAATTATTGGAACCTCAATTAATTATTTAGATATTCAAACTAAAGAGCATCCATCACAATTAAATTTTTTAGTGATGAACGAAGAAGGTTATATAAATCTTTTATATCTTTCATCCATTTCTCATACATCAGGAAATAACCCTATTGGTGTTTATCATAAAGATTTAAAAAAATATAATAATGGCTTAATTTGTTATATTGGAGGCGAGTATAATCCATTACTTATTTTAAAACATCAAAATAAAATTGAAGAAATAAGTGTTTTTATTAATAATTTTCGAAATATGTTTGGTCAAGATTTTTTGTTTGAAATTCAAAGAGTTCAAGATCCAAAAATTGATGGATTTGAAAAAGAATTTCTAGAATATTCACAAAATTTTACAATACCAATAATTGGATCAAATAATATTAAATATGAAAATGAAAATGATTATAATGCCCATGATGTTCTTTTGTGTATAGCTCAAAAATTGACAATTAATCAAACAAATAGGAAAGTTTCAAATTCGGAAATTTATTTTAAAACTTCTGAGCAAATGATTAATATTTTTGAAGACATCCCTGAAATTATTGAAAATAATTTTCGTATTGCTTTAAAATGTAATTATTATCCTAAAGAGATTTTGCCAAAACTTCCTAAATTTTCAAGTGATCAAAACCTTTCAGAATCTGAGCTTTTAAATCTAAAATCTAAAGAAGGTTTGTTACTAAGATTACAAGAAATGAATATTAACTCTCCTTCAATTTATCAAGAAAGATTAAATTATGAGTTAGAGATCATAAATAACATGGGATTTGCTGGATATTTTCTTATAGTTGCAGATTTTGTTAATTGGGCAAAAAATAAAGAAATTGCTGTTGGACCTGGTAGAGGATCAGGAGCAGGCAGTGTTGTTGCTTGGTCGTTATCAATTACAGATCTTGATCCACTTCAGTATGGCTTACTTTTTGAGCGATTTCTTAATCCTGAGAGAGTGTCAATGCCAGATTTTGATATTGATTTTTGCCAAAATAGAAGAGATGAAGTGATTGAATATGTCAACAATAAGTACGGAAAAGAGTGTGTAGCACACATTATTACATTTGGAACTTTGGCATCGAGAGCCGCCATTAGAGATGTTGGTAGAGTTTTGGAAATACCTTATTCAGAAATTGATCAATTTGCTAAACTTTTTCCATACAATCCAGCTAATCCGTTGTCATTAGATGAATCTATAAATTCCGATAAAAATTTAAAAGAAATGGTTGCAAGTGATGAACGATTATCAAATGTAGTTGATATAAGTTTAAAACTAGAAGGTTTACATCGACATGCGTCAACCCATGCAGCTGGTGTAGTTATTGGTGATTCAAGTATTATTAATAATGTCCCACTTTACAAAGATCCAAATACCTCAGTTAATGCAACACAATTTTCTATGAAATACGTTGAAAAAGCAGGTTTGATTAAGTTTGATTTTTTAGGATTGACTACATTATCAATTATTCAAGATTCAATTAAATTAATAAAAGAAAACCATTCAAACTTTGACTTAAAACACATACCCATGGATGACAAGAAAACATTTCAGCAGTTAAGTAAAGGAGAAGCTATTGGTATATTTCAATTAGAAAGTAATGGCATGGGGAGTGTTCTAAGACAACTACAACCTGATAAATTTGAAGAAATCATTGCTGTTGTAGCCTTGTTTAGGCCTGGTCCAATGGATCATATACCCTCTTTTTGTAATAGAAAACATGGAAAGGAAAAAATTGAATATTTGCATCCATTATTAGAAAAAGTTTTAGAAGAAACTTATGGCATTATTGTTTACCAAGAACAAGTTATGCAAATTGCACAAGTTTTATCTAATTATACTTTAGGTGAAGCTGATTTATTGAGACGCGCAATGGGGAAAAAAATTCAGAAAGAGATGGATGCACAGAAAAATCGTTTTATAGAAGGGGCTAAAAGTAATAAAATTAGCATAAATGAAGCTTCAAAAATATTTGATTTAGTTAATAAGTTTGCAGGTTATGGTTTTAATAAAAGTCATGCAGCTGGATATGCACTATTGGCTTATCAAACAGCTTATTTAAAAACAAATTTTCCTTATGAATTTATGACAGCAACATTCAATTATTCCATTGATAGAACAGATCGAATTATCTTACTAAACAAAGAATTATCAAATTTAAATATAGAATTTAAAAAACCCGATGTTAATCATTCACAAGCAAAGTTTTCTATAGAAGAAAATAATGGATTTAAATCTATTCGTTTTGGTTTGAGTGCAATCAAAGGAGTTGGAATTAAATCAATGTCTAATTTAGTTAAAGAAAGAGAAAATAATGGAAAATTTATTGATATAATTGATTTTATGAACAGATTAAAAGGAGATGTAATTAATAAAAGGCAATTAGAAAAACTAGTGCAGGCAGGCTCTTTTGATTCTATTGAAACTAATAGAGCTAAACTCTTCTATAATGTTCCAAAATTTGTAGAAATTTATGGAGGATCTAATTTTAAAGATCAAAATCAACCAATACTTTTTGAAGAAAACAAACTTTCTTTTGATGATAGTAATTTATTTGATCAACAAATTGATGATTGGTCTTCGGGTTTTTTACTAAAAAATGAACTAGAAGTAATAGGGTTTTATTTTTCTAGTCATCCAGTATCATTATATCCAAAGAATTATTTTCGACGTAATAATATAATTGAATGGAATCAAATCAAATTAAATGAAGATATAAAGTCTGCAAAAATTGTTGGTTCAATTCTTGACATTAAAGAGAGATCAAACAAGGAGGGTAGAAAATATGCTTTTTTAACAGTTTCAACCTTAGAGTCTCAAATTGAATTAACTATATTTAGTGATAAATTAAATGATTTTAGAAACCTTATCAAAGAAGGTAATCTTTTATTATTTCATATTGATATTTCTAGAGATATTGAGAATATGAGATTAATTATTAGAAAAATTGAAGATTTTGAACAAACTTTTTCTAATCAAAAAAAAATTATTAATATATATTTGCAGCAATATTTTGAAATTGACCTTTTAGAAAAATTATTTAAAAAATCTAACCGTAAGAATGAAAAATTATATCTTTACATTGATAAGGATAATAAACTGATATCCTTTGATTTCTCTGATAAATTTGAGGTAACTTCTTATAAATATCTTGACAAATTGCTAGATGCTAAAAAAATTGATTATTCTTTAGAAATTGTATAATTTTTCTTGAAATTCAAATTATTATTTAGTAGTTGAGATTTTAATTAAATACTAGCACACAGAAAAAACCGGTGTTTTTGTTTCTGTGGAGGTGTAACCGGAGTCAATAATGAATTTACCTGAAGTTACAATTGAGCAGTTACTAGAAGCGGGAGTGCATTTTGGGCATAATGTTAGAAGATGGAATCCAAAAATGGAACAATATATTTTTGGAGTACGAAACAATATTCATGTCTTTGATTTAAGAATAACCTTACCTTTAATTAATTCAGCTTTAGTAAAATTACACGAAGTTGCTTCAAAATCTGGTAAAGTATTATTTGTTGGAACAAAAAAACAATGTTCATCCATTATAAAAGAAATCGCTCTTGAGCATAACCAGTTTTATGTAAATAAAAGATGGTTAGGTGGCACACTTACAAATTGGAAAACTATTTCCAAATCAATAAATCGCTTAGATGAATTAGAATTAATTTTGAGTGAAAATATTTCAACTCAAAATCTTTCAAAAAAAGAATTATTAAATTTATCTAGAGAGAAAGATAAATTGTTATCCAATATTGGAGGTATACGAAACCTAGGAGGTAAACCCGATCTTTTAGTAATTTTTGATATTGTTAAAGATAAATTAGCCGTTTTAGAAGCTAAAAAACTTTCTATTCCAATTATTGCAATATCTGATTCTAATTCTAATCCTGAACCTATTGATTTTGTTATTCCAGGCAATGATGATGCTATTAGATCTATAAATATATATGCAAATTTTTTTAGAGAAACATTGTCCGATGCTAAAGAAGTTTCAAAAGATTTTGAATTAGAAAAAAATAAGAATAATAAAATTGATACTGAAACAAAAGAAATGCCTGCAAAGCTTGCAACAAGCTCTAAATAACTATTAATCTATAGGAGATAGATATTCATGAATAATATAATGGTTAATGTTAAGAATCTTAGAGATATGACAGGGGCAGGTTTTTTGGATTGTAAAAAAGCACTTGAAGCAAACGATCAAAGTATTGAAAAGTCTATTGTTTATTTAAGAAAAAAAGGTTTGGTAAAAGCTAACAAAAAATCTTCAAGACAAACAAATGAGGGAGCTATTGGATTATATTCAAATGAAGCAAAAACAGTGTTAATTCAAATTAACACAGAAACAGATTTTGCAGCTAAAAATGAGGTTTTTCTAAATTTTATGAATGAAATTGGTGGATTTGCATTAGTAGTTGATAATATCAATATATCCCTCGAAAGTTTTCTTAAACTTTCATTTCGAAATAAAATCATAAGTGAATATTTTACAGATATAATTACTAAAATTGGTGAAAATATAATATTAAGTCAATTAATCATAGTTCCAAATAATGATGGCTGTATGATTTCCACTTATATTCATAATGCATATAAAAAAAATATTGGAAAAATAGCAGTGGTTTTGAAATCAAAAATAAATGAAATAGATGAAGAATCAAAAATTTTAGGAAAAAATCTATGTATGCACATAGCTGCAAGTAAACCTTTTGCTTTGAGTATTGAAAAATTAAATAAAAATTTAATTAAAAAAGAAAGAGAAATACAAATAGAAACAATTAAATCTAGTGGAAAACCGAATAATATTTTAGAAAAGATATTAGAAGGAAAAATGAAAAAATTTTACTCGGATTCAGTATTATTGGAACAACCATATATTTTAGATTTAGATAAAACAGTGAAACAAATAATTACTGAATTTTCAAAAAGAAATAATTTTGAAATTATTGATTATAAATTGATTGTTCTTAATTCTTAATGAAAGAAAAAAAAAGAATATTATTAAAAATATCAGGAGAGTCATTAATGGGTGACTCTAATTATGGTTTAAATGTTTCTACAACAAAATTTATTGCCAATGAAATAAAAAAAATTTTTAATTCCAATATTGAAATTTGCTTAATAATTGGAGGAGGCAATATTTTTAGAGGGATTAGAGGCGCAGCAGAAGGCATAGATAGATCAACTTCAGATTATATGGGGATGTTAGCAACAATAATGAATGCTTTATCTATGCAAAGTATACTGGAAACTATTGGAGTGCCTACAAGAGTTCAGTCGGCAATTAATATGTCTCAAATCGCCGAACCATATATTAGAAGAAAAGCAGTAAGGCACTTAGAAAAAAATAGAATTGTTATTTTTGCTGCTGGAACTGGCAATCCATTTTTTTCTACTGATACAGCTGCCTCTTTAAGAGCTTCTGAAATGAATTGTTCACTTATAATTAAGGCAACTAAAGTTGACGGCATATATGATGAAGATCCTGTTAATAATACTAAAGCAAAACATTATAAAAATATTTCATACGATGAAGTTTTAAATAAAAACTTAAAAGTAATGGACAGTACAGCTATAAGCCTAGCAAAAGAATCTCAAATACCCATATTAATTACTAACATAAATAGAAAAAATTCAATATTGGAATCAATTAAAGGTATAGGAAAATTTAGTAAAATTAGTTAAAAAGAGGTATGGATAGTAATACATTAAGATCAAGAATGGACAAAGCTATATCACATTTCGAAAAAGAACTATTATCTGTTAGAACTGCGAGAGCTTCATCTACTATGTTGGATAATTTAATGGTGGAAGCTTATGGCACTAAAACACCAATTAATCAGCTTGGAAATATTAATGTTTCTGATCCTAATACTTTAACTATTCAAGTTTGGGATACCTCTCTTTTAAAATATATTGAAAATTCAATAATTAAATCAAATTTAGGAATTAACCCTCAATCTGACGGTTCTTTAATAAGACTACCAATACCTAAATTAAGTGAAGAAAGAAGATTTGAATTATCTAAAATTGTTTCTAAATATGGAGAAAATGCTAAAATTTCAATAAGAAATATTAGAAGAGATACTTTAGATGATTTAAAATTTGATGAAAAAGAAAAAATAATTTCTCAAGATGAATTAAAAAAAAATTCTTCAGAAATACAACAAATTACCGATGAATTTATTAAAAATATTGACTCAATAGTTTTAATAAAGCAAAAAGAAATAACTCAAGTTTAATTTGTCACTTAATAAGGTAAATCATCTTGCATTAATTATGGATGGCAATCAGCGATGGGCTTTAATAAATAAAAAAAATAAACTTGAGGGCTATTTGGCTGGACTAAATAATTTAAAGTTCATTATAGATAAATGTATTGAAAAAAAAATAAAAAATTTAACAGTTTACGCACTTTCTTCAGAAAATATTAAAAGAGCTTCATCAAAAATTATATTTAATTTAATTGTAAATAAACATAAAGAATTTTTAAAAGAATTATTAAAAAATAATATTATCAATATTAATATTATTGGAGAAAAAACAAACATTCCAAAAGATATTTTAAATATTTTTAAATCCCTAATTAAGAAAAAAAATCCTACTATTAATTTAAATATAGTTTTTAATTATGGATCATTAGATGAGATAGTATATATTGTTAATAATTTTATAATAAATAAAAATAAAAAAATTAATAAAAATTCAGTTAGATCTTCTATGTACTTAGGAAACATACCTGATCCTGATATATTAATTCGAACAGGAGGTTATCAAAGGTTAAGCAATTTTATTCTTTTAAATTTATCATATACAGAGCTGTTTTTTACTAATACTTTGTGGCCAGATTTTAGTCACAATGAACTAGAATCTATTCTTTTAAAATTTTCTAAGGTGAATAGAAATTATGGATTATAATCATTTTATTATAAGAATATTATCAACTTTTTTTTTATTAATTGTATTTTTTTATATTTATTTATTCAATGATTATTTTTTTAGACCTTTATTTTTTATCATTTATTTAATTATATTCTATGAAATTTATAAAAATTTTATCAATAGAAAAATAATACTTTTATTATATTTATATATTGTATTTTCATTTTTATGTTTAGAGATTTACCTTTATTATTTTTATAATTCAGAAATATTTTTATTTTTATTTACTATTATTATTATTTTTGATACTTTTTGCTATCTATTTGGTACTTTGTTTGGAGAGAAAAAAATATTTAAAAGAATCAGTCCTAATAAAACTTTCGCCGGTTTATATTTAGGAATCTTTTTTACATTACTACTTTCTATAATTTTAAATCAAATATTTGAAATATTCGATTTAATTACAGGATTTATTTTTATTATTATGATAATTTTATTATCTTTTTTAGGAGACATAATTGAATCCATTTTTAAAAGAATTTCGGGATTAAAAAATTCAAGCAACTTAATTCCTGGTCATGGTGGTTTTTTTGATAGGTTTGATAGTTTTATTCTTTGCACTTATGGATTAATTTTATTTAGCTATGTTACAAATTAAATGAATATTAATATTTTTGGTAGTACAGGTAATATTGGTACTAAAACTTTATCAATAATTAAAAATAATTTTCCATTTATTCAGGTTAATTTATTATTAGCTAATAAAAATTATAAAAAATTATTAACTCAAGTTAAATTATTTAAACCTAAGTACGTATGTTTAAATGATAATACTAAGCTACCTTTACTAAAAAAAAAATTAGTAAATTATAGAACTAAGATTATATTATCATGTGATATAAATGAATATTTATATAAATCTAAAACTGAACTTACCATTCTATCAATTTCTGGCTACAATTCTTTAAATTATTTAGAGGCGATATTATTTAATACAAATAATTTAGGTCTGGTTAGTAAAGAATGTATAGTTTCTGCAGGACATTTATTAAAGAAATTTTCAAAAAAAAATAACACCAAAATATTTCCATTAGATTCTGAACATTATTCGTTAAATTATTTATTTAGTAATAAAAATTTCCAATATAATAATGTATATTTGACCGCCTCTGGAGGTCCTTTTTTAACTTATAATTTAAAAAGTTTAGAAAAAATTACTTTTAAACAAGCTATAAAACATCCTAAATGGAAAATGGGTTATAAAAATAGTATAGATTCTTCAACTTTAGCTAATAAATGTTTAGAATTAGTTGAGGCACATTATCTTTTTGATATTCCATATGAAAAGTTAAAAATCATTATACATCCAGAAGCAGTTATTCATTCTATTGTTGATTGTAAAAATTTAACATCAATCATGAATTATTTTTACCCAGATATGTTTATACCAATTTATAATTTCTTAAATTCTACAAATAATATCGATAATGAGTACCTTAATAAAAAGTTTGAATTTAATCAAACTAATCAATTAAATTTCTATAAAGTTGATAAAAATAAATTCCCTCTATTTAATGTTTTTGATCAAATAGATAAAAATTCTAAAATAGATGTTATAAAATTCAATTGCTCGAACGAAATTGCAGTCAATTTATTTAAATTTAATAAAATTAAATATAATCAAATACATCAATTTATTGACAATTCATTATCTTTAGATTTTAATAATCAAGTTAATTCAATTAATGATATTGTTGAATTTCAACAGTACTTTAAGGAAATAGTATTACAAAAAAATGAGATTATTTAAATTTACATTAACTTTAATATCTATATTTTTTTATAGTTTTATTCTTCTTGCACTTGAAGAAACAAAAATTTCTATAAAAGGAAATACATATGTTGATAATGAAATTATTTTATCTCTTATTAAAGATATTAAAGATTTATCTAATGAAGAATTAGTCAACACCATAAGTAAAAAATTATATGAAACTGGAAATTTTCAAAATGTTGAGGTAGAATTTACTAATAAAGATATAATTATAATTTTAACTGAACATCCTAGAATAAATAAAGTTAATTTTAAGAAAAATAAAAGATTCAATAAAGAAGATCTTCAAATAATTTACGATCAAATTATAACAACAAACTTTTTTAATCCTAATTTAATTGACCTTTACATTAATGAACTAAATTCATTATATAAATCTTTTGGATATAATCAAATTAAAATAGATTATAATAAAACTTTTTTAAAAGATTCAAATTTTATTAATATTGATTTTATTATTAATGAAGGAAAAATTTCTAAAATTAATCAAGTTTATTTTATAGGTAATAATAATTTTTCAAAATCTGAGCTTTTTGATGTTATTAAAATGAAACCCAAAAGAGATATTCTATTTTTTTTAAGAAAAAATTATAAAGAATTTCAAGCTGATAATGACATATTAAGAATAAAAAAATTATATTTAAACAATGGTTTTAGAAATATTAATGTTAACATTAAAAAAGAATATATATCAAAAAAAAATAGATTTAATTTATATTTTTTTATCGAAGAGGGAATTAAATATGAATTCAATAATATTGATTTATCAAATAATTTACTAAATATTTCTGATGATCAAAAAGAATATATCAAATTTATCTTAAAAGATTATAGAAATTCACAAATTAAAAATAATATCTACAATAAAAGTCATACATTAAACATTAAATCTCAAATATCCGATTATCTGTTTAATCAAGGTTTAAAATTTTTTAAAATTTCAATCTTAGAACAAATTAATGATGATAAAATTGATATTCGTTATGATATCAACCCCATTGAACCGAAGTATGTAAATATTATAAATATCTTTGGAAATACCAGAACCTTAGATAAAGTTGTAAGAAGAGAACTTAGATTTGCTGAGGGAGACCCACTTAATCCAGAACTTATAACTTCAGCCACTAAAGATTTGCAACGATTAAATATTTTTAAAAATATAGAAATTAAAGAAAATTTTTTTAATGATGAAAAGTCAAATATAGATATTTACCTTGAAGAAAAACCAACTGGAGATTTTAGTGTTGGAGCCTCTTTCGGATCATTTGAAGGAGCAGTTTTTGTTGCAAGTTTAAAGGAAAATAATATTGGAGGTACAGGAAGATCTGTTTCTTTTAATATCAATACTTCTGATACAAATACCCTATATTCTTTTGACGTTAAAGAACCGCATTTTACTAATATAAAAATGAATTTAATTTATGGTCTAAAATATAGAAATATTGATTACTCTAAAACTGCTTCCTATAACTTGAATTCTTTTAATTCAAATATTGGTGTACAATATGAACTTATTGATAATCTTTTGCATAATTTATCTCTATCATATGAGTTGAATGATTATGAAATTACAGATAGCTCTACTGTGTCCAGTTCGATACTTTCTTCTGAAGGAACTAATAGTGTTATTAAGATAAACAATTTATTACAATATAATAAATTAAATTCATTTTTAAGACCAACAGATGGCTATCTAATTAGATTAAATTCAATATTATCACCAATTACTAATTCATCTGATGGATACATAAAAAATATTATTACAGGGAAGAAATATATTAAATTAAATAAAAATATTGTTTCCATTCAATCAAGATTAGGAAATATCACTTCTTTACAAAATGATACAGTAGTTGAAAATAATAAATTTTCTCTTGGTGGCAGATGGTTGAGAGGCTTTGATAATTATGGGGCAGGTCCTAGAAATTCTAGAACTTCTTATGTAGGTGGTAATAATCTGTTTGTATCAAAAATAGATTTTTCTAGGCCGCTTTATAGCAATACTGATAATCCTATAGATGTATATTTTTTTACTGATTTTGGAACAGTTTATGGAAATAAAGATGAACCAACTTTTTCAGATAGTGCTATTAGATCATCTTTTGGCTATGGTATTAAGTTTTACTCTCTTATAGGTCCAATTGGTTTTAGCTGGGCCTTCCCAATATCAGATGAAACATATGATATAAAAAGAATGTTTTTATTTAGTATTGGGAACTTAAATTGAAATTACTAATTAAATTATTTACATTCACTTTTGTTTTTATAAGCGCTCCTTTATATGCTAACAATTTATCAACTATAAATATAGAATTTATTATTGAAAAAAATATTGAATTTCAAAATTTTTTAAACAATTTAAATGAAGAACAGAAGCTTATGAATGATATTTTCAAAAAAAAAAATTTACAATTAGAAAATGAAAAAAAAGAAATTGAAGATTTGCAATTAATCTTAAATACTCAAGAAATTAATATTAAGAATAATTTATTTATTAAAAAGGTTGAAGAATTTAATGCAGAGATTAAACAATTTGATTATTATATAAATAAAAATATCGAAATAAACCAAAATATTATCATTAATAAAATTATTAAAATAGCATCTGACATTTCAAATTCACAAAATATTGATATTGTTTTTGATGAGACAAATTTTTTTATTTCATCAGATAAAATTGATATTTCCAATCTAGTTATTGAACAATTAACATTAGAGAAAGAGACTTATCTAATTACACCAAAAGAAGATTTATTTTGAAAAAATATTATTCTGATATAGTTAACTATTTAAACAAGTATACCATAAATGTCGTTTCTGATATTCCAAAAAATAAAGCTATATATGGAATTGGTTCTATTAGTAGATCTGATGTAAACCTCATTACTTTTTATTCAAATAGTGAATATAATAATTTAATCAAAATAACTAAAGCTTATGGTTGTTTAATTAAAGATATTGATAAACATATTTTACCTAAAAATTGTTTTCCAATAATTGTTAAAGATCCCTATCTTGCATTTGCCTATCTTTCTAATTTTTTTTACCCAACTGATATTTCTAAAAATTCAATTAATAAATACTCTTCAATTGATAAAACTTTTATTAAAGGAAACAATATTGAAATTAAGAATTTTGTGACTATTAAAAATAACGTTAAAATTGCCGACAAATGTATTATTGGCGAAAATTGTGTAATTGGCCCCAACGTAATAATAGGTAAAAATACCCATATTCTACCTAATACAACCATATCAAATTCGATTATTGGTGAAACTTGTTTGATTCAATCAGGAGCTGTAATTGGAGATAGGGGGTTTGGATTCACATCTAATGAAAAAATAGAAATTCGTCATATTGGGAATGTTATTTTAGGTGATAATGTTCAAATAGGTTCAAATACAACAATTGATAGAGCAACATTAGATTCTACAATAATTGAAGATAATGTAAGAATTGATAATTTGGTACAAGTAGCTCACAATGTGTTAATTGGAAGTAATACCATTATAGCAGCACAATGTGGAATCGCAGGAAGTGCAAAGATTGGAAAAAATTGTAAAATCGGAGGTCAGGTAGGAATAACTGGCCATATAAAAATTGGAGACAATGTTCTGATCGCTGGAAAAAGTGGTGTTACTAAAAATATAAGTGCAAATTCAACTATTGCAGGATTTCCAGCTATTGATATTAAATTATGGAAAAAAAACATAATAAAACAATATAGAAATTTAAAATGATATTAACGAAAAAAGAAATTAAAGATTTGATTCCTCACAGAGACCCTTTTCTTTTTTTAGACAAATGTAATATAATTGAAATTGGCTGTAAGGGAGTTGGTTACAGATATTTTCCTAAAAATGAATTTTTTTTTAAAGGACATTTTCCTAAAATGCCAATTGTACCAGGCGTAATTTTAATTGAGGCCCTTGCACAAACTGCAGGTGTTGTTGTATCTACAAATTTTGAAAAACATTCTAACAATTCTGTTTTGTTTCTGAGTATATCAAAAGCTAAATTCCGAAAACCTGTTGTTCCCGAAGATACAATTGAATTGCATGTTGAATATATTAATAAAGTAAAATCTGTATATAAATTTAAAGGAGTAGCATCTAAATCAGAAATTATTGTTTGCGAAGCAGAATTTTCTGCAATGATTACTAGTGGCTGAATATTGGAAATATTAAGTAACAATATATTACTGTAATTATTTTATAATAATGATTATTCATAATCAATGATTCATAAAACAGCAATTATTTCCGCTAGTTGTCAAATTCATGATGATGTAATTATTGGACCATATTGCATAGTTGATGAAAATGTTTCAATAGGTGAAGGAACAGAGTTAATTTCAAATGTACATATAAGTGGCAATACAAAAATAGGTAAAAATAATAAATTTTTCCCTTTTTCATCTATTGGAATGATTCCTCAAGATAAAAAATTTACAGGCGAAGATTCTCAATTAATTATCGGAAATGATAATGTTATCAGAGAACATGTAACTATTAATCCCGGAACTAGAAAAGGAGGGATGAAAACTTTGATAAAAAATAAATGCTTGTTTATGGTAGGTTCACATATAGCACATGATTGTCAAATTTCTTCTAATGTAATCTTGGTTAATAATGCAACCCTAGGAGGGCATGTAAATATTGAAGAAGGTGCAATTATAGGGGGCAATTCTGGAGTTCATCAATTTGTAAATATTGGTAAATTTGCCATGATTGGTGGAATGAGTGGTGTTGGAGAGAATATTATTCCCTATGCTTTATATACTGGTGTTAGATCTAATTTGAGAGGTTTGAATTTAATAGGATTAAAAAGAAAAAAAATTTCTTCAATTCAAATAAATATGATTAAAAAAATTTTTAAAAAAATTTTTAATTCAAATTTTACAATTTTCGAAAATATTAAAAATTTAAAAAAAGAAGAAAGAAATATTGATCAAATTAAAGAAATAATAAATTTTATTACTTCAAATTACAAAAGAGGAATTTGTAAATATATTGATGACTAAAATAGCTATAATTTCTGGTGAAGGACAATTGCCCCTACTTATTGGAAAAAATTTAATAAATAAAAAATTTAATATTTTATTTATATGTCTAAAAGATTTTGCAGATCCTTTATTATATAAAAAGTTTAATTTTTTAGAAATTTCTATAACATCTTTTTCAAAGATTTTAAAAGCATTACAAAAAGAAAAAGTAGATGAAATTATAATGGTTGGGAAAATATCAAGATTTAACATATTAGATATTAATTTTGATTTAAATACTTTAGGTCTTATTAAAAAATATTTTTTAGAATCTAAGGGTGATGATAAATTATTAATCACTATATCTAATTTTTTTTTACAAAAAGGATTCCCTTTGTTTAATTGGATCGAAGAATGCCCAGAATTGATTGCTAAAGAAGACAATCTAACTAAAGTTAAGCCTAGTAAAGAAGCTATTCTTAATTGCAACAAAGGATTAGAAGTATTTAAAATTATTGGTAATGCAGATATTGGTCAATCAATGATTGTTCAAAATCAATTAATTTTAGGTTTAGAGACAGTGGAAGGTACTGATGAATTAATTAAACGTTGTTCTAATTATTTAAGAGATGGTGACCCAGGTATTTTAATTAAACTGAGTAAATATAGTCAAAATCCTTACTTAGATGTCCCTGTTATTGGAATTCAAACTTTAATAAATTTAAAAGAATATAATTATAAGGGTGTTTTTTTAGAAAAAGGCAAATGTTTAATTTTGAATAAGGAAGCAGTACTTAATTTTTGTAATCTAAATAAAATTTTTATATCTACCATAGTAAAAAGTTGAATATTCCTAATTATAAAAATGTTTTTATTTGTGCTACAGAACAATCTGGAGATAACATTGGTTCGTGTATTATAAATGAATTATTAATAAAAAATAAAAATATAAAATTTGATGGAGTAGGCGGTTCAAAAATATCTCCTTTTTTAAATAATCAATATTTTTCTTTAAATGATTTTAAATCAATTGGTATATTTGAAATTTTACCTTCTTTAATAAAATATATTAAAATGATTATTTTTCTATCAAAAAAAATTATTTCAAACAATTACGATTTGGTTATCACAATAGATTCACCAGATTTTAACTATCCTTTAGTTAAAAGAATTAGAAAAAAAAAATATAATAAGAAAGTTATACAAATTGTGGCACCTACAGTATGGGCTTGGAGAGAATATAGAGCAAAAAAATTTGCTAAGTTGTTTGATGAAATATTTATATTATTTAATTTTGAAAATTCATATTTTAGTAAATTTAAATTAAAAACTACATTTATAGGACACCCAATTTTCTATATTGAAAATAGAAATAAAATTAAGAAGGATAACTATATAGCTTTTTTACCAGGAAGTAGATTGAGTGAGGTAAAAAAATTATTTAATTTTTTTCAAATTGCTTATGAACAATTAGTAATTATTAACCCAGATATTACTATTTTTATTCCTACTTTGCCTCATTTAGAAAAAATAATTTCTGTATATGTGGATAGATGGAAAATAAAAACAATAATTACAACTGATAAAATTTTAATAGAAAAATACTATTTAATTTCAAAGTTCGCTCTAGTTTGTTCTGGAACAGCAAGTTTAGAAATCGCAAAAAGAAAAATACCTCAATTAGTAATATATAAACTTAATTTTTTAACCGAGATTATTTTAAAAAAATTTGTTAAAGTTCGTTATGCTAATATAATAAATATTATTGCTAATAAAATGATTGTTCCTGAGTTAACTAACTCTAGTCTTACAAAAAAAAAATTTATTAAATATTTTGTTAATTTAATTACTGATTTTGATTCAAATGAGAAGCAAATTATAGCAATTAATAGTTATTTAAAACAATTAGAATCAAATCAACCTCCATTTACTATTGCTGCAAAAAAAATTGATGAATATCTTCAATAATTACTTTTTCCATAACCATTGGAATATCGACCTTTTATCTCTACTATCTACATTTTGATAATTTCGACTATTCTTACCTTTATACAGTTGTCTTGGTCTTCCAATTTTATTTATTGGATCTTCAATCATTTCTTTCCATTGAGATACCCAACCAACTGTTCTGCCTATAGCAAACAGTACTGTAAACATGCTAGTTGGAAATCCTAGAGATTTAAGAAATATACCTGAATAAAAATCAACATTCGGATATAATTTTTTTTCAATAAAATAAGTATCTTGTAGAGCTATTTTTTCTAGTTCAAGTGCAATTTTTAATAAAGGGTCATCCAACATATTTAATTCTTCTAAAACCAAATGAGCACTTTTTTTCATAACATTTGCTCTTGGATCATAGTTTTTATAAACTCTGTGACCAAATCCCATTAATCTAAAAGGATCATTTTTATCTTTTGCTTTATTTAAAAATTCAGGAATATTTTTTATATCTTTAATTTCTTCCAACATTTTGATAACTGCTTCATTTGCTCCACCATGAGCAGGTCCCCACAAAGAAGCTATACCAGCTGCTATACATGCAAATGGATTAGCTCCTGATGAGCCTGCTAAACGTACTGTTGATGTTGAAGCATTCTGTTCATGATCAGCATGTAAAATAAAAAACCTGTCCATTGCCTTAGAAATTATTGGATTTAACCTGTACTTTTCTGTAGGAACTGAGAAAGTCATATGCAAGAAATTTTCAACATAAGATAATTCATTTCTTGGGTGCACAAAGGGCTGACCCACTGAATATTTGTAAGCCATGGCACCAATAGTTGCAATTTTTCCTATTAAACGATGACAAGCAATCATTCTCTGATTAATATCGGAAAAATCAGTACTATCATGATAGAAAGCAGATAACGCTCCTACTACACCAACCATAATTGCCATTGGATGAGCGTCTCTTCTAAATCCTGTATATAGATCCATGATTTGTTCGTGAAGCATTGTATGATTGGAAATAACATTTTCAAATTTAATTTTATCTGTCGGAGACGGTAAATCTCCGTGTAATAATAAATAACAAACTTCAAGAAAATCACTATTAGTTGCTAAATCATTAATATCGTAACCTCTATGTCTAAGTATTCCTTTATTGCCATCTATATATGTTATTGAGGACTCACATGAGGCCGTTGAAGTGAATCCTGGATCATATGTAAACATTCCGGTTTCTTTATAAAGTGAGCGTATATCCAAAACATTGGGACCTTCAGTTCCAGATAAAATGGGTATCTCAATAGATTGACCAGTCTCATTATTGAACAGTGTAAAAGGCTTATTTATTGATTTATTTTCTTCGTAATCTGTCATAAAATTATTAGCCTTTTATATAGTTATTTAATCTTAAAATAGAGTTTTTTTTGCCTAAAATAAAAAAAATATCACTAACTGCAGGGCCATTTTCTAAATTAATTAATGTAAATCTTAGAGGTTTGCCAAAAGAAATAAATTTAATTTTATTAGTATTTATAAAATTCTTGATTAAATCTTCAATCTTTATACTTTCCCATAAATCTAAATTTTCTAATAAAATAATACATTTTTTTAATAGCTCTTTAAACTCTTTATTTAGTAAAATGTTTTTTTTAGTTACAAAGTTTTCTTCAAAATAAATTGGGGATATATTCTCTAATTCTTTATAATAATTTATTTTTGTTTTATAAATGTTAAAAATTCTTTTTAATTTTTCTTTATCTTTTCTATAAAAAGTTTTTAATTGAGGGTTTGTTTGAGAATAATCATGAAATTTTTTTACATTGGTATCTTTTCTTAGATAATAACAATTAAAATAATTTAGTTTATCATAGTTAAAAATACTTGACGATTTAGATAAATTTTTAATTTCAAAATTGTTTATTATTTCTTCCAATGATATAATTTCATCATCATTTGAAGGAGCCCAACCTAATAAAATTAAATTGTTGATAATCGCTTCTTGCAAATATCCTTTTTCTTTGAATTCGCTTATATTTAAAACTCCGTGTCTTTTTGATAGTTTTTTACCATCTTCTCCATGAATTAAAGGGATATGTGCGTATTGAGGAATTGGCCAATGCATGTTTTTATAAATATAAAATTGCCTAAAAGAGTTATTCAAGTGATCATCACCTCTAATAATTAAATTTACTCCCATGTCAAAGTCATCCACTACTACTGCTAACATGTAAGTAGGCGTTCCATCATTTCTTAATATGATAAAATTATCTATCTCCTGATTTTCTACTGTTATGCCTCCTTGAACTAAATCAGTTAATGTTATGTTTTCTGAATTGGGTATTTTAATTCTTATAACATAACCATTTTTTAATTTCTGAACATCATGACTATTTTCGCATTTTGTGCATAGTCTTTTAACGTTTGTATGCTTCTTCATATTCTCATTTCTTTTTTTTTCTAGTTCTGCCGGTTTACATATACATTTAAAGGCTTTATTATTTTCTAATAAATCTAATGCTACTTCTTGGTGACGTTTGATTCTTTCTGACTGAATATATGGTTCATCATCATGATGAAATCCCATCCAGTTCAATTCATCAATAATGTTATTTTTAAATTCATTATTAGATCTTATTTTGTCAGTATCTTCAATTCTTAGTAAAAATTTTGACTTAGGAAATTTTTTTTTAGCTTTTTGTGTTATTACATAGTTAAGCAAAGCTGTACGTACTCCACCTATATGTAGATTTCCAGTAGGTGAGGGGGCAAAGCGCGTTATAATTGCATTCATTGCAAACCTTATAATTTAAAAATACTTTTATTATTAGTTATATTTTCTAATAATTCCAGTTAGCGCTCCTTGAATTTGAACTTCATTAACATTCAATACTTTTTCAGTATAGCTTTTATTTGCTGGAATTAAGTGAATTGTATTATTTTTTATTTTTATAATTTTAAGAGTAATTTCATTATCTCTTGTTAGCACTGCTGCAATCTTGCCGTTAAGAACAGAATTTGTTTTTTTAATAATCGCAATATCTCCATCACAAATTCCCTTATCTATCATAGATAAGCCGTTAACCTTTAGTCCAAAAAATTGATTGTGGGGAGATAAAAAAGTCGAAGGAACGGTAACGAATTCATTGGGGTTTTCAATTGCCTCCATAGGATCACCAGCAGCAATTGATCCTAATAAGGGTATTTCAATAGAGTTTAATTTCTTGTCATGATTTATATTAATAAAATTATTTGTGAGAGTTTTAGTAATTTCCATAGCTCTTGCTTTATGCTTTAGTCTTTTAATAAACCCCCTTTGCTCCAAACTAGTAATTAGCCTATGGATGCCAGATTTTGATTTAAGATTAACAGCATTTTTCATTTCTTCAAAAGAAGGAGAAATACTATTTTTAGCAATATAGTTGCTTAAATAATCAAAAAGCTCTTTTTGTTTCTTGGTAAGCATATATATGTTCTATATCTGTTCCTATAATGTTTCAATAATATTCTTTTTTTTCTTGATTTTTAGCTATTATTCAAAAGTTTGATCAGAAATTAATCATTTAAATAATCAGATTTACCACCTTTTTTTGAAATTAATTTAATTTTATCTATAATAATATTTTTATCTAAGCTTTTACACATATCGTAAATTGTAAGGCAGGATATGCTCACTGCAGTTAACGCCTCCATTTCTACACCCGTTTTACTTGTAGATTTAACTGAAGCATTGATTACCAAGTTTGATAATTTTTTATTAGTAGTTATTTTGATATCAACATTAGTAATATCAATATTATGACATAGAGGTATTAATTCACTTGTTTTTTTTGCCCCCATTATACCAGCTAAAATAGCGACGTTTGTAATCTCACCTTTTTTTGTTTGCATTTTTTCTAATTTTTTAAATGTTTTTTTTGAAAATATAATTGAACCTTGCGCAGTTGCAGTTCTTTTAGTAATTTCTTTTTTACTGATATCAATTATTTGAGGTTTATTTTTTTTACTAAGATGTGTGATCATTTATTTAAAAGTTCATCGAATTTTTTCTGTATATTTTTTGAAGTTAAAATAGATTCGCCAATCAAAAAATTATATACTCCTGCATCATTGTACAATCTTATATCCTGAAATTTTTTAATTCCACTTTCTCCAACTATGGTAAAATCGTTTGGTACTTTTTTAATTAATTTAAGTGTATTATTTATATCAACCGTAAAATTATTTAAGTTTCTATTATTAATTCCAATAATAGGGTAATCAATATTTATTGCTCGTTTCAATTCATTTTCAGAATGAGTTTCAATTATACAATCTAAACCAATTTCGTCAGCTATTTTAATAAACTTTATTATTTGTTTATCGTTCAAGACACTTGCTATTAATAAAATAGCATCTGCTTTATAAATTTTACTTTCTAATATTTGGTATTCATCTATAATGAAATCTTTTCTTAAAAGAGGAATATTTGTTTTTTGACTAATAGTAGATAAATGCTCAATATTTCCTTTAAAAAAAGAACTTTCAGTTAAGATTGATATAGCCCCAGCTCCTGATTTCTCATATTGGGTGGCAATATCTTCAGGTACATAATCTTTTATTATTTCACCGGCACTAGGACTTGCTTTTTTAATTTCAGCAATAATATTTATATTTTTATTTTTTTGCGAATCATTAAGTATTTTTTTTAATCCTCGATTATTTTTTTTAGGTAATAATTTTTCAAGGGTTTGAAATGAACACTTTGATTTAGTCCTTTCTAGTTCATACTTCTTTTTTTGACAGATATCTTTTAATAATTCATCCATTAATTTTTAATTATTTTTTTTACAAACTGTTTTGTTATATTTGTTTCAATTACATGTCTGGCCAATTTAAAACCTTCTTTAAAAGATTTTGATTGTTGAGATAAATATAAAGCCGCACCAGCATTTAATTCAACAATATGTTGAAATTTTTTATTCAAACCTTCCAACATTTGCATAAAAGTTTTTGCGTTATAATCAGGATCTTTACCTTGAATATCCGAATTCTTTATTAATGCGTAACCATAATCTTGAGGATTAAAAACATATTCTGTGATCAGGCCATCCTTTAATTCTGCTATTTTAGTATGGGCACTTAAAGAAATTTCATCTAAACCATCCTCTCCGTGAACAACTAGAGCATGATTGGATCCTAAATCTTTTAAAACTTCACAATGAATTCTTACCCATTTGCTATCAAATACTCCAAGCAATTGTTTTTTCGTATTAGCTGGGTTAGTCAATGGTCCAAGTAAATTAAAAATTGTTCGTGTACCTAATTGTTTGCGAACATTTATAACATGCTTCATTGCAGAATGATGGTATTGAGCAAATAAAAAACAAAAATTATTTTTTGACAATGAGTTTTCAAGATAACTTTGATCTGCGGAGATTTTATATCCAATTTTTTCAAGCATATCTGCAGATCCAGATCTGGAACTAATTGAACGGTTACCATGTTTTGCGACTTTAGCACCAGCACTTGCTGCCACAATTGCGGCACTAGTGGAAATATTCAAAGTGCCACTCATATCACCACCTGTTCCACAGGTATCTATAGTATTTTCAGGAGAAGATATCTTTAATGATTTTTCACGCATTGATTTTGCTGCGCCTAGTATTTCATCTTTGCTTTCTGACTTTGTTTTTAACCCTATTAAGATACCCGCTGCCTCTACTTCTGAAATTTCACCATTCATAATTAGATCAAAAATAAACTTCGTTTCATTAGCGGAGATATTTTTAGAATTAAAAATTTTTTCTTTAATTAAATTAAGATTCATATTTAATAATATTTAAAAAATTTGTTAAAATTGATTTACCAATTTTTGTTCCAATACTTTCTGGATGAAATTGCAAACCAAATATATTTTTTTCTTTATGAGCTATTCCCATAATGATATTTTTTTTTGTTTTAGCAATAACTTCTATTTCTTTTGGTAATGATTGGTTTTGTATTATTAGAGAATGATATCTGGTTGCTTCAAAAATATTTGAAACTCCTTTGAATAATGAATGTTGAGAATGTTCAATTTTATCAATTTTACCATGCATTATTTCATCACACTCTACAATAGAAGCCCCATATGCTTGAGCGATAGATTGATGACCTAAACAAATTCCAAGCATAGGTAGGTGTATATTTTTTTTAATTAAATCCAGGCAAATTCCAGCGTCATCAGGGGTTTTGGGGCCTGGAGATAAAACAATTGCCTTTGGTTTTTTTTCCAATACTTCTTCAGAAGTAATTTTATCATTTCTATATACATTAACTTTAGCTCCAATTTCACTTAGATAATGAAAAACGTTGAAAGTAAAGCTATCATAGTTGTCAATTAAAATTATCATCTATCTATACCTATAAGAATCTTTTGCCGCTGCAATTAGTGCGTTAGCTTTATTTATTGTTTCTTGAAACTCTTTTTCTGGATCAGAATCAAATACTATTCCACCACCTGCCTGAATATATAATTTGTTATTTTTTACCAATCCTGTGCGTAAACTTATACAAGTGTCCATTTGTCCATTAGAGTCAAAATAACCCATAGCACCACCATAAAAACTTCGATTAATTTTTTCCAACTCTTCAATAATTTCCATAGCTCTTATTTTTGGCGCACCAGAAACTGTACCAGCAGGAAAGCCTGATATTAATGCGTCAATCGCATCATATTTTGAGTCAATTGTACCTTCGACGTTAGAAACAATATGCATAACATGCGAGTAATATTCAATTATCATCTTTTCTGTAACTTTAACTGTATCTATTTTTGCTACTCTTCCCACATCATTTCTTCCAAGATCTAACAACATCAAATGTTCAGCCAATTCTTTTTCATCAGTTAATAAATCTTTTGATAATTTTAAATCTTCAGTCAAATTTTTACCCCGTTTACGTGTTCCAGCAATTGGTCGTATAGTGATTTTATTATCTCTTAGCCTTACTAATATTTCGGGGCTTGAAGCTACTAAACCAAAAGTATCAAAGTTAAGATTTACTAAAAAAGGAGATGGATTCAAACGTCTTAGAGATCTGTACAAAGTAACAGCATCCAGAAAATATACTGATTCAAAACGTTGTGATGTAACTACTTGGAAAATATCACCTTTGCGAATATACGATTTTGCCTTTTCAATAATTTTAAAATACTCTTCTTTCGTATAGTTAGATTTAAAAGTGATTAGTCTTTCTTTATTTTCATCTTCGATTGTAATTATTTGAATTTCTTTATTTAATTTTTCAATTGCTGCATTCACATAATCCCATGCTTTATTAAAAGCTTTTTCAGGATTAACTTTTTTATCAGGGTAAATAGAGGTCATAACATTTATTGTATCTTTAATATTATCAAATACAGCAACAAGTTTAGGCCTAATCATTACTGCGTCTGGTATGTTTATTTGATCTGGATTTTTTAGTTTAATATCTTCCATTAATCGTATCATTGGATAACCAAGGTATCCCACCATTACTGGAAAAGGAGGAGTAGTTTTATCTTTGTCAATTTTTGAAAATTTGAGAAGTTCTTTTAACGATGTAATAGGTTCTTTTGATAAAAATGATAAATCTAAATTATTATCCAAAGAGGTGATTTCAACTTTGTTATTATTAACTTCCCATATTATATCTGGATCACATCCTAATAAAGAAAATCTTCCTCTTTGATCACCTCCTTCAACAGATTCAAGAAGGAAAGAATATTTCTCTTTATTAGAAATTTTAAGTAATGCAGAGATAGGGGTTTCTATATCAGCAATTAATTCCTTCTGAATGATTTGAGGAATACCTGAGATGTAATTTTCAATAAATTTATTCTTATTGATTACATCCATTAGTACTGTTGTATGATTGCATTAATTAGACTGTCATTTGTGGACATATTTTTATTTTTATATAATTCTCCTCCAAAAGACCCTCTTAAATCATCTGCCATAGAAATCGATATATTATCGTTTTTTTCATCTGGAATCGTAATATCAATAATTTTTGCAATATGAACTAAGTTATTATCAATATATTGAATATTTTGTCCCTTTTCACCTTCCAATACTTCTACAATAAAACTTCTTGGTAATTCATTAAAATTATTATTAATTATTAATTCTTTAGGTTGTAATTGATATGTACTTAATAATTGAGAAAAGAAATTATTATTATCTTTATTTATTTTTACATCAGAATTAATTGTTTCTATTTTTTTTGATTTTTTCCAGTCATTTAACAAAATTTCTTGAATAGAAGTAATATCCAATGGCGTGGAAGGCGTTATTTTTTTTACATTAAATATATAAGCATAATCATTATTTATATCGATAACATCGCTGACAAAATCTTTATTTGATCCGAAAGCGGCAGGTATTAAACTGGAGATTATTATTTCTTCTGATTGGTCATATTGATCATAATCTTGTGTAATGTTATTTATTAAACTAATTGTAAGATTAAAATCATTTGCAATTTCACTTAGTGATTTTCCATTAAGTATTTTCTCTGATGCTTGATTTTTGATATCAGTAAAATAATTATTTAATTCAATTGCAGTTATAGTGTTTTTGATATTTTCTTTAACTTCGTCAAATTTTAGTTGCCTTTCAGGTTCTATGGATTGAAGTATAATGATATGTTTTGCAATAGACGTTTCAATAATTTTAGATTGTTGATTTTGATTTAATTCAAAAAGTGGTTTAGAAATTTCCTCCAACATTTCATCAGCTATTAAGTTTTCAAATTCACTAAAACGAATATTATTTTCCTCAGCAAACTTTAATATATCAGAGGGGTTTATAAAATTTTGTATTTTAGACTTAAAATTTTTTGCTTCTTCTAGTTTTTTAAAATTAAATTGAATAAAACTTCTTTTTTCTTTTTGATAATATAATTCTTTATTTGCATTAAAATATTCTTTAATTTCAAAGTTTGTTGGGACAAAATTATCAGCATATTTTTTTTTGTTAAATATTATATACTCTACATTTCTATTTTCTTTGGACATATATTGATTAATATTGTTTTCATAATATTTTTCTAATTCTTCTTTCATATTTAGTGCATACTTTTGAATATCATTTTCAATATTTACCTCTTCTAGAAGAAATTCAATATAGGAAATTTTTCTTGAATGATTATTATAATTATCAATTTTACTTGAAAAATATTGAGGATAATTAATATTAAACAAGGCATTATTTACAAATTCATCTCTTGTCTCAAAATTAATTATCTGAACAATGTCTTCAATCTTTAATTGCTGTTGTTTCAAGAATGTATTCAAATAAGTTTCATTTAACTTATTATTTTTGTCATATAGTTGTGGTATCCTTTCTTTAGTTTTTTGAGCAATAACGGATTCATCAATTATTAATTTAATACTATCATATTCGTTTTCAAAAACCGCATCATTAATCAAAGCTTCCAAAGAAAGTGAATGTATTTGAAAAGATCTAATTTCATCCCCTGTTATAGGTTTGCCTAACATTTGATTAAATTTATTTATATTCATTTGCATAGTTCTGTTAAACTTAGATGTTGAGATTGGCGTTCCTGAAACTGTTGCGACAACCGTATCTGAATTGAATAAATTTGAGTAACGTGAGCCCCCTTTAAAAAAGAATAAACTGATGCCAAATAATATAGCAAGCACAAACGCAATTTTAGATTTTCCTAGACTTCTAAACATATTTCTTTTTTACGGCGTTGCTTGTATAATAATACTTTCTATAAGGGAAAGTAAAAATATGCTCGAAATTAACAAATTTGATAGAATAATTGTAGCAAATTGGAAATTAAATGGTTCAATTCATTTTATTGAACAATATTTGCAGGAACTTAACTGTAGCAAATTAGAAAACTCTAATAATTGTGGAATTATATGTACACCATCAGTATATTTTCACAAGTTAGTTGGTAGATTAACCCCTCTTTTTTTGGGTGGACAAGATTGTTCTAATTATAGTGAGGGCGCTTATACAGGAGAGGTAAGTGCGACAATGCTTAAAGATGCTTCGTGTCAGTTTTGTATTATTGGTCATTCTGAAAGAAGACAAATATTTGGACAATCAAATGAAGATGTTTGTATTAAGGCTATGAATTTAATTGCAAATAATATCAATCCAATTATTTGTATTGGAGAAACTTTTGAGGAAAAAAATCAGAATTTAACAAAAGATATTATATATACTCAAATTTCAAAGAGCGTTCCAAAAAATGCTACAAAGGATTTTGTAATTATTGCTTACGAGCCTATTTGGGCGATTGGAACAGGTAAAATCCCTTCTTTAGAAGAAATTGACAATATTCATTCTTTTATTAAAAATGAAATTCAAAATATTGAAAACTATAAAATACTTTATGGAGGATCTGTTAATTCAAATAATGCTTCAGAAATTATGGATTTAAAAAATGTAGATGGGGTTTTGGTTGGAGGGGCGTCTTTAGACGCTCTAGAATATAAGAAAATAATGAATTCTTGATGATTAATCTTGAATAACTTAATTAGATAAATATAAGGTTTTCATGACAACATTAATTGTTATTCAAATAATATTGGCAGTATTGCTTGTTGCTCTCGTTTTACTCCAAGGTTCTGATAATGAAGGATTGGGACTAGGTGGAGGAGGTGGTATGGGTGGAATGATGTCAGCTCGTGGATCAGCAAACTTATTATCTCGTTTGACAGCAATTACAGGTGCCTTGTTTATGGTTATGAGTGTAGTATTAACAATAACTGCCTCTGTTGGTTCCGATAAAAATATTCTTGAATCCTTACCTGAAATTTCTACTTCAGAAGAACCGTCAATTCCAGATAATAATTAAGTAAAATTAACTTGATATAATTGTTTCATTTATGTATCACGGTATTCCGTAATGCATTATGTCTTTATTACGGGTGGGGTTGTCTCATCTTTGGGTAAGGGTTTAGCCTCAGCTTCTCTTGCCTCTCTTCTACAGCTTAGAAAATTTAAAGTCAGAATAAGAAAATTGGACCCTTATTTAAATGTTGATCCGGGTACAATGAGTCCATATCAACATGGTGAGGTTTTTGTCACTGATGACGGCGCTGAAACAGATTTGGATCTGGGACATTATGAAAGATTTACCAATCTTTCTGCAAGTAAATCTGATAGTATTTCTTCTGGCAAGATTTATTCTAATGTTCTTCGCAAGGAGCGAAGAGGTGAATACTTGGGATCTACTATTCAGGTCATACCTCATGTTACGGATGAAATAAAAAGTTTCATTCATAGTGACCTTAAAAATGAAGATATTGTTATTTATGAAATTGGAGGTACAGTTGGTGATATAGAATCACTTCCTTTTTTGGAAGCTATCAGACAAATACGTAACGATAGAAAAATCTCATCTTCTTTAATTCATATGACTTATGTACCCTACATATCTTCTGCAGGTGAATTGAAGACAAAACCAACTCAACATTCGGTGAAGGAATTATTAAACGCAGGTATTCAACCTGATATTATTATGTGTCGATGTGAAAAATCAATTGATCAAGAAGCGCTAAAAAAAATATCTCTTTTTTGCAATGTAAAAAAAGAAAATGTAATTCCAGCGATGAATGCAAATTCTATTTATGAAGTGCCATCGTTATATTGTAAAGCAGGTTTAGATACAGCTTTGTTAAATGAATTAGGTTATGATCCTAAAAAATATCCTTTAAAATTAAGTGCTTGGGATGAAGTGGTTAAAAAATTTAAAAATACTACTAATGATGTTACGATTGGAGTAGTAGGAAAATACACTGACCTGAAAGATAGTTATAAGTCTTTAAACGAAGCCTTAATTCACGGAGGGCTATCTAATGAAACCTCTGTTAGCATTAATTGGATTAACTCAGAACGTCTTAAAAATAATGAGATAAGAAATGAACTTACTAAGGTCCATGGTATTTTAGTTCCCGGCGGTTTTGGAGAGCGAGGTATTAATGGCAAATTATGTAGCATTACATTTGCTCGAGAAAATGATATTCCCTATTTTGGTATCTGTCTTGGAATGCAGTTGGCTGTTATTGAAATTGCTAAAAACGTTTTAAAAATAAATGACGCTAATTCTACTGAATTTGGAAAAACCAATAATCCGGTTATAGGTTTGATGACAGAATGGGTCAGAGATAATACTAAATTCACACGTTCCGAAGAAAGTGATAAAGGGGGGACAATGAGATTGGGCTCTTATCCTTGTAATTTAAAAAAAGGTTCTTTAGTTTATTCAATATACGATACTATTCAGATTTCTGAAAGACATCGACACCGATATGAAGTAAACACAAAATATATGGATTTATTTAATAAAAATAATTTTTGCTACTCAGGCATGTCCCCTGATAATTTATTGCCAGAAATATTAGAGTCTACAGAACATCCTTGGTTCATTGGTGTGCAATTTCATCCTGAGTTAAAATCTCGGCCACAAAGTCCACATCCTTTGTTTGTTTCGTTTATTGAAGCAGCAGTAAAAAACAAAAAAAATGAAAAAAGTTAAAATAAATAATTTTGAAATTTCAAACTCAAACCCTTTTTGTCTTATTGCAGGCCCTTGTTTAATTGAGAGCAGAGATCATACTATGAAGATGGCAGAGCTAATTTATGAAATTTGCCAAGAGACAAGAATTAATTTTATTTTTAAATCCAGTTTTGATAAAGCTAATAGAACAAGTATTCAAAGTACAAGGGGAGTTGGTTTATTCAAAGCTTTAGAAATTTTTAATGAAATTAAATCAAATATTAATTGTCCAATTCTAACTGATATTCATAATGAAACCCAATGTAATGAAATATCTGGAAGTGATATTGTAGATATAATTCAAATTCCTGCATTTTTATGTCGTCAAACAGATTTATTAATTGCTGCTGGTAAATCAAAAAAAATAATTAATGTCAAAAAAGGCCAATTTCTTTCACCTCATGATATGCCTAATATAATAGAAAAAATTCATACTACTAATAACCATCAGATACTTTTAACAGAAAGAGGAACTTCTTTTGGGTATAATAATTTAGTAAGTGATTTTAGGTCAATTGAAATAATGAAAGGTTTCGAATATCCAGTAATTTTTGATGCAACACATTCTGTACAAGAACCAGGAGGATTAGGCATGAAAAGTGGTGGTAAACGCGAGTATATACCGGTTCTTTCTAAAGCGGCCGTAGCTGTAGGTGTTGCTGGCATCTTTATAGAAACGCATGATGACCCTGATAATGCTCCAAGTGATGGACCAAATATGCTCAATGTTAAAGACTTAAAATCCTTAATTTTAAAATTAATAGAATTAGATAACGTGTCTAAATCTTAGTGATTTAAAAGATAGTGAAGAGAAATGGCAATTATCAAGAATATTAAAGCAAGGGAAATTTTGGATAGCAGAGGAAACCCAACTGTTGAATGTGATATATATCTCGATGACAATTCTTTTGGAAGATCCTCCGTTCCTTCTGGTGCCTCAACAGGTAAGCATGAAGCAATCGAATTAAGGGATAATGACAAAGGTAGATATGGAGGTAAGGGGGTTTTAAAAGCTATATCTAATATCTTGGAGATTGTAGCCCCTAAAATAATAAATCAGTCTTTTGATAATTTTTATGATTTTGATGAAAACTTACTATCTATTGATGGAACCAAAAATAAATCAAATTTAGGGGCTAATGCAACTCTAGCTCTTAGTCTAGCTTATGCTAAAGCGCTAGCATTTCAAAAAAAAGAAGAACTTTTTAAATATCTGTCTAAAGATAACAATTTTGTTTTACCTGTGCCGATGATGAACATAGTAAATGGTGGGTCACATGCAGATAACAGTGTAGATATACAAGAATTTATGATTGCTCCTATAGGAGCTCCTAATTTTAGTGAGTCGATTAGATATGGTTGTGAAATATTTCATTCTTTAAAATCAAAATTAAAATCTAAAGGATTAAATATTAATGTAGGGGATGAAGGTGGTTTTGCTCCAAATATTAATTCCTCCAATGAAGTGATTGAATTAATAATTGAAGCAGTAAATTCTGCAGGATTATCAATGAATAAAGATATTGTGTTGTCTTTAGATGTTGCCTCTACTGAATTCTATGAAAATTCTAAATATTATCTTAAAGGAGAAAATAAGATTTTATCTTCTGATGAAATGATAGAATACTTAAAAGCTTTAAGTTCTACATACCCAATTTATTCTATTGAAGATGGTATGTCAGAGGATGATTGGGAAGGTTGGGAAAATCTTACTAAAGAAATTGGAGCCAGAACGCAATTAGTAGGAGATGATTTATTTGTTACAAATATAGAAAGATTGCAAGAAGGGATTAATAGAAAAATTGCTAACTCAATTTTAGTAAAAGTTAATCAGATTGGAACTCTGTCAGAAACTTTAGATGCAATAAATTTAGCCAAAAAAAATGGTTATACAAATGTAATTTCACACCGCTCTGGTGAAACAGAAGATACCACTATTGCCGATTTAGCAGTGGCAACTGCAGCTGGTCAGATAAAAACTGGTTCTTTATCAAGAACAGATAGGACTTCAAAATATAATCAATTACTTCGAATTGAAGAGATTCTTGGAAATGAGGCAAAATTTGCAGGTAGGCAAATCATTAGATATTGACAAAAACCCATGTATTCTGATTTAATTTAAATTATTATATCAAAATGAATAAATCCTTGGCACTTAAAAATAAACTATATTTATTTTTTTCGTTATTAATTTCTTTTTTTATTTTTTTATATTTATTTTATTTTTTATTAAATGGAGAGAGAGGGATAGTTTCTTATTATAAAATTAGAAATCAAAATATCCAACACCACTTGACATTGTCAGCACTTCAAAAGAAAAATTCTTTATTAACTGATAGAATTAAAAGATTGCAGACAAATACTATAGATTTGGATTTTCTTGATGAGCAAATTCGTCAAAAAACAGGCTATGTTAGTGAAAACGAAGTTTTAATTATATTTGAATAATAATTTATTGACAAATATTTACAAATTTATTATTTAAAATTTACAAAAATTTACAAATGAAGAAAAAACTATTAAAAAAAGATTATATTAAAATTTACACCTATATGCTTAAAATCAGAAGGTTTGAGGAGCGTGCATCACAATTGTATGGAATGGGTCATATAGGCGGTTTTTGCCATTTATATATAGGTCAGGAAGCCGTTGTTGTGGGTGTTTTAATGACCATAAAAAATAATGATAGTGTAGTAACATCTTATAGAGATCATGGACATATGATTGCAAGGGGTTTGGAGCCAAAAAGAATTATGGCTGAATTAACTGGCAAAAGTAATGGTTATTCGGGTGGAAAAGGGGGCTCTATGCATATGTTTTCAAAAGAAAATAATTTTTATGGCGGTCATGGGATTGTCGGAGCACAAGTACCTATTGGCACAGGAATTGCATTTACTCTTAAATATAAAAATCAAAAAAATATTTGTAGAACTTATATCGGTGATGGAGCAATGAATAATGGCCAAGTATTTGAGGCATTTAATCTAGCGGCTTTATGGTCTTTACCTGTTTTATATATTATTGAAAATAATATGTATGGAATGGGTACTGCGGTTAATAGGGCAGCTGCTGGAAGCGACCTATATAAAAGAGGAGAATCTTTTGGAATTAATGGCACTATTGTTGACGGAATGAATGTTTTTCAAGTTATTGACGCAGCCCAAAAAGCAGGGGACTTTGTGAGAGAAGGCAACGGTCCATATATTCTAGAAGTGCAAACTTATAGGTACAGAGGCCATTCAATGTCAGATCCTGCAAAATATAGATCCAAAGAAGAACTAGAAAACTATAAATTAAACGATCCTTTGGAGATAGCTTCTCAGGAAATTATTAAAAAAAAAATAGCTTCAAAAAAAGATTTAGAAAATATTAATAAAAAAATCATAAAGGAAATAAAAGATGCAGCTGATTATGCTCTTGACTGCCCCTTTCCTGCAGATGAAGATTTGTACACAAACGTATATTTATAAAAAAAATGTCAGTTAAAATCTTGATGCCATCACTTTCTCCGACAATGACAGAAGGAAATTTAACTAAGTGGCTTGTTAAGGAAGGTGACTTAATTAAATCTGGTGATGTTATAGCCGAAATTGAAACTGATAAAGCTACGATGGAAGTAGAGACTGTAGATGAAGGAGTTATTGAAAAGTTATTATATAAGGAAGGAGAGCAATCCATACCAGTTAATTCTACAATAGCAATTTTGTCTGGTGACAATAATGAAGAAGAAGAGAACAAAGACTTACCAGAGCAACCAAAAGACAATGAAGACTCTAGTATTTCTACCAACAATATAGTTCAGAAAAGTAGCTTGAAAGAAAAAAAACAAAATATAGATACTTCTTTAGATGAAAATTTAATTACAATGCGACAAGCCATTAGAGATGCAATGGCGGAGGAAATGAGAAAAAATGAATCTGTTTTTGTTATTGGAGAAGAAGTCGGAGAGTATCAAGGAGCATACAAAGTAACCCAAGGCTTATTAGAGGAGTTTGGACCTAAAAGAATTATTGATACCCCAATTTCAGAACAAGGATTTACTGGTTTAGCTATTGGAAGTGCTTTTAAAGGTTTGAGACCAATAGTTGAATTTATGACATTTAATTTTTCTATGCAGGCCATTGATCAGATTATTAATTCTGCTGCCAAGACTCTCTATATGTCTGGAGGTCAAATTAATTGCCCAATAGTATTTAGAGGGCCAAACGGTGCAGCATCGCAAGTTGCAGCTCAACATAGTCAAGATTTTACTTCATGGTATGCACATTGCCCTGGCTTAAAGGTTGTAGTCCCTTCTAATGCGTATAATGCAAAAGGATTGCTTAAGTCAGCCATAGATGATGATAACCCTGTTATTTTTTTAGAGAATGAGATTTTATATGGATATAAGGCTGAAGTACCTGCTGACACTAATTTTGAAATTCCACTTGGAGTTGCCAATATTGCTTTAGAGGGTAGTGATGCAACAATCGTTACATATTCAATCATGGTTTCTAAATCATTGGAGGCAGCTAAATTATTAAAATATAAGCACGATATTAACGTTGAGGTAATTGATTTACAGACAATACGCCCTCTAGATAAAGTAACAATTATTGAGTCTGTTAAAAAAACCAACAGACTAGTGACAGTCGAGGAATCCTGGCCTTTTGCAAGTATAGGATCAGAAATTGTTAACATTGTTCAAAATGAAGCTTTTGATTTTTTAGATTCTCCTATTAAAAAAATCAATAGTGCTGATGTGCCAATGCCTTACTCTAGCGTCTTAGAAAAAAAATATTTACCTCAAGTAGAAGACATTATTCTTGCTATTGAAGAAGTCTGCTATATCCAATAAATTTTATGACTGTAAAGATTCCCATGCCTGCTTTGTCTCCTACGATGACGGAAGGCACTTTAACAAAATGGTTAATCAAAGTAGGTGATCAAGTTAAAGCTGGTGATGTATTAGCAGAAATTGAAACTGATAAAGCTACGATGGAAGTAGAGGCTGTAGATGAAGGAAAGGTAGCAAAATTAATTGTTGAAGAAGGTACTTCGAATATTCCAGTTAATTCTACCATAGCAATATTGGATGGAGATGACAAAGATCAAAACGAAGGAGATCAAGACCAAACTAAAGATACAGTTGGAAAAATTAAAAAAAAAGAAATTTTAGATAATAATGTTGTCAAAAAATCTTCTTTTGAAAAAAAATTAGGTAAAAAAATTATAGCATCTCCTTATGCTAAAAGTTTAGCAAAAAAAGATAAATTAACACTAGATAATATCATTGGTTCTGGACCCGGAGGAAGGGTAATCAAAAGGGATTTAAAAAATCAAAAAACTAGTCAGTCTTCTATAAAGACTTCCCAAGAAAATATTTCTGCACCAAGTTCTATGAGAAAAATTATTGCTGATAGAACTGTAAAATCAAAACAAACTGTTCCTCATTTTTATTTAACTATAGAATCAAAAGTTGATAAACTACTGCAATTAAGAAAAAAAATTAATGAAAACTTTGGTACTAAAATTTCAATTAATGATATGCTAGTAAAGGCACTAGCTCTGGCTCAGATGGAAAACCCATTAACAAATGTATCATGGGTAGAAGGTCAGGTTATAAAATATAGCTCTGTTGATGTGTCTATTGCCGTTGCTTTAAAAGAGGGATTAATTACACCTATAGTGAAGAATGCAGATAAAAAAGGACTAATTGAAATATCAAAGGAAATCAAAGAGTTAGTCAATAAAGCTAAGACTGGTAAGTTGCAGCCTGATGAATACACTGGAGGAACAATTTCCATTTCCAATCTTGGAATGTTTGGTGTTATTGAATTTTCAGCTATTATTAACCCTCCTCAATCTTCTATTCTAGCAGTTGGAACGATTAAAAAAATTCCAGGTGTTATTGAGGAAGAGATTAGGCCTATTAGTGTGTTAAAATCAACATTATCAGCAGATCATAGAGTTCTAGATGGAGCTGTTGCAGGTAAATTGCTGAAGGATTTTCATGAAATAATAGAAGATCCCTTTGATTTATGGTTAAAGAGCAGTGATATGGAAATAATTTGATGACAATTCGACATCCTGAAAAAATCAATAGACAAACTAATCCTATACCGAAAAAGCCTTCATGGATAAGAGTAAAGGCACCCACTTCTAATTTATTCAAGAAAACAAGAGATATTATAAAAAAAAATAATTTAATTACTGTTTGTGAAGAGGCTGCTTGCCCAAACATATCAGAATGTTGGCAAAAAAAACATGCAACTTTTATGATATTAGGCGATACTTGTACAAGAGCTTGTGCTTTTTGCAATGTTAAGACAGGAAAACCTAATTTCGTGGATGTCTTTGAACCTTTAAAAATAGCAAATACTGTAAAAGAACTTGATTTAGATCATGTGGTAATTACTAGTGTGGACCGTGATGATTTAGAAGACGGAGGAGCACAACATTTTGTTAATGTTATAACTTCTTTAAGAAATCTATGTCCTAAAACAACTATTGAAGTACTAACTCCTGATTTTTATAAAAAAAAGGATGCAAAGAAAATTTTAGCACTCTCTCTACCTGATGTTTTTAATCATAATCTTGAAACTATACCTCGTTTATATGCAACTATTAGACCTGGATCGCGATATTTTATAAGTTTGGAACTGTTAAATTACATGAAGAAAAAGCATTCCTCACTGTTTACCAAATCGGGTTTAATGGTGGGGCTGGGAGAAACTAAGGCAGAGATATACCAAGTGATGGACGATTTACGATCTGCTGATGTAGATTTTTTAACAATTGGTCAATATTTACAGCCCACAGCAAAACATGCAAAAATTGAAAGATTTATCACTCCAGAAGAATTTAAAACCTATGCCACCATGGCTTATGCAAAAGGTTTTTTAATGGTGTCTTCAACTCCCCTAACAAGATCGAGCTACCATGCCTCTGAAGACTTTTCAAAACTTAAAAAAGCTAGGCAAAAATCATTGCAATCTCATTGATTAGATGAAGGAAACTAACAAAGAAATAATTGTAAATCATAAAGCATTAGAATTGTATTCGATTGTTTTGGATGTAGAAAAATACCCAGACTATATCCCTTGGTGCACAAAAATTGAAATTTTAGTCAAAGGTAAGAAGCAAATGAAAGCCAATATGATTGTTGATTATAAATTATTTCCCTCTCAAAAATTTACATCTAAGGTTATTTTTGATTCTAAATCTTTAACAATTAAAACTAAGTATATAGAAGGGCCTTTAAAAAATTTGAATACAATTTGGAATTTTATTGATTTGAAAAAAAATCAATCTAAAGTTGTATTTAATTTGGAATTTGAGTTTTCTAATTATTTTCACCAAAAACTGGCAGAATTATTTTTACCATTAATTGAATCAAAAATGATGGAGTCCTTTATACAAAGAGCTGATGAAACTTTAGATTAGCTCCTTAATAGTTTGAAGTGCACAATTTACAGTATCATTTTGAATTTTTTTTCTATCACCAATAAAAATATTTTTCACAACAAAAACTTGTTTATTAAATTTAATTCCAATATAG